>ERZ773115.3405-NODE-3405-length-11056-cov-20.429688_pt1 | contig 11056 bp, 8 predicted proteins | sample MGYA00511116_ERZ773115 | MGnify/ENA primary metagenome ERZ773115 (study PRJEB29015, sample SAMEA2737869) | human gut metagenome | biome: human gut; feature: human-associated habitat; material: faeces | place: China | collected 2012 ... | reverse complement strand
TTTACACTTACATCCAGAACTCCAATTTCCTGTCGGCGGCTTCCATTGTCAACATTATCAGCCTGTCCGCAGCGAACCTTCCCATTGCCTGTGGTATTGCGGGATGTATCGTATTGACCGGTACTGACCTGTCCGCAGGACGTGTGGTAGGACTTACCGCATGTATTACCGCATCCCTGATGCAGTCCGTAACCTATGCGACCAAGATGTTCCCGAACCTTCCGGTACTTCCAATCCCTCTGGTGATCCTGATCGTACTGTTGGTCGGTGGTATCGTAGGATGGGTCAATGGATTCTTCGTGGCGAAGTTCCAGTTACATCCCTTCATCGTAACTCTGGCTACCCAGCTGATCGTATATGGTTTACTGTTAATGTATATCATGATCAACGGCAATAACGGCCAGCCTCTGTCCGGTCTGGATCAGCATTTCAATGATGTGGTAAAAGGAAGCGTAGTATCCTTTAATGCCGGCGGAGCAAGAATTGCCATTCCCAACTATGTATGGCTGGCAGCTGTCATTGTTATCATTATGTGGTTCATCTGGAACAAGACAACCTTCGGTAAGAATATGTTCGCAGTCGGTTCCAATCCGGAAGCAGCGAAGGTATCCGGTGTTAACGTAATGCGTACTACCATTCTGGTGCATACTCTGGCAGGTGCTATGTACGGTCTGACCGGTTTCATCGAGTCCTCCCGTATCGGTTCCAATACCGCCAACACCGGTCTGAACTATGAGTGTGATGCTATTGCAGCCTGCGTTATCGGCGGTGTATCCTTTGTAGGTGGTACCGGTAAGATCAGTGGTGTTGTACTGGGTGTATTCCTCTTAAGAATCATCTTCGTAGCACTGAACTTCCTGTCCATCAACATGAACATGCAGTATGTGATCAAGGGACTTATCATTCTGGTTGCCTGTGCGATCGATATGAGAAAGTATCTGGTAAGAAAGTAATGACATAAGACTCACCCATAGAAAACATCCGTGACTGCTTGCAGGCAAAGGATGTTTTCTATGTGGGGAGTAAAACAATATGAGTATGAAGGACGACAGTCCGGAATACGAATATTGGTTGCAATTTCGAGAGTGCGCAGCACATAGAAATTGCTTATGATAGATTTGGAAAAGGAAAGATTATGAATCAGGAACAAGTGACAGCAGAGAATACAGAAGAAAAGGCAGCAGAGGTCACCGCATCGTCAGAAATGGCGGGACAGACACAGGAGGCGGTCCGCCCGAAGGGAAAATGGTTCGGCCGCGGTATCTACGGAAGCAAGGATGTCCCCATCCGCATTTTGGACGGCCTGATCGGTGTTTTGATCGTGGTGATCGTGGGAATGATCATTTTCTTCGCGGTACGCGGTGGATTCAACATTATGTACGATACGGATGGCGGAAGCGAAGTGCCCGCACAGAAGATCCGCTACGGTGAGTTCATTACGGAGCCGGAGATACCTTACAAGCCCGGATACACCTTTGACGGATGGTATACGGAAAAGGAAGGCGAGACGGTGTTATGGTATTTCCAGTCGGAAAAAGTTACCGGCGATATGACATTGACCGCGCATTGGATACCGGCACAGTTCACAGTGAAATTTGACTATGACGGTGGCACGGATGCAGACGGTGCGGTCACGGAATCCAAGCAGGTGACTTTCGGTGAGACCTATGGCACACTTCCGGAACCGGTCAAAGAAGGAAGCATCTTTGCCGGCTGGGAATACAGCGGACAGACGATCACCGCAGATACCGTTGTCCAAATGACAGGAGAACATGTCCTGACAGCAATCTGGAAATGATCTGTTCATTGTTTCAATATCGGTAAAAACAAGAACTCCCGGTTGGAGGCAGATACTGCTTCCGACCGGGAGTTTCTGTTTTTTGAAAGCAATTTTCCCAAACTGTTATAAAAGAAAATCCTCTTGACAGGATGCAAAGAATGTCGTACTATTGTATTATACAAATAATACAACAAAACAATAGATATGAAAAAGTAAAAACGAAATGAAAATTATTAAGAAAGGATGATAGGAATGGCGTGGGAATTAGATGCTGACAGACCAATCTATGCGCAACTGGTAGAACGGATCCAGCGGGAAATCGTATCCGGAAAATATCAGCCGGGAGAGAAGCTCCCCAGCGTCCGTGATCTGGCGGCGGTGGCAGCGGTGAATCCGAACACGATGCAGAAGGCATTTGCGGAACTGGAGCGGAGTGGTCTGATCATGACGCAGAGGACCAGCGGCAGAACGGTTACGGAGGATACGGAACTGATCTCCAATACGAGGGAGAAGCTGGCAGCCGGTCATATGAGGATCTTTATAGACAATATGCAGGAGCTGGGGTATGACACCGGGGAGATCAGAGAGCTCTTGGCTAAAATGCAGTCCTGAGAGACCGGGGATTCCGGTAAATAATCAAGAGAGGCGGAAAATAAATGAATAATTTGGTGGAAATCGTGAACTTAACCAAGAAATACGGCACCAATGTGGCCGTGAATCATCTGACCGTAAGTCTTCCCAAGGGGAAGATCATTGGTCTGCTGGGACCCAACGGAAGTGGTAAGACGACCCTGATCAAAATACTGAACGGTCTGCTGACACCGACGGAAGGAACCATTCTGATCGATGGCAATCACGTGGGACCGGCGACTAAGAGTAAGGTGGCCTATCTTCCGGACCGCACATACCTGACTATGAATCAGACGATCCGGGAGATCCTGGATTATTTTCAGGACTTTTATGCGGACTTTTCCAGGGAACGTGCGGAAGAAATGTTAAAAAGCCTTGGAATCGATCCTATGGTGAAGATGCGGACTTTATCGAAAGGTACAAAGGAAAAGGTACAGCTGATCCTGGTGATGAGCCGGAATGCCAGCCTGTATATTCTCGATGAGCCGATCGCCGGTGTGGATCCTGCAGCGAGAGATTACATCCTGCGCACCATCATCAACAATTACAATCCCGAAGCTACGGTACTGATCTCTACCCATCTGATCGAGGATGTGGAGCAGGTACTGGATGAAGTGATCTTCATGCGCTACGGTCAGCTGGTGTTGTATACATCTGTTGACAATATCAGAGAAGAGAAGGGAAAGTCTGTAGATGCTTACTTCAGGGAGGTGTTCGCATGTTAGGAAAGTTAATGAAATATGAATGGAAAAATATCTGGAAAGCCGGTACACTGATGCTTCTGGGAATGCTTGCAGTCACTGTGATCGGCTGCGTGGTATTACGCATGCCGGGAGGACTGGTAACGGAAATTGTGGACGGCAATGATATCAATGCGGCACAGAGCTGGTTTGTAGTCTCTTCCTTTGTGGCAACACTGATCCTGTATGTGATCATGCTGCTGGCGTCCACCTGGGGTATGCTGATCTTTTTGGGAATCCGCTTTTACCGCAGCATGTATACGGATGAAGGCTATCTGTCCCATACTCTGCCGGTGACGGCAAACCAACTGTTTTTAAGCAAGGTACTGGTCTCCGGTGTCTGGTATCTGTTCCTTACGATAGGCATTGGTATCTCAGTGATGGCACTGGTCGTGTCTTTGATGACAGGACTTTTAAATGTTGGTGAACTGAGTGGTGTAATGACACAATATAATGGGAATATCTGGGAATTCCTGACGGATGCTTTTTATGAGATTGGCAGAGCATATGAAGACGAGATGGGAATCAATCTGCTGCATTATGGGATCACGCTGCTCTTAACCTATGTAGTAGGACCTTTCATTACTATGGTCACTCTGTTCGGAGCCCTGACGATCGGTCAGCTGTCTTCTAAACATAAAGGGCTCATGGGAATCCTGGCCTATGCGGGAGTGACGATCCTGTCTTCCATCATCGGCAGCACTGTACAGAGTGCTTTCATGTTTGGTACAAATGTCATGAGCAGTCAGAGTGGAATCTCGGTGAGTGCCAATTCGGCCTATGATATTAATGTGATCACCAGCCTGCTCCTGGCAGCGATCATGTACGGAGTATCTTATTACATTATGAATAAAAAATTAAACCTGGACTAACAGGTATGGCACCTTGCCCTTACGTACGAAATTTGGTATAATAAATCCAAATTGACAACAGGGGAACGGGTGAAGGTACATGCAGGAGATACTTGATAGAATTTTAGGAGGAAACTTCGATTATGAGAATGGTTCTTTGGAATTCTCCTGCTCTAAAATAGAGATTTCCCTGTCTCAGGGAACAGCGTACGAAGGCTCTTTTCACATCCTTTCTGCATCGGAAGGCTATGTAAAAGGATCTGTAATATCGGACCATCTGCTGATGGAATGCATAACAGACCAGTTTACCGGCTCCGATGCAGAAATTTTTTATTGCTTCCATGGAGAGAATCTGGAGGAAGGGGATGTGGTGAAGGGCTCTTTTTCTGTAGTCAGCAACAGGGGAGAATACAATCTGCCTTTCGTGGTGAACGTGGAGTATGGCGTATTGAATTCTTCCATCGGTACCATAAGGAATCTGTTTCATTTTGCTAATCTGGCGAAAAGTAACTGGGCGGAAGCGGTACGGTTATTCTATGATCCGGATTTCCGGCGTCTGTTCCAGGGGAATGATGAACATTTTTATGGCTGCTATCGTATGCTGTCCGCCTATGAGGGCAATGAGCAGAACGTGGAGGAATTTCTGATCTGTATCAATAAAAAGCAGCAGATAGAGTTTCTGATAGAGGAAAAGGAACTGGTGAAAAAGCTTTCCAGAGCGGAAGGTAATTACGGGGTGACGGAGAACAGCCTGAATATTGTCAGAAACGGCTGGGGATATACCGATTTACAGATCGAATGTGAGGGAGAGTTTGTCTTCACAGAAAAAGAAACATTAAGTGATGACGATTTTCTGGGAAACCGGTGCAGACTCCCGGTCTATATCGACAGCAGTATATGCAGGCCCGGTAAAAATTTCGGCAGGATCTATATATACAATGCTTATACGTCGCTGGAGATCCCGGTGACGGTACAGCTGGGGGATATGACGGCGGTGCGGCATGCGGACCACAGTCATATGCAGTGCAGAGCACAGATCATGAAATATTATGAGGATTTCAGATTACGTAAGATCGGAACAGGTACCTGGCTGGCAGAGACCGGCAAATTGGTGGAACGTATGGTGACTATGGATGAACGGGATGCATCGGCCAGACTGTTTCAGGCACAACTTCTGATCACCGAAGAGAGATACAATGAAGCCGGCTGGATCCTGGATCATGCAGCGGATATGCTGGAGGAACAGAAAGCTGCCGGCGGGGATCTGTGGGCATATTATCTGTATCTGACGACACTGATCCACAGAGATCCCCAGTATACCAGGCAGATGGCAGAACAGGTGGAGCAGATCTATCGCTATGACAGGACCAGATGGCGGGTGGCGTGGCTGCTTTTGTATCTGTCGGAAGAGTATAACCGGTCTGCTTCCGGAAAATGGCTGTTCCTGGAGAAGCAATATCAGTATGGATGTACCAGTCCGGTCATCTATCTGGAGGCACTGGCACTTCTGAACAGCAATCCTGCATTGTTGCGGAAACTGAACGGATTTGAACTGCAGGTGCTGCATTTTGGCGCCAGACAGGAGGCAATCAGTGACAGCCTGTTAGAGCAGCTTCTGTATCTGTCTGGCAGAGTGCGGGAATATTCGCCGCTTTTGTGCAGAATTCTGAAAAAAGTATATGGGAAAAAAGAAGATGTACGTATCCTGCAGGAAATCTGCAGTCTGTTGATCAAAGGAGGCAAGACCGGTACGGATGCTTTTGGCTGGTATGAGAAGGGTGTGGAAAGCCATCTGCGGATCACCAATCTGTATGAATATTATATGGCCTCGACAGATATGGATTCCGTAACGGAACTGCCGAAGGTAATATTGATGTATTTCTCGTTCCAGAACAATCTGGATTACGAACACAGTGCCTTTTTATATGCGTATCTGTTGAAACACAGGGCGGAATACGAAGAATTGTATGAACATTACGAACCGCGTATCGAACGTTTTGTCATCGATCAGATTCAGAAACAGCACATTAACAGACATCTGGCGGTGCTGTATCAGGGATTCCTGACACCCGCGATTGTGACGGAGACAATGGCAAAGCCGCTTTCCCGTCTTCTTTTTGCACATCTGGTACGGGTGGAAGATAATAGAATACGCAAGGTGATCGTCGGTCAGCCGGGCAACCTGAAAATGACGGAGACTTTACTGCAGAACGGTATCGCATGGGTGGCAATCTACGGAAATGATTATACCATTGCATTTGAGGATGCCTATGGGAACAGATTCCTGAAAAATGTGGAATACACGCTGGAAAAGCTTTTGGTGCCCGGAAAATATCTGCGGCTGTTGGAACATTATGTGCCGGATACTGTGGAACTGGATCTGTATTTTGCACAAAATGACAGAGGAGAAGAAGCTATGCCTTCCGCAAAGTTAATGCGTATGGCAAGACTTGCGGCATCCGATGCCGTGGAGCCGAAGCTGCGGCATAAAATAGCGGTAGAGCTGGCGCAGGCTTATTTTGATGCCGATGATGTGCAGGCATTGGATGAATATCTGCAGGAGTTTGCTGGAGAACATCTGACAGTGGAACAGAGGGAGACCGTACTGCGTTTCCTGATACTGCGGGGGAATTATGAGAAGGCATATCAGTGGATCGAACGGTATACACCGTATTTTGCGGAAGCCAAAATATTGCTGCGCCTGACGGATGCGCTGATCTCACAGTCCGTACATGACGGAGAACCGGCCTTATATGCGGCGGCATTGTCTGTTTTTCGCAGAGGAAAATACAACGGAAATGTTTTGGAGTATCTGTCTCATTATGTACAGGGAACGACGAAAGAGTTGCGTGATATCTGGAAAGCAGCCAGATCTTTTGAAGTAGACTGCTATGAACTCAGTGAGAAAATTCTGGTACAGATGTTGTTTTCCGGTGCATTTGTGGGAGAACGGCTGGATATTTTCCGCTATTACGTATCTCAGGGAGCCGGACAGGAGATCGAAGAGGCGGTTCTGATCCAGAGCTCTTATGATTACTTCTGCAGAGAAAAACTGACGGAGGAATACATTTTTCATGAAATCCGTAATTGCTATCTGCGGGGGGAAGAGACACAGAGAATCTGTAAACTGGCATATCTGAAATTCTATGCGGAGAACAGAGACAGGCTGGAGAGAGAAGATGAGCTGCTGATCCGGGACTTCCTGCAGGAAATGATGAAAGAGCATATTCATCTGAATTTTTTCCGGGAATATAAGGACTGCCTTCCCGAGCTGCAGGAATTAAAGGACAAGACCATTGTGGAGTATCATACCAGAGGCGGTGTCCGGGCAAGAATTCATTATGTGATGCTGCATGAGAACGGACAGGCGGAGGATTATCTGTCGGAATACATGCAGGAAGTATACAGTGGAGTATTTTTCAAAGAGTTTGTGCTCTTTTTTGGTGAGAATATTCAGTATTATATTATGGAAGAATCCGCAAACGGAGAACAACTGACGGAGAGCGGAAGCTTACAGAAGAGTGATATCATGAATGATAATCCAGACAGTAAATACGAGATTGTCAATGATATGATGATCAGTATGACGCTGCAGGATGATGATACACTGGATCATCTTCTGGAGGAATATTACCGCAGAGAATATCTGGATCACAGACTGTTCACTCTGCAGTAAGATCAGACAGACCACAGAGAGGAGGCGGAAGGAAGATGCGACTGCCGGGAAGCGAAAAAGTAATCGTCGGATATGATCTTGGCAATAAATATGCGCAGATCAGCTGCTATGTTACGGGTAGTGAGGAAGAGATCAGAACATTGTCTTCCGTAGCGGGATCTTCGGTCTATACCATTCCGCTGGCGCTCAGTAAGAGACAGGGAGTCAACCAGTGGTTTTACGGAAGTGAAGCAATACGATATGCCGGGGAGGAAGAAGGAATTCTGGTGGAGAACCTTTTGAAGCTGGCCAGGGACGGAGAACCGGTGCAGATCGACGGCGCACCGATTGATCCGGTTGCGTTGCTGACGCTTTTCCTGAAACGAAGTCTGGGTCTTTTATCTCAGGTGACAAATACGGAACGTATCGGTGCCCTGATGATCACCTGCGAAGAATTGGATCATCGGATGTTGGAAGTGCTCACAGCAGCCACAGAGGGACTTCATCTGAAGACGGATCAGATCTGCTTCCAAAGTCATGTGGAGAGCTTTTATTACTATAATCTGTACCAGCCGGAGGAACTGTGGCGGCATAAGACGATATTATGCGAATATGGAGATGCTTCCATACGTACCTACTGCATGGAATGCAACCGGCATACCACACCTGTAGTGGCATATATGGAGGAGAGGGAATTTCCTTTCCCGGTACCGGAATCCGATGAGAAAATGCAGGAGATCGCGAAAAAACTGTGTGAAAATCAGATGATATCTTCGGTATATCTGATCGGTGAAGCTTTTTCCCGGGACTGGATGAAGGAATCCCTGCGCTATCTGTGTAAGGGGAGGAGAGTTTTCCAGGGCAATAATCTGTTCAGCAAGGGTGCCTGTTATGGCATGATGGAGAGACTGACTCCCGGGGAAACCGGTAAAAATCATGTGTTTCTGGGAAAAGATAAACTCAAATCCAATATCGGAATGAAGGTTCTCAGGCAGGGAGAGGAATCCTACCAGGCATTGCTGGATGCCGGAATCAACTGGTATGAAGCCAAAAATACCATGGAATTCTATCTGCTGGAGGGACGAGCTGTGGAGATCCTGATCACTTCCCTGACCGGCAAGGGGAACCGGATCGCCAGAATCGTACCGGAAGAATTACAGGAGGGAATCATCCGTCTGCGGATCAGCGTGGAAATGCGGGATGACACACACCTCAAGGTAGAACTGGAGGATTTGGGATTTGGCACATTTCGTGCTGCAACACATCACATCTGGAAGGAAGAGATCGAACTCTGACCGGAGATGAAGATGGATGGAGATGAGAATGGAAATGAAGGCAAGTCTGTGTGTAGGTGAATATTGTGAGACAGCCTATAATATAGAAGGACTGGAGATCCGGGTCTATTGCATGGAGGAACTGTGTTATTGCCTGAAGGAAAATGCGTTTCTTCTGGATATGTCTATCATGAATGATAAACTGGTGGACTGGATCGGAGAGGAATGCAGGGTCAGAGAACTGGCAAAGCAATTGTACCCCATGGTACATAAACAGGGGTCACTGAGTGCTTTCGTACTGACGATTCTGCAGTATGTGGGAATCTATGGGGAAGAAGAGTTGCAGGCAGTCGCACAGGTGCTGAAGCAGGGATCCGGACTCAGCAACCTGGAGAAACGTAAGAGCCAGATCGACTATATGGTGGAAAAAAGAAAATATGCCGCGGCCATTCGCGGATATGATATGCTATTGGAGATCTGGCGTGATCTGGAGAGAGAAGGAAGAGAGCTCCCGGCCGGAAAAGTCAGGGCGGCGATCCTGCATAATAAAGGCGTGGCCCTTACCGGACTGATGCTTTATGATAAGGCGGCAGAGTATTTTCGTGAGGCATGGCAGGCGGATCCGGACAGAAGCCATTTGGATGCTTATCTTGCGGCAAAACGCATGGAGCTTTCGGAAGATGCTTATGTGGCATTTGCGGCCCGGAACCCGGAATTCTATACAGAATCTCTGGAACTGGAGAAAAGTATGGAACAATTCGGGAGAGAATGGGAACAGCAGCCGGAATTCCGGCAGTTGAAACTGCGAAGAGAATGGCGCGCAAATGACAGACAGAAATACGATGCGGAAAATGAGAGACTCATCACAGCATTGAAAAACAGTTATCGGACGAGTGTCAGTATATAACAGGACCAGAACGGACAGGAGAAAACTATGGCGTGGTGGAAACGCTTTTTTAAGAAAAAAACAGAACCGGTGGAAGAGGATGACTGGGAACAGTTGGTCTATACACGTAACGGTGTAAATTTTGAAGAGGAAGATCAGCGGAAACGTTACATTGTGAACTGCCTGGAGCAGATAGCGGAAGCTTCCAGGGAGATCGATCTGCTCACCGGAGAATATACACTGGTAACATCGTATCTGACGGATATGGAAGAGATTGAGGCGTTACCTGCACAGCAGAGAGGGGAGATCAACCGTACCGCAGGTAAAATATCTGCGCTGGAACAGGAACGCAGTAAATATCGTGAGAAGAAAAACCGGATGAAAGATGCGGATTATTATGCCATCCGTAAAAGAGAAGATGAGATCGAAGAAGGGATTCAGAAGATCCGGGAAGGCGAAAAATACGGCAATCTGGTACGACAGGATCTGCATCGACTGGATGGAGAACGGCATGCCTATGAATATCGCAGAAATGAACTGGAGAATCTGATGAACAATCAGAGGGGAATGGCGGTGATCTTCCTGACGGCATTGATCGTGTGCGTGATCATGCTGGCTGTTCTGCAGTTTGCATTTGAAATGGATACTTACGTGGGATATTTCCTGGCGATAGGCGCCGGCGCAGTGGCAATCTCCTATGTGTGTATCAAATACATGGACAGTGACAGGGAATTGCAGCGTGTGGAGAAGACCATCAATAAACTGATCCAGCTGCAGAACAAAGTAAAGATCCGGTATGTGAACAACTGTCAGCTGATGGAATATCTGTATCTGAAATATAATACGGACAGTGCAGCCAGACTGGAAAAGCTGTGGAAAATGTACCAGGATGAAAAGGAAGAACGGAAACAGTTCGCGGAGGCGGAAGCCAAGATCGAATATTACCAGAAGCAACTGGTGGAACAGCTGTCTAACTATCGGGTACAGATGCCGGAACGCTGGATCGGTCAGACGGCAGCTCTTTTGGATAAACGCGAAATGGTGGAAATCCGACATGAACTCATTCAGAGAAGACAGGCGCTCCGCAAACAGATGGATTACAACCAGGAGGTGGCGGAGACCGCCAGGAACGAAGTGAAGGATGTAGCAGCAGCATACCCCAGATATGCAAAGGAAATTCTCTCGATGGTGGAGCGTTACGACCGATAAAGAATTGACAAGACCCTCCCGTTATGTTACT
>ERZ773115.3401-NODE-3401-length-11072-cov-2.693746_pt1 | contig 11072 bp, 9 predicted proteins | sample MGYA00511116_ERZ773115 | MGnify/ENA primary metagenome ERZ773115 (study PRJEB29015, sample SAMEA2737869) | human gut metagenome | biome: human gut; feature: human-associated habitat; material: faeces | place: China | collected 2012 ... | reverse complement strand
ATATTTTCGCCTACATGATGACGACTTTGTGACAAGTCCACTTACATTTACCAGCTTTGTGATATTTGCAACGCAAAAACGCCGACTTTGTGATATTTGCAACGCAAAAAATGTAGGTGAAATTTGCCACAATGATGTAGGTAGTTTCCGGAAATTCAGCCTTTATAACATAGTCTGCTTCCTCCATGATCGTAATGAAACGCTTGCAATCTGGCAGCATCCAGCATTGATGCTGTAGTGAAATAAAACAGACATAACGGTTGGGCAAGCCCCTATTGCCTGACACGGGCACGGTTATGGAATGCCCGCAATTATAACAAACACCCGCTTTCCGGCCGCCTGCAGTCTTTATCAAGACCACATGCATACCGGAAAGCGGGTGCTGTATCATCTCATATTTTAGTCCAGAAGATTTCTGTAATACGGCCAGTTCGCGTTCATAACACCGATCGTTACATTGTTCGCGGAACCTGTCTCGTGGATACACTGGATCTGTCCGTTTGAGGTGAATCCAAGGAACATGATCACGTGCGGCGTTGATCCGGTGATCACGACGATGTCACCAGGCTTCAGATCCTGACGTTTTACCTGACGGCCAAGCGTCTTTAAGCCCTCCGTGCCTTCATACGGCAGGTGTGTTCCCGTAACGGACCAGTATACCCAGTTGACCCATCCGGAGCAGTCGAGTCCCTTTAAGATACGTCCTTTGTGATCCGGGATCGTGACAGAACCGAAATTGTTGCCGGTGTAATTCTGGGCGCTGGCTTTTCCGCCCCAGTAATACGGGACTTTTCCGACAGACTGGAGTGCATACCGGATAATGTCCTTTCTCGGCTCCGACAGATCTTTCGGAAGTTTGCTCATGTAGGTGTCGATCTCAGCAGTGGAAAGCGGCGCTCTCGTTCCCTCCACGACTACGTTTAATCCGTAAGTCGCTGTCCAGTCCTGACGGTTGATATGGCTTACGAAAGAAGTCATTCTGCGGTTCCAGCCTTCCCATCCAGTTCCGTCTGCGGTTACTGATGCAGTCTCTCCCACCGCATTTCCCACATCATCGATGCTGTAAAGGTTTGCGCTCTCGCTGAGGGTCCGGATGATCGCCGTGATCTTAAGATCGACATGTCCCGGGCAGATCAGCGCATGGGAAGCGGCCGCATGGACGGTGTACTGCTCCGCTGTTTCAGCTTGTTCATCAGAAACAGGGATGAGCTCCGGATCGGTTTCCGGCTCCTCACTTTCCGCGGATGCTGCTATCTCCGCAGGTGCTGCAGTTTCCGCGGCCGCATGGACGATATAATCGGAGCTTGCATCGGAATCTCCGTTGTCACTGACACGGATAACCTTTACCGTGGTCTCTTCCGCTGCCTCAGAAGAAGGTGCTGTTGTCTGCGGCGCTGTCTCCGCCTGTGTCGAAGGTGCCGCTGTCTGCGGTGTTGTCTCCGGAGCTTTTGTCGTCTCAGCCGCTGTAGTGGAATCTTCCACACGGACGATCGTCGTCTTCTTCTTCGTCTCCTGGATCACGCTCTCCGCTGTCTCAGCCAGGGAATCCAGGGCACTCGTGGTCGACTCCTTTGTCTCAGCTCCTTCTGTGTGGTTTGCAGCTGACGGCGGTACCGTTATTGTCTCAGCTGCCGTTGTGGTGCCTTCCGACGCCCCCTGCGCGGAGGAGGCGGACGAAGAGCTGCCGCTGTAGCTCTCCCCGTTCACGGAAACCGTGTCTCCGGCCTGGTCGATGACCTCATCTCCCACATCTGTCCGGATCTCGGTATCGATATTCCGCCCGGATACGAATGTATCCTCTCCTTCCAGCTCAGAATCTCCCTCTTCCGCGGACGCGTTCGGATCCACACAGCCATCACAGTAGTAGACGTTTCCCAAAGTTGCCTGGTAGGAATGTGATTTTGTCCAGAGATCATTGACGTAGGCACGGATCGAATCAAGGTCCGTGATCCCGTTGTAATAAGCATATACACTCGCCATGGAAAGAATGTCCTGGGCATTGGAGACCGCGGATGTGACCTCTCCGTCTCCGTTGTAGAACGTGATCTTTACATTCTTAAAATGTTCCACATACCAGGTGGACGGATCATTTTTATTCTGGGTCTTTGATGTCGGATTGTACTGTCCGAGAACGGAGGATGCCTTGCGTCCAAAGGCAGGCGCCAGCTTTACCGGTGCCGTATTTGCCATATCGTAGATCGCAGCAAACCATTTGGAATCCTTCTGGATCAACTCCTTCATCAGGATCTCCGCATAGCTTGTCTCCGATCCCTCTGCGTACATATTTGCGAGATTTAATTTATACGGGGCCGGAGCATCCGGGTCGATCTCCGCTGTGGTCTCCTCAGTCTCTCTCTCTGTCGGATCCTCGAGGATATCAAAGGTCTCCGGTTCTGTGATCCTCTCTGTACTGATCTCAGCCGGGGCGGCCACCGGAATATACGGCACCATCGCGGAAAACGCGATACAGGTGCACAAAGCCATCGCCAGAAGCGGTCTTGCATTCTGTCTGCGCGTCACCCAGCGCATACAGTCCGCCGCGATCTTTTCGACCTGTTCACGGATCTTTTCTTTATCGAAAGGTAATTTATGAAAATCTAAATGGTCTTTGAACTTCATTTTCGAGCGTACATCTCCTGCATTATGTAAATATAACGGTGTAAGTATAACATATAGAGGAAGGAAAATTGTATAATTTTTTTTTAATTTTTCTCATCCCGCCGATACACCAAACCCAGTCACCAATTGACTTTCCTGACATTTAATACTATAATCCTATCAAATTGGCTCTGCCTGGAAACAATGAAAACAGATTCTTTCATCAGGAAATGGAGATGATATATATGTGTGGAATTATCGGATACTGCGGTCCTTTAGATGCGCAGACAGTATTGCTAGACGGCCTTACCCAGCTCGAATACCGTGGTTATGACAGCGCCGGGATCGCCCTGTTTGATGAGAACTCAAAGATCCATTTTATCAAAAAAGTCGGAAAAGTTGCCGCTCTCCGCAAGGTGTGCGAGGAAAATCCGGTCGTGTCCCACTGCGGGATCGGTCATACCCGCTGGGCAACGCACGGCGGCGTCACCAGTGAAAACGCCCATCCGCATGTTGCAGGGAAGGTGACGATGATCCATAACGGCATCATAGAAAACTATCACGCCCTGACGGAAAAATACCACCTGGAAGGAAAACTTCACTCCCAGACGGACACGGAAGTTGCCGCAGCAACCTTAAACGAGATCTACAACGGTGACCCGATCCCGTCGATCCGGAAATTTTTAAACCGGCTGGAAGGCTCCTACGCCTTCTGTATCATGTTTGAAGACCGTCCCGGCGAGATCTATGCGGTGAGAAACGTAAGTCCGCTCGTAGCGGCTTACACGGCTTCAGGCGCCATGATCGCTTCCGACCTGACCGCACTTCTCCCGTACTCAAAGAAATACTTCGTTGTTCCGGAAGGAAAGATCGTACAGCTCACCGCCTACCACGCTGATCTCTACGAGCTTGACGGCACAAAGACTGAGCCTGAGATCCTGGAGGCATCCTGGAACACGGACGCTGCCATGAAAAACGGGTTCCCTCACTTTATGATGAAGGAGATCCACGAGCAGCCGGAAGTGTTAAAGAAAACGATCCTGCCGCGTCTCACAAAAGGTCTCCCGGATCTCACCGACGAGAAGATCCCGGATGAGCTCTTAAAACGGATCACAAATATCCGCGTCATCGCCTGTGGAACTGCCATGCACGCCGGGATGGTCGCAAGAGCCCTGATCGAGCCACGTCTCAGGATCCCGGTCACGGTGTCCATCGCCTCCGAGTTCCGCTATGAGGAGCCGCTGATCGATGACTCCACGCTCACGATCGTGATCTCCCAGTCCGGCGAGACGATCGATACCCTGGCGGCGCTGCGCCTCGCGAGAGAATGCGGCTCCACCGTGATCTCGGTTGTAAATGTAAAAGGTTCCACGATCGCCCGCGAAAGCGACTATGTGATCTACACGCATGGAGGCCCTGAGATCGCCGTGGCGAGCACGAAAGCCTACACGGTACAGATTGCCGCCCTCTATCTTCTTTTCTGCCGTATGGCGCTTATACGCGGCGTATACACGGAAGAACATGCAGAGCAGTTCATGAGTGACCTCTTAAACTGTGCCACCTCCATGGAGACCATGATCCGGGAGGAAAATACGATCAATGAGATCGTCACCCATATCGTAAACTACCCGGATGTCTTCTTTATCGGCCGCGGAATGGACTACGCATTCTCCCTGGAGGGCGCGTTAAAGCTGAAAGAGATCTCCTACATTCATGCGGAGGCTTACGCAGCCGGTGAGTTGAAGCACGGAACCATCGCTCTGATCACAGACCATGTTCCGGTCATCGCGATCGCGACCCAGAAGCATATTTTCGCAAAGACGATCTCGAATATCCGCGAGGTGAAAGCGCGAGGTGCTTATGTGATCCTCCTCGTCACGGAAGATACCGCTGTCGACGAGGGCATTGCAGACGTGATCATCCGCATTCCAAGAGAAGATGACAAATTCACCGTGTTCCCAATCGCCGTTGTCCTTCAGCTCATCGCCTACTACGCTTCCGTCCAGAAAGGTCTTGATGTGGACCAGCCGAGAAACCTGGCAAAATCCGTGACGGTGGAATAAGTAAAACAAGTTTATACAAAAAACCACCGGTTCAGGCAGATACATCCTCGCCCGGACCGGTGGTTTTTTTACGCTTTATTCTTCTTTTTTATCCATTCTGATCCTTCTGTACGTTCGCCGGATGGCTTCCGTCAGAACCACTATTTCTTATAAGCGCCCTTGATCTTCGCAAATTCCTCGATCATCTTCACAACTCCGTCATATCCGATCTTGCTGCTGTTCATGCAGAGATCATAGCTCTTGGAATCGCCCCAGCGCTTGCTGGAATAATAGTTATAGTAACTGGAACGCTTTTTATCGGTCTTGATCATGAGATCCTTCGCCTGAGATTCCGTGATCTTATGGCGCTCCATCAAAGTCTTGATCTTCACATCCTCATCGGCGGTGATAAATACCGATACCACATTCGGGTAATCCGCCAGCGCGTAGTCAGCGCAGCGTCCGATAATTACGCAGGATTCTTTATTCGCAAGATTTTTGATCGTATCAAACTGCGCAAGGAAGATCTTATGGTTGATCGGCATATCCATATATGCAGAGTTCGTATATCCAAGGGAATACGTATCCATTACCAGAGAATATAAGAAACTGCTCGTCGGTTTCTCGTCATGGGTCTCAAACAGCTCTTTGCAGAGACCGCTCTCTTTTGCAGCCAGATTCAGGAGCTCTTTGTCATAACATTTTATACCGAGTTTTTCTGCTAACGCCTGCCCGATATGTCTTCCTCCGCTTCCGCATTCTCTTCCGATCGTAATAATAAGGTTATCACTCATATGCCACAGCTCCTTTCTGTCATCAAGCTTTCTGCTACCTGTATTATATAAAAATTTCAGACAATATGCAAGAGTTATTCCATAATTTTTCCGAATTTTTGTATCAGTATATGCAGAAAGCAGAATACCCTGCTGCCTGTGCAATGAGTGAAACTGACAAATCCCGCTCAGGATCCATTATCTGGGCAGCTTCCGCAAAAGCTCCTCAAAATACTCCGGAAGCGGCGCCGAAAATTCCATATATTCCCCTGTCCGCGGATGCACAAAGCCGAGAATCCCCGCATGCAGCGTCTGTCCCTGAAGCTTGTACGGACATTTTGCCGGACCGTATACGGCATCGCCCAAAAGCGGATGTCCGATGCTCGCCATATGGACGCGGATCTGGTGAGTCCTTCCCGTCTCCAGCCGGCACTCGATATGGGTGAAATCCTTGAATCTCGCGATCACCCGGTAATGGGTCACCGCGGATTTTCCGTTATTGTAATTGATCGCCATCTTCTTCCGGTCTTTCGGACTTCTTCCGATCGGCGCGTCGATCACGCCCTCATCGTCCTTTAAAACGCCGTGAACGATCGCCTGGTAGCGGCGGGTGATCGAATGTTCTTTCAGCTGCGCCGCGATGGAATTGTGGGCGAGATCATTCTTGCAGGCGATGATGACGCCGGTCGTGTCCATATCGATCCGGTGGACGATCCCCGGGCGCAGAACCCCGTTGATCCCGGAGAGATCTTCCTTACAATGGTACATCAGCGCATTCACCAGAGTCCCTGTGTAATGTCCTGCTGCCGGATGGACCACCATGCCCTTCGGCTTGTTCACCAGGATCACATCGTGATCCTCATATAAGATATCGAGCGGGATATCCTCCGGAACGATCTCCGGCTCCACAGCCTCCGGCACCTCGAAGGAGATCGTATCCCCCTCTGCCGCCTTGTAGCTCGCCTTCACCGGGCGCCCGTTTACCATGACTTCCCCGGATTTTAACAGCTTCTGCAGAAACGAGCGCGACAGATCTTCATACTGTTCCGCAAGGAACTTGTCGATCCGGTCTCCAGCCGTCTCCTCGGTCACAAAACATTCTTCTCTCACTGCTCATTCTCCTTTTTTGATGAGAGGAAGGAAAGCTCATCCTCCTTGTAGAAAAAGCCGATCAGCAGGATCAGAAGTCCGGCCGCGCAGACCACGTAGCAGTCCGCCACGTTAAAAATCGGGAAGTCGATGAGGCTGAAATAGAAGAAATCCACCACGAATCCCCGCACCGCACGGTCGATCAGGTTTCCGACAGCTCCGGAAAGAAGAAGGATCATGGCGATATAGAGAGGCAGGTACCGGCTTCCGGACGGAAGTTTTGCCACAAAGACAAGGACCGCGATCACAACGGCCGCAGCCACCAGGAAGAAAAACCACTGTTTTCCCTGGAGGATCCCGAAAGCCGCTCCCCGGTTTTCCGAGTATAAAAGCTCAAAGACTCCCTTGATGAGCACCAGCGGTCCGTTGACGCGCAGCGTGCTGTAAGCCATACTCTTCGCCCACTGGTCCAGGGCGATGAGCAGGGCAGAACAAACGGCAAGAATGCCGTAGCGTTTTCCGATCGTATTCATAAAACACTCCTATCTGAAAATGGCTGCAAGGGCGCGCTCCATCTCCTCTTTTGTGACGGTCCGGTCGATGTAGGCATGTCCCACACGGTCCAGAAGGATGAACTTGATCACGCCGGCCTCCATCTTTTTATCATTTTTCGTCGTCGCGATCACCTCCTCCGGATCGAGACCGGAAACAGATATCGGAATGGAGAAATACTCCATCAGAGCTTGGTATGCGTCGATCTCATCCTGGTTCACAAGACCGCGCTCCTTACAGATATTCATGGCTGCAAGGGCACCGACCGCAACACAGTGACCGTGGAGCATCGTAAAATTCTTTAACTTCTCGATGGCATGCCCCAGCGTATGGCCAAAGTTTAAGGTCGCACGCTCATTCTGCTCGGTCGGATCGATCTCAACGACCTCACGTTTGATAAAATCGCTTCCCTGGATCAGAAGTTTTAATGTATCCGCATCCTTTGCGAGGATTTTTTCTTTGTTGGCCGCGATCCAGTCAAAGTATTCCCGGTCACGGATCAGGCCATGTTTGATGACCTCGCCCATACCGCCGGAAAACTGGTTGTCCGGAAGTGTGCGCAGAACGGACACGTTCGTGTATACAAGTTTCGGCATATGGAAGGCGCCGACCATATTTTTGTAGGAATCAAAATCAACCCCCGTCTTTCCGCCGATCCCGGAGTCCACCTGGGATAACAGGGTTGTCGGGATCTGGACAAAATCAACACCGCGGAGATATGTAGCTGCGACAAAGCCGCAGAGATCGCCCGTAACGCCGCCGCCCAGTGCGACGAGAAGATCTTTCCGGTCATAGTGGTTTAAGATCAGATGTTCATAAGCTCCCTGGACCGTCTTTAAATTCTTGTTCGCTTCCCCTGCCGGGAACACATAGGAAGTCACCTCGCGGCAGCAGCCGGAAAGGATCTTTGTCACCTCATCGAGATAGATGTCAGCGACATTGGAGTCCGCGATGATGCAGATCTTCTTCTTTTCGGTGCCGAGAACGGAGATCTCCTTTGCAAGTGAATCAAACGAGTCCTCAAGGACAATATCATAAATAGTCTTCCCGTCCATGTGGACCGGGATCCGGTTTACATGTTCTTTGATCATAAGGATAACCTCCTATTTGTAGCGGTACACCACAACGGATGTACGCCCCTTTTTCGTAAGATTTCCCGGCTCTCCGAACCGGAATTTTCCGATCCCGCGGATCGACAGGATCTCTCCTCCCCGCAGGTTTAACGATACATTTGTGCAGACAGCTCCGTTTACGGAAACCTTCTCACCTTCAATATAGACTGCCGCCTTTGTTCTGGAAAGTCTCGCGCATAGTGCGACGACGGAGTCCAGGCGGACCGAGCTCACCGTTCCGGAAGTCTCCTCCGTCTCCGGTTCCGGGAGATCCGAAAAATCCGACGTGATCTCTGTGATAACAGAAGTGTGCCGGATCATCGTGAGGTTCTCCGCAAGGTATCTGCTCATCTTTTCCATGACAAAAACCCAGGCATTCCCCTCCTGCAGAACAATATCCCCGATCATGGACCGCTCGATGCCGAGATTCATGATCGCACCGAGATAGTCCCTGTGTGTCAGCTCCTCCGCAAAGCGCCGGTTCGCGGGCGCGATCTTTAAACACACAAACGGCGGAGCGCAGAGTTCCTCCTCGTAGGACGCCAGAAAACATAAAACCTTCCGTTCAGACATCGGAAAGCCGCCGGAAAGTACGAACTTCACCGGCGGCAGCGTAGCCGACATATTCTGGAAGACAGTCTGTTCTGCAAGTGTCAGAAAATCTGTGTGAAGCGGGATATCGCGGGAGTAAGCGTTCTGCGCCAGTTCCTGGATCCGCTTTTTAAAAAGCTGTTCTTCCTTTTCCATATCGATCCTTTTTACAGATGAATGTTGAGTCCGGATACATCTAAGTTTCCTCCGGAAAGAAGATCCTGGAAGTCACCAGACAGTTCAACGGACTGCGGGGTCGCAATAAAAATGTAATTGGAAATCTTCTGGAGATTTCCGTTCATGGAATAGGTGGATCCGGATGTGAAATCGATGATCCGCTGTGCGGTCTCGGTGTGAATCCCCTCCATGTTAAGGACTACTGCCTTTCCGGCAAGCAGATAATCGCAGATCTCCTTTGCGTCATCCAGGGATGTCGGTTTGATCAGAGAAACCTCCATCCCGTTTCCGCGGCGCATCGGAACGACTTTATTGTTGTTTGTGGCGCGAGGTAAGAATCTCGGTTTCTCCTCCTCATAATCATCCAGATCATCGGCTGCCTGTTTCTTAAAAAGGCTCTTTCGTGCCGGTTTTTCATCCTCATAATCGTCATCTAAGAAGTAATCGTCATCTTCATCGTCGTTCAGACGCATCGTATCCATAATCTTGCCTAAAAAGCTCATATCTAGTTCTCTCCAATCTATCTGGAACCAAAGATTCCGGTCCCTACTCTAATCATGGTTGCACCTTCCTCAACAGCCACCTCGAAGTCGCCGGTCATACCCATGGAAAGCGCAGTCATAGTACCATTATCAATGTTTTTACTTTTGATGTCAACATATAATTGATATAATTCTTTAAAATATTTTCGATTTTCTTCCGCGTCTTCGACGTTCGGAGCAATCGCCATCATTCCCTTTACGCAGACATGCGGGAATGCCTGGATCTCTTTCAGGTTCGGGATCACATCCTCTAAGAACATGCCGAATTTGCTCTCCTCCCTCGCAACGTTGACCTCGAGGAGCACGTTTGCGATCATATCACGCTTCGCCGCTTCCTTCTCGATCTTCTCTGCGAGATGGACACTGTCACAGGAGTGGATCAGGACCGCCTTATCGATGACCTGTCCGACCTTGTTTGTCTGGAGATGTCCGATCATATGGAATCTCGCATCCTCCGGGATCTGCGGACGTTTTTCCGTGATCTCCTGCACCTTGTTTTCACCGAAATCACGCTCCCCGGCCTCATAAGCTTCCATCAGCATGGAAACCGGCTTCGTCTTGCTGACGGAGATCAGGGTAACTTCCTTCGGGTCTCTTCCCGCACGAAGGCAGGCCGCATTCACGCGTTCTCTCACATTTTTTATATTCTCTGCAATTGACATGATAAAACCTCCTACTGATAGATGATCATTCCGTTTCCGGTCACGGCATTCGCGTCAAGGACAATGTGGTCGTAGACGGACAGACCGTAGTCCGTTCCCTTTTTGATCGTGTAGTATTCATCATTCGAAGAAAGAATCTCAATTCTCCGGAATACCGTATAACCGCGGTTGATATTGTAGACACCCTGTACAGACTGGGTCATTCCGATCTGATAGCGCTCCCCGGAATCATCCTTCGTGAGGAAGTCCCCGGCTTTCAGCTCGCTGTTTTCCCCGGCGTCCACGTAATAATATTCGTCATCCGCATAGTAGATCGTACACGGAGTGACAACTCCCACCGTCTTTCCGTCCGCATATGTCTCCTTCCGGAAACCGCTCTGAGAGACTGTCGAGGTGTCGGAAGAGTCTTTCTTCCCGCTCACATAGTAGTCTTTCGGGATCACATAGAACGTCACATCGGTCACGGAACTTCTCGGGATCTTGAGTCCGCGCACTTCATCCGTCACGATCTCAAAGTCCACATAGCGGTCCGATACAAACTGCTCCATATATTTGGAAAAATCGAGTTTTCCATATGTTTTTCCGTCTCCTCCAGTCACGGTGGAGAATGCCCCCGAAGTCTCCAGGTCACGCCCTGTAAACTTTACTGTCAGGGATGTCTTCCCATTATAAGTGGTAAGATCTTCATCGGAAAGTGGAAATACGATCGACCAGTCCTCGGAGGTAATGATCTTATAAGCCGGAGCACCCGTCTCCACGAGCTGCCCGGAACGGATCCCGGATTTTTTATAGCTGCTCTTGTCAAACATCTCAGCAGTCACCTGGTTTGGTGTCAGAGTCTCCATCGAATCAATGGAGTACGAAACAACACCGGCCACATCGGACCGCACCTGGGTAAAGTTCCCGCCGAGTTCTGAGATCGCGCTGTCCAGAT
>ERZ773115.3399-NODE-3399-length-11079-cov-2.948657_pt1 | contig 11079 bp, 8 predicted proteins | sample MGYA00511116_ERZ773115 | MGnify/ENA primary metagenome ERZ773115 (study PRJEB29015, sample SAMEA2737869) | human gut metagenome | biome: human gut; feature: human-associated habitat; material: faeces | place: China | collected 2012 ... | reverse complement strand
ATTTCTTCTTGCAACACCCTGATGTTTTCAATAAAGTAGTAGCCCTTAGTGGTGTCTACGATGCTCGTTTCTTTGTGGGTGAGTTTGGAGGGGATGAAGCTATTTACCAAAATTCCCCATCAGATTATATCTGGAACCAAAATGATGGTTGGTTTATCGATCGCTACCGTCAAGCTGAGATCATCGTATGTACAGGTCTTGGTGCTTGGGAACAAGATGGTCTTCCATCTTACTATAAACTCAAGGAAGCCTTTGAACAAAAGAATATTCCAGCTTGGTTCTCTGAGTGGGGTCATGATGTCGCTCACGATTGGGAATGGTGGCGTAAACAAATGCCTTATTTCCTTGACAATATGAACCTATAATTTCTTTGTCTATCCTATCTAAATAACTATAAAAGAGGAATCACTAATGAATTATCTTGTTATTTCACCATACTATCCACAAAACTTCCAACAGTTTACTGTTGAACTTGCTAATAAGGGAATCACAGTTCTTGGTATTGGTCAAGAGCCTTATGAACAATTGGATCAACCTTTGAAAGAGGCTTTGACTGAGTACTTCCGTGTAGACAATCTGGAAAACTTGGATGAAGTTAAACGTGCGGTAGCCTTTCTTTTCTATAAACACGGACCAATTGACCGAATCGAATCTCATAACGAATACTGGTTGGAATTGGATGCTGCTCTTCGTGAACAGTTCAATGTTTTTGGTGCTAAGCCAGAAGATCTTAAGAAGACTAAATTCAAGTCTGAAATGAAGAAACTCTTCCAAAAAGCTGGAGTTCCAGTTGTACCTGGTGCTGTCATTAAAACTGATGAAGATGTGGATAAAGCTGTGAAAGAAATCGGTCTTCCAATGATTGCTAAGCCAGATAATGGGGTTGGTGCAGCTGCAACCTTCAAACTTGAAACAGAAGATGATATCAATCATTTCAAGGCTGAGTGGGATCATGAAACAGTTTATTTCTTTGAAAAATTTGTAACATCAAGCGAAATCTGTACTTTTGATGGTTTGATTGATCATGATGGTAATATTGTCTTCTCGACAACTTTTGATTATGCCCACACACCTCTTGACTTGATGATTTACAAGATGGATAATTCTTACTACGTTCTTAAGGAAATGGATCCTAAGTTACGTAAGTATGGTGAGGCAATTGTCAAAGAATTTGGTATGAAGGAACGTTTCTTCCATATTGAGTTCTTCCGTGATGGTGACGATTATATTGCTATTGAATATAACAACCGTCCAGCAGGTGGTTTCACAATCGACGTGTTTAACTATGCTCATTCTTTCGATTTGTATAAGGGCTATGCGGATATCGTTGCTGGTGAACCATTCCCAGCTTCTCAGTTTGAGCCACTTTACTGTTTGGCGACTTCACGTCGTGCAAGCTCTCATTATGCTTACTCAGAAGAAGAACTTTTTGATAAGTATCGTGAACAACTTAAAGTTAAGAAAATCATGCCTGCAGCCTTTGCAGAGTTGCAAGGTGACTTCCTTTATATGTTGACAACTCCAAGTCGTGAGGAAATGGAACAAATGATTGAGGACTTTGGTAAAAAAGCCTAATCTGTATATGTTAAAAGCACTTCAGAGTAAACTGAAGTGCTTTTGTAATGCCTTATTTTTCGTGAAGTTCTTGATTTTTAAGAACCAGTTCTGAAACTTTAGCGAATTTTTTAAGTTTTTTGAGGTCTTCTGGATGGGTTACAAAGCTAATGACGCTACCTTCATTTCCCATACGACCAGTACGACCTGCACGGTGAGTGTAGGCTTCACGGTCTCGAGGAATATCGAAGTTGATGACCACTTCCAGATTTTCAATATCGATGCCTCGTGCCAAGAGGTCAGTACCTAGTAAGAGTGAAATCTCATGATTCTTGAATTTTTCCAAGATAACCTTACGGAATTTGACGTTGATGTCACTAGCCAATGATACCGCTGAAGCCCCGTTAAATTGGAGGCGTTCTTCAGTAGCCCCAAGGTCAGAAAGACTGTTGAAAAAGACAAGGCCACGGAAATCAGGAATATTGGAGAACTTACGAAGAAGTTCGACACGGTTACGTTTATCAACACTGATATAATAATGTTTGATGGTGTCAAGTTCTTGATCAGATAGGTCATAAACGATGGTATTTTCGACAAGATTTTGATCATCAATTTTGTTGGTTGCCGAAATATAGATCATTTGATGATCACGAGGAACATGGTGGCTGATTTTTGTCACAAAGTGGTATTGGCTATCACTGAGAAGCTCATCAAATTCATCGAGGACGATGGTGTTGACATTCATCATCTTGATTTTTTTGAGTTTAATCAGCTCAAAGACACGGCCAGGTGTTCCGATGAGAATTTCCGGTCCTTTCTTCAGGCGTTCAATTTGTCTCTTTTGACTAGAGCCAGAAAGGAAGAGTTGGGCAGTGAGTCCTAGTGGCTCAGCCCATTGTTTGGTTACATCAAAAATCTGTCCAGCAAGCTCTGAATTGGGTGCTAGGATAAGCAATTGCTGAGATTTTTTGGGCTTGAGTGAGAGGAGCAATGGGAGAAGGTAGGCTAGAGTCTTACCTGTTCCTGTAGGACTGATACCTAGGATATTGTCTCCTTCAGTGATTGGTGCAAAGAGTTCTTTTTGAATGGCAGTCTCTGTAGTGATTCCTTTTTCTTTAAGGAGGTCTTGCCATTGTTCAGGAAAGTTTTTAAACATAAAAGTCTCATTTTCTATATGGATTTGCTTTTATTATATCATGATTTAGTGTAGAATAGATAGGAAAGACTATATTAGATAGGAATTTACCATGCCTAAAAAACCGATTATTATTGGGGTTACGGGTGGCTCTGGTGGAGGTAAGACCAGTGTTTCTCGTGCCATTCTATCAAATTTTCCAGATGAGAAAATTGCTATGATTGAGCATGATTCTTATTATAAGGATCAGTCACATTTGACTTTTGAAGAGCGTGTATCAACTAACTACGACCATCCCTTTGCCTTCGATACAGATCTTATGATTGAACACATCAATGAGCTGATTGCTGGGCGTCCAGTGGATATTCCGATTTATGACTACACCCAACATACTCGTAGTGAAAAGACTTATCGTCAGGAACCACAGGACGTCTTCATTGTTGAAGGAATTTTGGTACTTGAGGATAAACGCTTGCGTGATTTGATGGATATCAAGCTTTTTGTAGATACTGATGATGACATTCGTATTATCCGTCGTATCAAGCGTGATATGGAAGAGCGTGGCCGTAGCTTGGATAGTATCATTGAGCAATATATCAGTGTGGTTAAACCTATGTACCACCAGTTTATCGAACCTACGAAACGCTACGCAGATGTGGTGATTCCTGAAGGTGTCACAAATACTGTTGCTATCGATTTGATTAATACTAAGGTAGCAAGCATTTTGAAAGAAAGTCAGAAAGCCTAAGCAGGAGCTTGGCTTTTTTGGTATAATTGAAACGTTATGATTATTTTACAAGGAAACAAGATTGAGCGCTCTTTCTCAGGAGATGTGCTCTTTGATAATATTAATATTCAGGTAGATGAACGCGATCGTATTGCCCTTGTTGGACGCAACGGTGCTGGGAAATCAACCTTATTGAAAATCTTGGTTGGAGAGGAAGCGCCGACAAGAGGTGAAATCAACACAAAACGTGATTTGAATTTGTCTTACTTGGCTCAGGATAGTCGTTTTGAGTCTAGCAATACCATCTATGCAGAAATGTTAAATGTCTTTGCAGACTTACGTGCAGACGAAAAGCGTCTGCGTGACATGGAATTGAAGATGGCCGAGTTGACTGGGACAGACTTGGACAAGTTAATGACTGACTACGATCGCCTTTCTGAGGATTTCAGACAGCGTGGTGGTTTTACCTATGAATCTGATATCAGAGCTATTCTCAATGGTTTTAAGTTTGATGAAAGCATGTGGGAGATGCCCATTTCAGATCTTTCTGGAGGGCAAAACACGCGCTTAGCTTTGGCGAAAATGCTGCTTGAGAAGCCTGAACTCTTGGTACTGGATGAACCGACTAACCACTTGGATATCGAAACCATTGCCTGGTTGGAGAATTACCTGGTCAATTATCAGGGAGCTCTAATCATTGTCAGTCACGACCGTTATTTTTTGGATAAGGTGGCGACAGTAACACTGGATTTGACCAAACATAGTTTAGATCGTTATGTCGGAAACTATTCAAAATTCATGGACCTTAAGGCTGAAAAGTTGGCCACTGAAGCAAAGAACTTCGAAAAACAACAAAAGGAAATTGCTAAGTTGGAGGACTTTGTTAATCGTAATATTGTCCGTGCTTCTACAACTAAGCGTGCTCAAGCCCGTCGTAAACAGCTAGAGAAAATGGAACGTCTGGATAAGCCAACAGAAGGCCAGAAGTCAGCTAATATGACTTTCCATGCGGATAAGGTCTCTGGGAATGTGGTCTTGACAGTTAAGGATGCTGCTATTGGTTACGATGATGAGATTCTCTCGGAGCCTATTTCTCTGGATGTTAAGAAGATGGATGCCATTGCCATCGTTGGTCCAAATGGTATCGGGAAAACAACCTTTATCAAGTCGGTAGTGGGTAAATTGCCTTTTATCAAGGGAACGTCAACCTATGGTGCTAATGTTGAAGTGGGGTATTATGATCAAACCCAATCTGCCTTGACACCGTCGAACACAGTCCTTGATGAGTTGTGGAATGATTTTGCGACGACTCCTGAAGTTGAGATTCGTAATCGTCTGGGGGCCTTTCTCTTCTCAGGTGATGATGTCAAAAAGTCTGTTTCCATGCTTTCTGGTGGTGAGAAAGCTCGTCTGCTCCTAGCTAAATTATCAATGGAAAACAACAACTTCCTCATCCTAGATGAGCCGACCAACCACTTGGACATTGATAGTAAGGAAGTCTTGGAAAATGCCCTCATTGACTTTGATGGAACGCTTCTCTTTGTCAGCCATGACCGTTACTTTATCAACCGTGTGGCAACCAAAGTGATGGAAATTTCTGAGGATGGGGCAACCATTTATCTTGGAGATTACGATTACTACCTTGAGAAGAAGGCGGAGCTTGAAGAGTTAGCACGTCTTGAAGCAGAGGAAAATCAAGTATCAGAGGAAGTCCAAGTAGCTTCAGCGGGTGCTAGTGATTATCAAGCTCAAAAAGCCAATCAAAAAGAGATGCGTAAACTAAGTCGACGCATTGAGCAAATTGAAAATGAGCTAGAGACGATTGAAGAACGATTGGAGGAAATCTCTGCTGCCATGCTTGAAACAAATGACGTGGCAGAATTGTCTGACTTACAGAAAGAGCTGGATGACTTATCAGTTTCTCAAGAGGCTCTGATGGAAGAGTGGAGTGACCTATCAGAACAATTGGAAAGTTAAGGGATGATGAGAACCTTTTCATGTTTTGAGTTGTGAAAGGCTTACATTGTTGGTATACTAGTCTTAGTATATAAAAGGAGACTAACTTTATGAACAAAGTAAAGAAAAAAGTGTATCGTAACACAACATCTTTCAACATGATGGCATGGGGATCATTTGCCTTCTTCGTAATCTTGATGTTGGTAGGCCTCTATACCCTTAAAGAGCCTTTGATGGTTAAGGGTTACTACCTCATGGGATGTGTTGGCTTGATTTCATCTTCATTTACAGTATCTAAGGTTGTCCGTGATAACCAAGAAGATGAAGAAAACTATAACAAACTCATCGCTCAACAAACTTTCGAACAATAAGAAGAGAAGCCTGAAAAGGCTTTTTCTTTTTGCAGAAAATGCACAAATATTCTGACTCTTCCCTAGTGGAAGTGTTATAATGGAGTGAAGGGGGTTAGATGGTTTTGGAATGTGATAAGTCCAACTCATCAGCCCTAATACCTTATAAGACTAATTATCGTATAAGAATGCGTTAGTGAAAAGGTAGGTAATATTATGGAATTCAAAGTGAAAGATGGTCAAATCATCTATTATCGTGATCTCGGTAAAGGCTTTCCAATTGTTTTTTTGCATGGCAATAATTTGTCAGGGAATTACTTTGGTAAGCAAGGAATTCTGTATCGAGACTATCGTTTAATTTTCATTGATAGTCGTAATCACGGCAGGTCCAGTCGTCAGAGTGTTAAGATGACCTTTGAACAGATGGCTGCCGATTTGGAGGAAATTTTGCAATATTTGAATATCAAGAAGGCCTTATTTGTCGGTCATAGTGACGGTGCCAATTTGGCTATGGTTTATGCTAGTCGTTATCCTGACCGGATTGCAGGGCTCTTGCTTAATGCGGGAAATATGACCTTTAATGGGTTGACGAGACGCTCAAGATTCGCGGTCTATATACAATATCTTTGCTTAAAAGCCTTGTCACCATTTTCATCTAAAATGGATATCATGGCTCAGGTAACGGGTCTGATGCTTCATGACTTGCCACTAGATAGGGAACGTCTACATCAGGCTGCCTATCCTGTTTGGGTAGTTATGGGGCAAAGGGATGTTATCAGTATTAGGCATTCTAGAGAGATTTCAGAACTCTTTCCGATTCATAAGCTCTATGTCCAACGTCGAGAAGGGCATCGTCTAGCTCAACGTAAATATAAGGTCTTTAATCAAATGATTCGTGAGCTTGTGAGAATTAGTCGAAAAGAGGTGGTGGCATGAAGCGTCTTTTAGAGAGACTTCAACCTTTAAAAGCAGCCGTTAAATCCATCTTTTTTATCTCGATTACGGTTCTTGTCGTCATAGAATTGGTTCGTCTAAAACGGACCATCACTTTAGAGTCACTGGAGTCAGCTCTGGCCGGTTTATCTATTTGGCATCTTGTTTTGATGGCTGTCATCGGACTAGTCGCTGTCTCCCCCATGCTTTTGTATGACATCATACTGAATAAGGAGCTAGAAACGGATTATTCCAAATCCTATATCTTAGAAACAAGTTGGGCTGTCAATACTATTAATAACTTGGCTGGTTTTGCTGGTTTGGTCGATGTGGGTCTGCGATATTCCTTTTATTCTGAGGATGGGCAGGAAAAGACAGGTGTTAAGGCACTTTCTCGTTTATTGCCTTACTTTATGTCGGGCTTATCCCTTTTAAGTGGTTTGGTATTCGCTGTCTTTTGGTTCTTCCCTCTAAGTCCAGATTTAAGAAAGTATTGGTTACTCTTATTGGGTATTTTCCTTTATCTGCCTTTTATTTTCTTTGTTTCTAGTCGTGAAAAATTAGCCTATTTTGGTCAAGTACCATTGAAAACGAGGCTAAGTCTTCTTTTAGCTTCGACAGCTGAATGGGGAACGGCCCTTGGAAGCTTTGTAAGTGTAGCTTATTTAATGGGCTTACATGTTCCTCTTTATAATCTGATTCCCCTATATTTTCTAGCAGTTATCATTGGTATCTTCTCCATGATTCCAGGTGGGATTGGTAGTTTCGATTTGATTGTGATTACCGGTCTGACCTCTATGGGGGTTAGCAATGCTCTTGCGGTTAGTCTGCTCTTGCTCTTTCGTTTAACCTACTACGTTATTCCCTTCTTGCTTGGTGTTGTCTTCTTTTTCAAACACATGGGAGGACGTATCAATGAGAAATACTTCAAACTTTCTTCACGAGTATTTGGTGGAAGTCTCCACCGTTTTCTCGTATATTTGCTACGTTTTTTAGGGATTTTCTTGATTTTGTCTGCCTTAATCCCTGAACGCTTGGCTAATGTCTACTTTATTAGCCGTTTTGATCCTATTCAGGAACAGTTGATTTGGCAATTCCCAAGTATCCTATTTGGAACTCTATTCATTTTCATGGCTCGGCTCATCAGGCGTCGGGTTAAGGGAGCTTTCATTACTTCCTTAATAACCTTTGTCTTGACCTTGATTTATGTCAATCTCAATGGTATTTCTTGGGCCATGTCTTTCCTAATTTTACTCTCTTTGGTGCTTATGTTGATCATCAGAAAAAGGTTGTATCATCGTTACTTTGTTTATAGTTGGGAAGACAAAACCAAGGATTTCCTTTTCCTAGCCTTTACTATTCTGGTTCTTCTTGTTCTGGGTGGCAGCGGTTTTTGGTCTCATTTATTGCCACCTAAGAACCGGGATGTTCTTGGACATTTTGTTCATATTTGGTTTGATATTTTACTGGCATCAGTTATCATTGCAACTATTGTTTGGGGAGTCTTGAGAATTTTGGCACCCCGCAGGCCTTTTGGTCAAAGCATGGATGATGAGCGCTTCACAGCTCTCCTTGAGAAATATGGAGGTGCATCAGAAAGTGCCCTGGCTTATTTACATGATAAACGCCTCTTTTGGTATCGTGTCGATGGACAAGACCAGGTAGTTTTCCAATTTGCACAAACCAGTAACAAGTGTGTGGTTATGGGAAATCCAATAGGTAATGAAAACTATTACCGAGTAGCTTGGGAATCTTTCTTGAAGACCTTATCGGATTGGAATTTACAAGCCTTGTTTTATGAGGCAGATGAGAGTATTACCCTGATGCTTCATGATTATGGCTTTGATTTTATGAAATTTGGGGAAAATGCCATGGTTGATTTGACGTCATTTTCTGTTGATGGTAAACATGGTAAGAAGTTCCGTAAGCCAACCAATCGTGTTGAAAAAGCAGGTTTCCAGTTTAAGTTACTTGACCCTCCATTTTCAGAGACTCAGATGCAAGAAATGAAGGCTGTCTCAGATATTTGGCTTAACGGTCGTAAGGAGAAGGGCTTCTCCCTTGGTTTCTTTGATGAAGCCTATCTGCAGCAAGCACCGATTGCTATTGTTGAGAGTGAGGATGGAGAAATTGTAGCCTTTGCCAACATCATGCCAACCAAAAACAAACGGGTGGCGACGATTGACCTTATGCGTTATGACTTTGAAAAGGCACCCGAAGGTATCATGGATTACCTCTTTGTGAAACTCTTCCAGTACTTCCAAGCAGAAGGAAAGCAGTATTTTGATATGGGAATGGCTCCACTCGCGAATGTGGGTACTGAAGAAGATAGTTTTTTGGAAGAGAAGGTTGCCAATTTGGTCTATGTCTTTGCGCAGCGTTTTTACTCTTTTAGTGGGCTCCAACGTTATAAGGAGAAGTTCTCTCCAATTTGGTCTCCCAAATACATTGTTTATCCTAAACGAACTTGGCTCTTGTTTGATATGATTGCCATTTTAAGGATTGATAATCGTAAAATTGAAGACAGATTGAAGAAAAGACGTCTTTGGAAATAGATATGAAAAAATAGCGAAACCCTTAGGGGTTCGCTATTTTGCTATGTCATAGAATTATTTTTCAAATTCTGCTTTTGATTTAGTATCTGCGTATTCTTCAGCGACTTCGCTTGAAAGAATGTCATTGTAACTTGGCAATTTAATGTCTTGGCCATATTTGTTGCGAAGGGCAGTAGTGACCAAACGGTAAGCAAGGTTGGCGTTACGAGAAAGAATTGGTCCATGGAAGTAGCTACCATAAACATTTTTATAGTGGACACCCTCAGAACCATCTTCCTTGTTATTACCATTACCGTAGACCACTTTTCCAAGTGGTTTTTCATCATCAGAGAGGAAGGTACGCCCTTGGTGATTCTCAAAGCCATAGTAAGTTTCATCGAACTCTTCGTTATGGATCTTGATGTCACCAATATAACGATTATTTTCTTGATTGAGGGTGTAGTGGCCCATAACACCGATACCATCAATGCGGACACCGTTAGCCTGGATGTAATATTGACCAAGAAGTTGGAAACCACCACAGATGGCAAGAATTACTTTGTTATCTTGGATGAATTGACCAATAGCCTCACGCTTAGTTGGGAGGTCTTTAGCAACGATGGATTGTTCGTAGTCTTGACCACCTCCAAAGAAGACCATGTCGTAGTGGTCCTTGTCGAAGTCATCTCCAACTGAAACGATGTCGAAGGTCATCTTAGCACCAAGTTTTTCACCCACATATTTGATCATAAGGACATTTCCGTTGTCACCGTAGGTATTGAGTAGATTACCATAAAGGTGGGCAACATTTAGGTCATAGGTGTAGTCACGATTTTCTGGAGATTTGAGTGAAGTATAAGTCATTAGTTCATCTCCTTTCCGACAGCATGACGTTGAGCAAGAATATCACGGAATTCAAGCATGGCAGTATAGGTCGCTAAGATATAGGCATGATCGCAATCTTGTTTTTCAATCAAGGCCATAATATCTTCAAGTTTTTCTGCTTGCGTAATCTTATCCTCTGGATAGCCAGTCACACGAAGACGGCGAGCAATTTCAGAATGGCGAACACCACCAGCATTAATCTCAGGGATATCCATCTCGAGAATACTTTCAAAGTTGGCATCCCAAATCCAGCTGGTGTCAATACCATCAGCATAGTTGGCATTAAGAAGGACTGACAAGCTAAATGGATAATCTGCAAGTTTAATCATATCGAGAGCTTGGCTGGCTCCTACTGGATTCTTAATTAGTACGAGAGTACATGATTTGTCACCAATCTTAAAGGTTTCTTGGCGTCCAAAGACAGCACGACTCTTATCAAAACCAGCCTTGATTTGCTCTGGAGCTACTCCGAAGAATTCAGCGACAGAGACGGCAGCAAGGGCATTGTAGATGTTATAAAGACCACCGACATTAATCTTGTAATCTTGTCCATCAATGACAAATTCAGAAGTAGTGTTAGTGATTTTAGTCAACTCTGTTAGCTTATAGTCTAATTCTGGACGGTGGAAGTCACAGTTGAGGCATACATAGTCACCCAGATTAGCATAAGTATTGAGGCGATACTGAAGAATGCTCTCACATTTAGGGCAGACAATTCCTTCGGTATTATAATGCGCCAGCTCTGGAGCGTGTTTTTCAGTGTCAAAACCATAGAAGCGTACAGGATTGACCACTTCTTTAGAATTAAAGAGAGGACTGTCTCCATTGGCCAAAATAGTGGCCTCAGGTGCCTTAGCAGCACCATCTAAAATCATCTGATAAGTGGTATAGATTTCACCATAGCGGTCCATTTGGTCACGGAAAATATTTGTGAAGACAAAAAGACTTGGAGTGATGTATTCAGTGATTTTAGGAAGACTAGCCTCGTCAATTTCCAAGACAGCG
>ERZ773115.3390-NODE-3390-length-11092-cov-2.689590_pt1 | contig 11092 bp, 10 predicted proteins | sample MGYA00511116_ERZ773115 | MGnify/ENA primary metagenome ERZ773115 (study PRJEB29015, sample SAMEA2737869) | human gut metagenome | biome: human gut; feature: human-associated habitat; material: faeces | place: China | collected 2012 ... | reverse complement strand
TCAGCATAATGATAGAAGATAGAGTAGAAAATATCAATAATATATCTAAGATTATACCAGTTATATGTTTTCATGCGGAATATAATAAACAATGTGTAGGTCAAAATATCATTAGATGTTATAGTTGGTATGATATATATAGTAAAATAAGTAAAATGTCAAAGGTATAGAAATTATACCTTTTTTCATATATAATAAGAATGGTGGTAGTATGAGTGAATTTATATCAATATTGATAAGTTTTATATTTATGAGTTTAGCTGAAAGTGTAGATTCCTTTTTTAATAATAAAATTAGTATAGATGCTATTATAGTTTGCAGTAGTTTATTTTCAATAAATTTATTAGGAAAATCATTAGGAGAACTTGGAACATATACATATAGGGTAATTAGAAAAAAAGAATTTTCTTATTTAGCAATAACTGGAATCGTAAGTTTATTTGCTGGAATATTTATTTTTTTTACAAGAGATTTATTTATAAATTTATTTAATATGAGTTTAGAGCAAAAAGAATTACTATCCAATTTACTAGCATTATATATTATTTATTTGCCAGTTTCATTAATAGATAGTAGCTTTTTTGAAATGGTTAGACTTAAAAATGATTTAAAATTATATAGAAACAGTTTAATATTATTTTATATATTGTTAATATTCTTCGATATAATTGCTTTTTATTTTACTGGAAGTTTAATAATGCTATACATAGCAACAATAATAGTACATATAATTAACATCATTTATTTAACGGCCAAATTTGATTTAAAATATGAAAAAATATCAAAAGAAGATATATCCAATGTAAAAAAATATGGAATCACTTTGTCGTTAGAAAGATTATTATCAAGAATATTTATTTTAATATATGGTGTTTTAGCAAGCTATATGGGAGAAAATAAGTATGCTATTCATTCAATATGTTATGGAATTTGTTTAAATCTAGAAATTGTTACAAATGCATATAGTGCTGCTTTAATGATTAAAATTCCAGAAGAAAAAGATAAATCAAAGCAAATTATTTTATTAAGGGATTATATGAAAATGTGTTTTAAAACCGTTATAATTATAAACTTTGTTTTAGCTATAATTATGTTAATAATTCAGCATGGAAGTTTACCGATAAAAGACTGTTTTCCTTATATTATATTTTATTGCTTAACTGTATTTGGATTGTATTTATATGAGTCATATAAAGCAATTTGTATTATACAAGGTAAACCTAAAATTATATTAAAAGGTTCAATAGTAGGTGTAATAGTAAGAGTAGTAATTTGTTTATTATTTTTAAAAACTCCTATATGTTTATATATTTTTGGTATTGCAAGTTTAATTGATTTTTATGTAAGAAGTGTTTTTTATAAATCAGGATTAAAATATGATCAAAAAGAGTTTGAAATATAAAAAGTTAAAAATTAATAAAAATTCTAAGAATGATTAAAATAAAATAGTAGTAAAAAAATTGATAATAATAAGAACAGGGTATTTTGGTGATTACCTTGTTTTATTGTATATAAAATGATAAAATACAAATGATTAAAAGGGAGGTTTATTATGTTTAAATTAGAATCAAAATATACACCTAATGGTGATCAACCACAAGCAATTAAGGAATTAGTAGAAGGAATTAAAGAAGGAAAAAGAGACCAAGTTTTACTAGGAGCAACAGGAACAGGAAAAACTTTTACGATTGCTAATGTAATTAAGGAAGTTAATAAACCAACCTTAGTTTTAGCCCACAATAAGACACTTGCAGGACAACTCTATTCGGAATTAAAAGAGTTGTTTCCAGAAAATCATGTATGCTATTTTGTATCTTATTATAGTAACACCCCAAAAACCCTTTTATTTCAACCCTTTTAGTTTTATTTAATCCCTTGAAAATACCATAAAAAGACTAAATAAAACTAGATAATGAAACGTAAATTTGTGGCCGAAATTCGTATCCATTCGTGTCCACTAAAAAATTAATAAATCATATACATATAGACTGAGTAAATCAGTTTTTTTTGTGTTTACTTTGTCATGTAGAGATAGCATGGCAGATTAGAAAGGAGGAAATATGATGAATGATTGCAAAGTTTTAGCAGTTGCTAATCAAAAAGGTGGAGTTGGTAAAACAACCACAACTTTTAGTTTGGGTGTAGCATTATCTAAAATGGGTAAAAAGGTTTTGTTAATAGATGTTGATCCACAAGCAGACTTAACAACATGTATGGGTTGGTATCAACAAGATGAATTTCCATTAACAATATCAGATTTAATGGAGCATGAAATAAATGATATTCCAATAAATTGTAAAGATGCTATATTACACCATAAAGAGAATGTTGACTTAATACCATCTAACTTGGATTTTTCAACTATGGAAATGAAATTGGTTAATGCGATGAGCAGAGAACAAATAATGAAAAGATGTATAAACAATTTAAAGAAAGATTACGATTATATAATTCTTGATTGTATGCCAAGTTTAGGAATGATAACTGTTAATGCATTAACAAGTGCAGATAAAGTTATTATTCCTGTTCAAGCACAATATTTAGCAGCAAATAATATGGGACTAAGTACCATATCTAACGTTAAAAAGCATTTAAATCATAAATTAGAGATAGGTGGAGTATTGATAACATTAGTTGATAATAGGACTAATCTATCAAGAGAAGTTAAGCAAGAAATAAAAGAAAGTTATGGAAGTATTGTTAAGATATTTGATACACAAATACCAATAGCAGTTAAAACGGCAGAATCAACTTCGCAAGGAAAGAGTATTTTTAGTTATGATAAAAATAGTAAAGTAGCCGAAGCATATTCATCATTTGCAAGAGAAGTGGAAAATGGAAGAACAAAAGAAAAAAATGCAACTACCAAAGATTACGAGAGATGATTTCTTTACTACTCAAGAAGAAAGAGACTTAAGAGCAAAAGAACATGTTGAAAATCTAAAAATAAGTGATATTTCAGATTTTCCAAATCATCCATTTAAAGTTATAGTAGATGCAGACATGCGAGAAATGGCAAAGAGTATTGCTGAATATGGTGTATTAGTTCCAGTTTTAGTTAGACCAAAACAAGATGGTAAATATGAAATGATTTCAGGACATAGAAGAAAGAAAGCAAGTGAACTAGCACAAAAAGAATCAATACCGTGTATTATTAGAGAACTTACAGATGATGAAGCAACAATAATTATGGTTGATAGCAATATGCAAAGGGAACATATACTCCAAAGTGTAAGAGCATTTGCTTATAAACTTAAAATGGACGCTTTAAATCATCAAGGTAAGAGGAATGATTTAACTTTCTGCCAAGATGGCAGTAAGTTGTCTACTGCTCAAATGATTGGTAAGGAACTTGGTGATAGTGAAAGACAGGTTTTTAGATATGTAAGACTAACCGAACTAATACCTAAAATATTACATGAACTTGGTATTCCATCTCATATAAAAGGTTATCAGTATATCCGTGAAGGAATTTATATTTTATATGAAAAACCGGATGTTATAGGCGGAATAACTAAGATATTATATCCTAATATAGCTAATAAATATAATACAACAGTATCACGAGTAGAAAGAGCTATTAGACATGCGATAGAGGTTAGTTGGAATCGTGGTGATTGGGACTTAATGGAAGAAATATTTGGACATAGTGTTGATATAGATAAAGCTAAACCAACTAATTCAGAGTTTATTGTCGCAGTAGCTGACAAATTAAGATTAGAATTTCAAAAAAATTATACAAAAACAATATGATGATATCCACAATTCTGTGAATATTTTAAATTTGCATTATTTTTGTATTTGAAGCAGGAAAATAAAAAGAAAGAATCGTGTAAACAAATTGCTAATTTCCTCTTTTATCCTTGTAAATAAAAGAATATAATGCTAAACTGATATTAGTTAAAATAGGGAAGGTGTATATATGAAAAATGAATACATGGGTGAATCATTTCTAAATAGATTGTATAAAGATTTATATAATTCTGATGAAGTAGTACATACAGCCATAAATAGTGATACAAAAGATGAAAGAGTAAGAAAGTACTTAGAAAGATTAAGGAAAGTAGAAGAGCTAGCTAGAGATAGTAAGTACAATGGTCTAGAATTACTAAAGAAAATGTATTATGATAAATATATAATAAAAGAAGAAAATATTCCTGAATCATACTTTGAATTACAGAAGAAAATGGCTCTAGAAAGAGGAATGGGTCATATAGAAATAACAGAAGATATGAAAAAACAATTAACCAAAGATATAATTAATGATCAAAAAAGTTCCTTAGATACATGGCTAGATTACTTAATCAATGATGATGCGAATTACCCAGAATGGTTCAAGTATTATGCTTTCCAAGGAATGATAAGACTAGGAAGCTACGACAAAGCAACTAGAACTTTTAATAAAAGAACTTCTTCAACTACTAATATTTTTGTGGATTTAAATAGAGAAGCCTTAGCTTTAGTATATGATGACTTATGTGAAGTATTAAATGGTAAAAAAGTAGACGACGAAGTACTTCAAAAATTATTAGTTGGTGGAAGTTTTTCAAAGTTATATTCTTATACATTAGAGTTATCAGATAAAAATAATAAAGATATTAGTGATGATACAAAGGGAATTTGGATTAAGTACAATAAAGGTAGCGAACCAGATGAATTAGTAAATAGTCTTAAAGGAAAAGGAACAGGCTGGTGTACTGCTGGAAAAGAAACAGCTAGACAACAATTAGAATCAGGGGACTTTTACGTATATTATACAAAGGATTCAAATAATGAATATAAACAACCTCGAATCGCAATCAGAATGGAAGGAAGTCGAATAGGTGAGATAAGAGGAATAAATGAACACCAAAATCTAGAATCAGAAATGGAAGAAGTACTAGAAGAAAAACTAAAAGAGTTTCCAGATAGAGATAAATATAAGAAAAAAGTTAATGATATGAAAAAATTAACTGATATTTATAATGAATATAAGAACAGAGAATTAACTAATGAAGAATTAAGATTTTTATATGAAGTAGATAAAAAAATAGAAGGTTTTGGTTATAAAGAAGATCCTAGAATAGAAGAAATATTAAAAGAAAGAAATAAAAAAGAAGATTTAGCTAAAGTATTTAATTGTAGTCCTGATCAAATATCAGGCAATCCTGATGATGTTTTAGCCGGAAAAGAAATTATTTATTTCTACGATGACCTAGATTTAAGGAATTTAACAGATGCTAAAGGATTAAAACTACCACGACATGTAAAAGGTGATCTAACTCTAGTTAATTTAATCAGTATTGAAGACTTAGTATTACCAGAAGCAATAAATGGTAATTTAAATTTAAATGGTTTAACCAGAGCCAAAGGTTTAAGATTACCGGAAATAATAGGTGATTCATTATTCTTAAACAATTTAACAAGTGCTCAAAATATAGTTTTTCCAAAAGAAATAGGAGGCTGTTTACATCTAGAAAAATTAACTTATGCCGAAAATTTAACATTTCCAGAAACAATAGATTGTGATTTAGATTTAAGTAATTTAACATATGCTAAAGATCTAGTGCTACCAAAAACGATGAATGGCTCTTTAGACTTAAAAAACTTAACAAAGATAGAAAATTTAAAATTACCACAATATGTAAAATATAGTTTACTTTTAAACAGTTTACCGAGTGCCGAAGGCTTAATATTACCAGAAACAATAGGTGTAAATTTAAATTTAAACGGTTTAACCAGTGCTAAAGGCTTAGTTTTACCAGAAAATATAGGAGAATCTTTATATCTAGGTAATTTAACAAGTGCCATAGGTTTAGTATTACCGAAAACAATAGGAGGAGGTGCTTTAGATTTAGGTGGATTAATAAGTGCTAAAGGTTTAATATTACCAAAAAGTATAAGGGATTACTTAAATTTAGAAAATTTAACAGATATCGAGTGCTTAATATTACCAGAAACAATAGGTGGAAATTTGTGTTTAAACAGTTTATCGAGTGCCAAAGACTTAACACTACCACAAAGCGTAGGAGGTCATTTACGTCTAGATAGTTTAACCAGTGCTGAAAACTTAACATTTCCAGAAACAATAAATTATGATTTAGATTTAAGTAATTTAACAGATGCCAAAGAATTAAAATTACCACAATATATAAAAGGTTCTCTAAATTTAAGTAATTTAACATATGTTAAAGATCTAGTATTACCAAAAACGATAAAAGGCTCTTTAAATTTAAAAAAATTAGCAAAAATAGAAAATTTAAAATTACCACAAAGCGTAGGAGGTCATTTACTTCTAGATAGTTTACCGAGTGCCGAAGGCTTAAAACTGCCACAAAGCATAGGTGGTAATTTAGAATTATGGAATTTAAGAGATGCTAAAAATATAATATTTCCAGAAACAATAGGAAAAAATCTATATTTCTGTATGTTAAAAAATGCCGAAGGCTTAATAGTACCTCAAAATTTTAGCTATGAATATCTAAGATCAAATTACATCACTATGGATGATTTAAAGAAGGTATCAGAAAATAGTGATATAAAGAGTAAATAAATAAGAAAGTAAAGAAGGTGTATGTATGAAAAATGAATATATAGGTGAATCGTTTTTAAATAGACTATATAAAGATTTATATAATTCTGATGAAGTAATACATACTGCCATAAATAGTGATACAAAAGAGGAAAGAAACACCTATTTATTTGCATATATTGTTTGCGTTATTAACAGGATTAAGAAAACAAGAAATAAATGGATTAAAATATAAAGATATTGATTTTGTAAATAGAAAAATATACTTAACAAGACAATTAGGGGTTGATCCTAACAAACAAAAAGATGAATGTGCAAAAAAGACATATACCAAACAAGAAATAAAGTTAAAATCATATAGTAGTGAGAGAATAATTGATATTCCAGATATGCTTTTTGAAGCAATATTGGAAGAAAGGAAAAAATACAATAAAAATAGAAGTAGAAGAATAAATGATAAACATAATCATTTTTTAGATTTAGGATATATATGTTGTTCAACTTATGGACATCCTAGAAGTAAAGGATTTCATAATAGATATTATAATAAATTAAAAAAAGATAATAATTTACCAGATATTTCATTTCATGATTTAAGACACACCTATACTACATTGCTTTTAATGAATAATTTTGATTTAAAAGCAGTATCACAATTACTAGGACATGCAAGCACAATAATTACAGCAAATGTTTATTTTGATAAAAATAAAATAGTAGTAGATTGTGAAAATGAATTAAACGATTATATTGAACGAGTAAAACCACAGGAAGAAAAAGAAGGCAAAATAATAGATGTAACGGACACGAATTTAGAAATAGAGTGTTATATCAATTAAATACTAAAAATTGCACATATTAATGTATAAGGAAGTTGAAATGGCTTCCTTGTTTTATTATAAAATAAGTGTTAAAATAGGTTATTGAAAACTATTTAGTTTTATCTTGTTTTATTTAGTGTTATTTAGTAAATTTGTGGCCGAGATGTGTGTCCTATGCGTATCCACCAAAAATTTGACCTATTTAATCAGTTCTAGAACACGAATTTTTGATAGTTGGACACGAATTCTCTGGTTGATATTGGTCATAATAAGGAGGTCATTATGTTTAAATTAGAGTCAAAATATATGCCTAGTGGAGATCAACCTCAGGCAATTAAAGAATTAGTAGAAGGAATTAAAGAAGGAAAAAGAGACCAAGTTTTACTAGGAGCAACGGGAACTGGAAAAACTTTTACGATTGCTAATGTAATTAAAGAGGTTAACAAACCAACCTTAGTTTTAGCCCACAATAAGACACTTGCAGGACAACTTTATTCAGAGCTTAAGGAGTTGTTTCCCAATAATCACGTCTGCTATTTTGTATCTTACTATGATTATTACCAACCAGAAGCCTATGTACCATCAACAGATACTTATATAGAAAAAGATTCCTCTATTAATGATGAAATTGATGAACTTCGCCACTATGCAACAAGCTCTCTTTTATCTTATGATGATGTCATTGTAGTAGCTAGTGTAAGCTGTATTTATGGTATTGGTGAAGTAGAAGAATATCGTAATAAAATGTTAAGTCTAGGAGTAGGAGATAATGTAGAAAGAAACACTATCATGACAAAACTAGTAGAAATGATGTATGAAAGAAATGATTTTGATTTTAAGCGTGGTACCTTTAGAGTAAAGGGTGATGTTCTAGAAATCATACCAGCCTATGAAAACACAAAAGGATATAGAATTGAGTTTTTTGGTGATGAAATAGATAGGATTAGCGAAATAGACTCTCTAACTGGAGTAGTTCTTCAAAATAAAAAAACATTAACTATTTTTCCAGCCAGTCACTTTGTAACTAGTGATGAAAAACTAATAGAGGCAGTGAAAAGAATTAAGTTAGAATTAGCTGATAGGATTCAATATTTTAAAGATAATAATAAACTACTAGCAGCAGAAAGAATAGAACAACGTACAAATTATGATATAGAAATGTTAACTGAAACAGGATTCTGTCGTGGTATTGAAAACTATTCTCGTCATATGGCTTTACGTGGTGAAGGAGAAACTCCAACTACTTTAATGGATTTCTTTCCAAAAGATTTTTTATTAGTAATAGATGAATCCCATGTAACACTTCCTCAGGTAAGGGGAATGTATAATGGTGATAGAGCTAGAAAAATGAATTTAGTAGAGTATGGCTTTAGACTACCAAGTGCACTAGATAATAGACCATTAAAATTTGAGGAATTTGAGAAAAAAATCAATCAAGTTATTTATGTATCAGCAACTCCAGGAGATTACGAATTAGAAAAGACTAGTAATCAGTTTATTGAACAAATTATTCGTCCAACTGGACTTCTTGATCCAACAATTGAAGTAAGACCAAGTAAAGGTCAAATTGATGATTTAATTGGTGAAATTAAAGATAGAATTGCGAAAAACGAACGTACTTTAATAACTACTCTAACAATTAGAATGGCAGAAGAATTAACGAATTACCTAAAAGATATTGATATTAAAGTGGCATACTTACATAGTGAAGTAAAAACGCTAGAAAGAATGCGTATCATTAGAGATTTAAGATTAGGTAAATATGACTGTATTGTGGGAATTAATTTACTTCGTGAAGGAATTGATATACCAGAAGTTAGTTTAATAGCAATTATGGACGCTGATAAAGAAGGCTTCTTACGTAGTGAAAGAAGTTTAATTCAAACAATTGGTAGATGTGCTAGAAATGCTAGTGGTCATTGTATCATGTATGCTGATAAAATAACGGATAGTATGGATAAAGCTATCAAAGAAACAATGCGTCGTCGTACAATCCAAGAAGAATATAATAAAGAACATGGTATTATTCCACAAACAATTAAAAAAGAAATTAGAGATTTAATTAGTAATGTTGATGATAACAAAGAAAAACAATCATCTCCTAAGAAGAAAGATAAAAAAGAATTATTAAAGATGATAGATGAAATAGAAGAATCTATGAGAGAAGCGGCAAAGGAATTAGATTTCGAACGTGCTATGCAGTTAAGAGATGCATTATTTGAATTAAAGAGTGAATTATAATGAAAAAGTTTAAGAAAATATATATAGAAATCACGAATATCTGTAATCTTAATTGCTCCTTTTGTAGTAAAGATAGTCGCGTAAAAGAAAGCATTTCATTAACGAATATGGAAGAACTATTAAAGAAAATTAATGATTATACGGATTATGTTTATCTTCATGTAAAAGGTGAACCATTACTACACCCAAAGTTAAAAGAAATCTTAGATTTATGTGAAAAATATCATAAAAAAGTAAATATTACGACCAATGCTACTTTGATAAAGGAAAAAGAAGAAATATTAACTCACACTGCTATTCGTCAAATTAATTTATCTGTACATAGTGAAAATAAAAAAGCTAATTATCTAGAAGAAATATTTGAAGTAGTGGATAAATTAAAAGATAAAAACATTGTTTACCGTTTTTGGACTATGGAAGATAATAATTTATCAAAAGAATCTACAGAATTAGTGGAAAAAATAGTAAATCATTATCAGTTATCCCCAGAAATTGTGGAAAACCTAAAAAAAGAAAATAATATCAAAATAAATAGTCACACTTATGTGAATAAAGCAAATGAATTCATCTGGCCTGATATCAATAACGATTATAATAAAGAATTTGGTTACTGTTATGCCTTAAAGGATCAATTAGCTATTTTAGTAGACGGAACTATCGTACCATGTTGCTTGGATAGTGATGGAGTAATCAATTTAGGAAACATTTATCAGAATGATTTATTACAAGTTATAAATAGTAGTCGCTATCAAAAAATGAGAATGGGTTTCTGTAATCGTAAGGTAACAGAAGAATTATGTAAACACTGTAGTTATAAAGAAAGATTTGACATAAAATAATGGTCAAGATACTATAAATTTATAGAGGTGGAAAAATGAAAGTAATTAGAAATAGTGTATGTTATGTAGAAAAAAATGATATTTTATTCCTAGGAATGTTACCAGAAGAAATAGTAGAAGCACCTTTTATTGTAGAATCAAAGTGGATAAAGTTTGAAAACCAAAGGGCAGTTAACTTTTTTAGAGAAACAGAAGTTATTATAGATTATGATGAACTTAGTAACAAAAAAGAAGAAGAGTTACTAGAAACCGAGAATAAAGTTGAAAAAGAATTAAATGATATTTGCACCAAATGGCTATATGCTTCTAGTTATTACCGTAGAAATTTAGATAAAGACCCAGAATATAATGAAAAAATAAAAGAATTAAAATTAGGAGAACTTCTTCCCCATTCTTTTAAACTATAAGAAAGTCTGCGTGATACTATGAGAATGACAGATATAATAGAGCATAAAAAGCAGGGATTAAAGCTTACAAAAGAAGAAATTGAATTTTTTGTAAGAGGATATACAAAAGGTGATATTCCCGATTATCAGGCAGCGGCACTTGCTATGGCTGTCTATTTCAACAAAATGGATAACGAAGAAACTGCCGATTTAACTCTTGCTATGGCTCACAGCGGTGATATGCTTGATATGAGCGAATTTGGAAATTCGACGGTTGATAAACATTCATCAGGC
>ERZ773115.3385-NODE-3385-length-11101-cov-3.528517_pt1 | contig 11101 bp, 10 predicted proteins | sample MGYA00511116_ERZ773115 | MGnify/ENA primary metagenome ERZ773115 (study PRJEB29015, sample SAMEA2737869) | human gut metagenome | biome: human gut; feature: human-associated habitat; material: faeces | place: China | collected 2012 ... | reverse complement strand
GCAAACCCCGGTCCGACACTCTCCTGATCACCGCCCGCCGCAGGCGTTGTCGGCGCTTCCGTAGTCGGTGCCGCTGTTGTAGGAGCCGCTGTTGTCTCCGGTGCCGCTGTTGTCGGCGCTGCTGTCGTCTTCGGTGCTGCCGTCGTCGCAGCAGCCGTAGTCGCCGCCGTCTCATCCTTCTTCGTTCCACTCGTCGAAGCACTCTCCGTACCGTCTAAATGGTAGCACAGGACCGGATCGCCCGCCGAAATATTCTCGTAGATCGTCTTTGCGACCGCCGGCGGCAGATTGACACATCCATGAGAACCGTTCGTCTTGTAGATCGTCCCACCGAACGTCTTTCTCCAGTTCGCGTCATGAAGACCGATCCCTCCGTTAAACGGCATCCAGTAAGATACCGGCGTCGCATATCCCTGTCCCTTTAAAGTCGCATTCCGCTGCTTATAAGTGATCGAATATGCTCCTGCAGGAGTACTCCAGCCCTTCGCCGCATTTCCCGATACGAAATCCGACTGGACTACCAGCTTTCCCTTTACGTAGAAATAAAGATGCTGTGCCGTAAGGTTGATCTCCACATATGTATTCCCGTAATCATTCCCCGTCCGGCTCGCGCCCTTCTGGGAATACTCCGGCTCCCTCGAGGTCTGTTCCCCGTTTTTGATCAGGCTCACAAGCGTCGCTGCCTCCTTCGCCTGATTGATCTTATAACCGTAGCTTCCGCCGGTGATGGAAACCGTCTTCCCGTAGGATGTCTTCAGACTCTTCGCTTTATACGCAGTATCATAAGAGGCAGCCAGCTTCTTGACATACTCAGTCGCCTTTCCCTCATTGATTCCGACACTCGTTCCGTTCACAGTCAGCCAGTTGTAGATCTCATCTCCGCTCAAAGTCTCAGACTTGTCACCGAATTGATAAGTGATCCTTGCCCCGACATACTTGTTCATCGTCTCACAAGCCGTCTTTAACGCCTCGTCCTCGGAAGTGATGGACGGAGACACATAACATCCCTGTTCCTCCAGATCCACGCTCTCCTCCAGAGACATGACCGCAGCGGCCACCGCCTCTTTCACCTTGTCCTCCAGAAGCTCCGTTCCCTCATCTTCTTTGATGATCATGTAGCCCCCGGACGTATAATCAGAGATCTTCGCGTCCTGCGGTTCTCTCATATTTTCCTTATCCATGCAGGAGAGACTGTCCACCGCTTCGCCCAGCATCTCATCATTGTATCGGATCAGCGCGTCCGTATTCACCTCATTCACGGATTTTCCGAAGCGGTATTTTCCCCACTCCATCGGTTTCTGGGCCGCGATCGCCTTCGCCAGGGTATCGTCAAACTCCGCGTAGAGTCCCACTTCTTCCCCGGTGATCGACTCGGAGAGATCCTCACGCCCGTTGATCGTGAGTTTGTAGCCCTTTAACTGCTCCATGATCGCGTCTTCCACTTCCGCCGCCGTCTTTCCTGTCACATCCATCCCGTCAACGATGGTTCCCGGCAGAAAACATGTCTTGTATTTTAAAGATTCATGCCAGTAAAGTCCGCCGCCAACGGCTCCGACGAGGACGACCACGCCGCCGCACACGGCAGCGATCTTCACTGCAAGATCCTTATTCATTCCAGGTCCGCGGTCTCTTCCCCGTTTTCTTCCTTTCTGGGCTTTGAATTCCGCATATGTCATCGTCGGCTTCTGCCCGGACGTTCCTTTTTCCTCGCCATCCGGCTTATTTTCTAACTCCAATTTTCCTTCTCCACTTTTCCAATCATTCTGCCGCCTTTTTTCTTTCAAGATCCAGGCGCATCCTTTTCTGACTCTGTTTTATCTGTATTCAGCCAAGATGGCTTTTCTGAAAAGAGTGATAGCGTTCCCTGCACTCCCTGATATCATGATCCAGCTGCGCTTTCAGCGCGTCGATCGATGCAAACTTCATCTCCGGTCTCACAAAATCGAGAAGTTCCACTTTCATCTCTTTTCCGTAGAGATCCCCCGAAAAATCATAGAGATATGTCTCCACACCGATCGGATTATCCCCGGAGATCGTCGGTTTCGCTCCTACATTCGTAAGGCCTCCGTAGACCTTTCCGTCCACAGTCACCCGCGTCACATAGACGCCGAACTTCGGAAGATGCTTCACAGCCGGCGGGATCAGATTCGCCGTCGGATACAGCTTTGTATGCCCGATCGCATTTCCATGCTCCACTTTTCCGGTGACAAAATAACAATATCCCAGCAGGTCATTCGCCTTCCGGATATTTCCATCCGCCAGCATTTCCCGGATATAGGTGCTGCTGATGATCTTTCCTTCCTCATCACGCTCTTTATCCACGATAAAATAGCGATAACCATACTTTCCGGAAAGCCGCTCCAGCATCGCACAGTCCCCGGCCGCTTTGTATCCGAAATGGCAGTCCGGTCCGGAGACAATGACTCCGGCGTTCATCCGCCCGACAAGAATATCGGAGATAAATTGTTCCGGTGCCATATGGCAGACTTCCTCGTCAAACGGGTACTCCACGATATAATCCACGCCGACCTGCTCCAGGAGCATCTCGCGCTCCGGGTTCGTCATGATCATGGTCTGCATTTTTCCCTTCACGAGCGTCCACGGAGGCGTCGCGAACGTGAACACGGCGATCTTAAATCCCTGTTCCTTCCATTTCAGCATCTCGTGCATCAGCTTCTGGTGACCTCTGTGAAGTCCGTCAAACTTTCCGATGCTGACAACTGTCTTCTCTTTGATCTGAAACTCTCTGGTTTCTGCGATGTACTGCATGTCAATTTCCTCCCAGAAAGATTTTCTCCGGATAGTACATCCGTTTTTCCGCGTCATACCGAAATACGCCGATAAACGTTCCATCCGAATGGTAAACGCGGAACACGTCCCCATCTGTTACATTCTTCACCGCGCGGCTGCGGAACGGATTTCCGTTCTTTAAGAGCTTATCCAGCTCCTCCGTCTCCGATCGGATCTCCGGAAGATCTTTAAAGACTTCCTCCACCGGAAGTACCACCTCACCGAGGCGCCCTTCCTCCTTCAGCTTCTGAAGATCATCCAGTTTCAGGCTGTCTTTGATCTCAAATCTCCCCACTTTCGTGCGGAGCAGTTCCTTCATGCATCCGCCGACGGAAAGCTTCGCGCCGATATCATGGCACAGGGTCCGGATATACGTTCCCTTTGAGCAGGACACGGTCATCGTGACCTCCGGGAGATCCATCGTCTCGATCTGAATATCGAAGATCTTTACCGGGCGCGCCTTCCGCTCCACGGTCTTTCCCTCTCTTGCAAGTTCATATAATTTCTTTCCATCGACTTTTAACGCCGAATACATCGGAGGAACCTGGTCATAATCCCCGATAAAGGAGAGGACTGCCTCACGGACCTGACTTTCTGTAAGTCCTGACGTGTCCTTTGTCCCGATCACTGTCCCCGTTGTATCCTCCGTGTCCGTCTCCGTTCCCAGAAGAAGAACAGCCCGGTATGTCTTATCATGATCGGTCAGCATATCGCAGAGTTTTGTTCCTTTTCCGGCACACACCGGAAGAACGCCTTCCGCCGCCGGATCAAGAGTCCCTGTATGACCGATCTTTCTCTGTCCGAGGATCCCTCTCATTTTCGCCACGACATCGTGGGAGGTGAATCCTTTTTCTTTATATACGTTAATAATTCCGTCGTACATTCTTTCCTCCGCTCTTATGGACACACGGTCCTGGAATTTTCATTCCAGAAAATTTTTACCCATGAAGAGCAGCATTTTCATCCCACTGCTCTTTGATCTTTCCGCTGATCTTCTCTGCGATCTCCTCCGGCTTTCCTGTCATCGTGCAGCCTGCAGCCTTTACATGACCGCCGCCGCCGAAGCTCTGGGCAATCCTGCTCACATCAACCTCCGAGTTCGTCCTGAGGCTCACCTTATATTCGTCCGGATTTCCCGTCTCATAGAGCAGGAATACGACCTCTGCGCCCTCAATGACTCGCAGCTGGTCCACGATCCCGTCCGTCGCCTTGACCGAGCATCCGTATTCCTTTAACTCATCCGTTGTCACCACAGTATAGATGCAGCGGTCGTCGAGGATCCTGACACTGTCGAGGAGCGCACGTCCGTGAAGTTTTGCCTGACCGTATGTCTTTGCGAAAAAGCTCTCATCGATGATCTTCGGGAAATCGATCCCTTTCTCCATCAGGAACCCCGCGATATCCATGGTCTTCCTGGAGGTGTTGGAATACTTGAAGACGCCTGTGTCATGGGCAATCCCTGTATACAGGCACTCTGCGACCGCTTTGCTGATCTTGTCCTGATCGAGGAGACCAAACAGCACTTCGCTCGCGGAGCTCGCCCCGCTTTCGATCACATTGACCCTGCAGAGACCTTTGTTTGTGATATGATGGTCGATACAGAACGTGTCCTTTGCCGTCTCCCGATAAGGTGCGAACGCACCGAGGCGCGGAACATCGCTGGCATCCGATGTGATGCAAAGATCGAATGTTTTTGTTCCGTCATATTCTGTGTGTACATCATTATAACCGGAAAGATAGGAAAATTTCACTCCCATTTTCTCCAGATAGACCGAAACCTCAAGTCCCTCATAATTTTCCTTCAGATAATTATAAAGTCCCAGGCAGGATCCGATACAGTCCCCATCCGGGTTTACATGTCCTAAGATCACGATGCTCTTCTTTCCCTCCAGCATCTCATCAAGAATTCCCAAAGCTTTCGCCTCCTCGTAATCAGAAAAATCCGGCAGAATCCGCGCCGCGCGCGTCTGACCGGATTCCTCCATATGATCCTCCGCGGCTGCTTCATTTCCGCAGCCGCGATGCGTCTTCTGTTCCGATCGTTCCGGCTCCCGGATACTCCTCCGGACCGCTCCGATCATTCCCCAGATTTTCTACTGGTTGTCGTTTTCTTCCTTATCATCCTCATCCGGCAGATCCTTTGTCACCTCATCGATGAGCTTTGACATGCGGACGCCGTACTCGATGGACTGATCCAGCACGAAGAAGATCTCCGGAGTATTCCGGAGGTTGATCTTCTTCGCGAGCTGGGTCCTGATAAAGCCCTCCGCGCTCTTTAAGCCGCGAATCGTATCTTTTGCCTGCTCCTCATCCGCAAGAACGCTGATATACGCCTTGCAGATCTTGAGGTCCGGTGTGACCGAGACCTGGACCACGCTTGTCATCGGATGAATGCGCGGATCCTTGAGCTCGGAGCGGATGATCTCGCTCAGAGCTTTCTGGACCTCGCCGTTGATCCGGATATTTTTAACACTGTTTTTTCTCATGATATTACCTCTTCTTTAAAACCTATCTCGGTACCTCTACCATGATGTAAACTTCGATCATATCGTCTTCCTGGAGATCGTTGAATCCCTCGAATACAAGACCGCACTCGTAACCTGCTGCAACTTCCTTCACATCGTCCTTGAAACGCTTTAAGGATGCAAGCGGTCCCTCGAAAATCTGCTCACCGTCTCTTGTGATGCGTGCCTTGCTTCCGCGGGTGATCTTACCGTCAAGCACATAGGAACCAGCGATCGTGCCGACTCCGGATGCCTTGAATGTCTGGCGGACAACCGCATGACCGGTTACCTGCTCCTCGTATACCGGGTCGAGCATACCCTTCATGGCTGCCTCGACATCCTCGATCGCCTGGTAGATGACACGGTACAGACGCATATCGACTTTCTCGCGGTCTGCGATGGACTTCGCCTGTGCGTCCGGACGAACGTTGAAACCGATGATGATCGCGTTGGAAGCGGATGCAAGGGAAACATCGGACTCGTTGATCGCGCCGACGCCGCCATGGATGACTTTGACAACAACTTCCTCGTTGGAAAGTTTTACGAGACTCTGTTTTACAGCCTCTACGGAACCCTGTACATCGGCTTTTACGATGATCGGAAGTTCCTTGACATTTCCGGCCTTGATCTGGGAGAACAGGTCGTCTAAGGAAAGTTTTGCCTTTGTATCTTCGATCAGCTTGTTCTTGCTCTCAGCGATGAATGTCTCAGCGAAGCTTCTCGCCTCTTTCTCGTTCTGGTGGGCGATGAAGATCTCGCCTGCGTTCGGAACGTCATTGAGACCGAGGATCTCGACCGGAGTGGACGGGCCTGCCTCTTTGACACGGTTGCCCTTGTCGTCCATCATTGCGCGGACTTTACCGTAGCAGCAGCCTGCCGCTACTGCGTCGCCGACTCTTAACGTACCTTTCTGTACGAGAACAGTTGCGACCGGTCCTCTTCCCTTATCAAGCTGCGCCTCGATCACAAGACCTCTTGCGCGGCGGTTCGGGTTTGCCTTTAACTCTTTTACTTCTGCTGTTAAAAGGATCATCTCGAGAAGTTCCGGGATTCCCTCTTTTGTATGTGCGGAAACCGGTACGAATACGGTATTTCCGCCCCAGTCCTCAGGGATCAGCTCATACTCGGATAATTCCTGTTTTACTCTCTCTACGTTTGCGCTCGGCTTATCGATCTTGTTGATCGCAACGATGATCTCAACGCCTGCGGCTTTCGCATGGTTGATCGCCTCAACGGTCTGCGGCATAACACCGTCGTCCGCTGCTACTACGAGGATCGCGATATCGGTTGCCTGGGCACCGCGCATACGCATGGCTGTGAATGCCTCATGACCAGGTGTATCGAGGAATGTGATCTTCTGGCCGTTGTAATCTACAACATAAGCACCGATGTGCTGTGTGATGCCGCCTGCCTCTCTGGAGGTAACGTTTGTCTGGCGGATCGCATCGAGAAGCGAAGTTTTACCGTGATCGACATGACCCATTACGCAGATGACCGGCGGTCTCGGAACCATGTCCTTCTCGTCCTCTTCATCCTCTTTTAAGAGTTCCTCGATGACATTGACTTTCTTCTCTTTCTCGCAGAGAACGTCATATTCCATTGCGATCTCTTCGGCTTTCTCAAAGTCGATCTCCTGGTTGATCGTCACGATCGTGCCCTGTAAGAAGAGCTTCTTAACGATATCAGCCGGACGTAATTTCATCTTTTCCGCGAGTTCCTTGATGGTGATAACCTCCGGGATCACGATGGTCTTGATCTCCTCGACCTTCGCCTCCTCCTTCTTCGGCTGCGGCATAACCGGAGCTTTTACGCCCTTCTGGCCCTTTCCTGGTTTGCCTTTCATCTCCATGTCGCGGTCTTTCTTTGCGTCATGCTCTTTCTTGTAAGCATTCTTGCTCTGCTTCGTATTCTGCTGCTTCTGTGCAAGCGGAGTATCGAAGGACGGTTTGGACATGCCCATTCCGCCGCGGTTTCCACCCTGACGGTTGTCATTTCTGCCCTGGAAGCCACCCTGGCGGTTTCCATCATTTCTTCCCTGATAGCCGCCCTGACGGTTTCCGTCGTTTCTTCCCTGGTAGCCGCCCTGGCGGTTTCCATCATTTCTTCCCTGATAGCCGCCCTGACGATTGCCGTCTCTGCTGCCCTGGTAACCGCCCTGACGATTGTCGCGATTGCCCTGATAGCCGCCCTGACGGTTGTCACGATTGCCGTCGCGGTTCGGGAACGGACGGCTCTCTCTCGGCTGGGACTGACCGTCTGTTCTTCCCTGGTTCGGGAGCGGACGGACATTCTCTCTGAGATCCTTTGCAGGTGCCTCAGATTTTGTCTCCTGTTTCTGTGCAGGTGCTGCCGGTGTCTCGGCTGTCTTTGCCGGTACTTCTGCCGGTGCGTTTCCTGTCGTCGGTCTTACCTGCATGCCGGAACCGTTGTTCGGTCTTGCCGGTCTCTGTCCGCCCTGTGTACGGTTTCCCGCCGGGCGCTTCTGTGTACTGTTCTGCGGACGATAAACCGCAGCAAATTTCTTCTTTGCCGGTGCTGCCGGCGCATTATTTTCTCCCTCAGCCGGAACTGCCGGCTTTGTGGAATTCTCCTGATTCTGATTCAATGTATCTGTTCCCTCTTTTTTCTTTCCTAAATCCTTTTCAAACTCACTCACGCTCGCTACCTCCAAATCACGTTACAGTGCACAGCCACTTTTCGCCCGTGTACCGCAACTGGATCTTGCCGATGCTTCACATTCCTAATCGGCAAAATGCTTCAACAGTGCCTCGGAAAAATTCGGATCGATCACCGCCAGGGACGCTCTCATCTGCTTTCCCAGGATGTGACCGAGTTCTTCCTTGTTTCCGAACTCAAAGTACGGGACTTTATAGTAAGTACACATGTTCCGGAACATTTTCTTCGTGTTGTCCGAAGATTCTTCCGACACGATCACCAGCCCGGCTTTTCCGGACTTTACCGCTTTTTCTGTGGAAAACTCGCCGCTTCTGACCTTTCCGGCCTTCTCCGCGAGTCCTAAAAGTCCAAGGACCTTATTTCTGTTCATCGATCTGTTCCATCTCCTTTTTCAGACTTTCGTAAACTTCTTTTGGAATTGCCATTTTAAAGGAGCGTTCCAGTCCACGGCTCTTCACTGCCTTTTCAAAGCATGCCATGGATGGGCAGATGTATGCGCCGCGTCCGTTTTTTCTTCCAGTCGCGTCGATGGAAATTACGTCGTCAGTACCTTTTAAGACACGGATCAGCTCCCGTTTGTTTTTCATTTCACCGCAGCCGATGCACTGTCTCTGCGGAACCTTCTTTACTGTACTCACTGTCGTCGTTCCCTTCTCTCCTATTCTTCTGTCTCGGCCTGTGCTTCGGAAGTCTCCTCTGCCGGAGCTTCATTTTCTGCCGGAGCTTCTTCTCCTGCCGGCTCTACATCTTTCTCGTACTCGCCCTCAAAACCTTCCTCGCCGAAGTCCATATCATCGAAGAGTCCAAGCTCTCTCGCCTGTGTCTCGCTCTTGATATCGATCTTGTAGGTGGTCAGTCTTGCAGCCAGTCTTGCGTTCTGTCCTTCTTTACCGATCGCTAAGGATAACTGGTAATCCGGAACGATGACCTGTGCCTCTTTCTCGTCCTCATCCGCAACAACGGAGATGACCTTTGCAGGGCTCAGTGCGTTCTCGATCAGGAATGCCGGGTTGTCATCCCAGTTGATGATATCGATCTTCTCACCGCGGAGCTCATTTACGATCGCGTTGACTCTCGCGCCGTTTAAGCCGACACATGCGCCTACCGGATCTACGTTCGGATCTGTGGAGCTGACTGCGATCTTTGTTCTGGAACCTGCCTCACGGGCGATCGCACGGATCTCAACGGTACCGTCACGAACCTCTGCGATCTCGGCCTCAAACAGACGTCTCACAAGGTCCGGATGAGTTCTGGATACGGAGATTCTCGGTCCTTTCGGGCTGTCCTTGACTTCCAGGATATAAACCTTGATACGCTCGGTTCTCTGGAAGGTCTCGCCTGACCTGCTCAGCCTCCGGGAGGATCGCATCGATCTTTCCGAGATCTACGCTGACATTGCGGCCGATGTAACGCTGAACGATACCGGTAACGACCTCTTTCTCCTTGCACTGCCACTCGCTTAACTGGGATTTCCGGCTCTCCTCGCGGATCTTCTGTAAGATCACGTTCTTCGCGTTCTGGGTCGCGATACGGCCGAAATCATGGGAATCAATGGGGATCTGGACGATGTCGCCAAGGACATGTCTCGGAGCGATCATTCTTGCGTCGGCGAGGCTGATCTGTGTGACCGGATCCTCCACGTTCTCAACGACCTCTTTTTCCATATATACGGAATAATCGCAGCCATCCGGATCAATGATGACTTTCACATTGTCGGCCTTGCCGAAATGGTTCTTGCAGGCAGTGAGAAGGGAGTTCTCGATGGCCTCCAGCAATGTGTCCTTACTGATGTTGTACTCTTTTTCGAGTATGTTCATCGATTCCATCAGTTCCTTGTTCATTTTTTATCCTCCTTATTAAAAATCGAATGCCAGACGAATTAAGGCAATGTCTTTTCTATTGAATGTACTCTCGGAACCATCCTCGTAGCGGATCGTCACGGTGTCCGCGTCATATGCTGTGAGGATCCCTGAAAAATCTTTCTGTCTGTCGATCGCGCGGTACAGCTTGATGTCGACCGCCTCACCGAGACTTCTCTTAAAGTCTTTCTCTTTCTTTAACGGTCTTCCGAGTCCCGGGGAGCTCACCTCAAGGATATAGCTGTCATCGATAAAGTCCTCTTTATCGAGCCAGTCGCTCAGACGTCTCGATACCATCTCACAGTCATCCACTGTGAAGCCGCCCTCTTTGTCGATGTACGCTCTCAGGTACCAGGTACCAGCTTCCTTCACGTACTCCACGTCGACCAGTTCATAATTGTTCTCTTCCATGATCGGGGTTAAAAACTTCTCGACCCTGGATTCATATTCCTCTCTTCTTGCCATGGGTTTCCACCGCCTCTCTGCCGGAATATTCCGGTTATGCAAAACGAAAGAGTGGACGTTTCGTCCACTCTTTTGACCGGTTACTTATGTTATCGATAGTTATCGTACCACAGAAGCTCGGAAAAATCAAGGGGTTTCCTTGGAAATATGCCTATTTGCGGGATTTCTGTGCATCTTTGCCGGATCGTTCTCCCTCTGCCAGCGCGCTGCAGCAGGATTTTACCGATGGTTCTTCCGTCTCATTGCATGGATGACGGATTTCTGATATACTGTTCCTATCTTAATTATTTAGAAAGCAGACCAGATAATATATGAAACGATTCGTGATCGGGATCCTCGCACATGTCGACGCCGGCAAGACGACCATGTCCGAGGCAATTTTATATGAAACAGGAAAATTAAAGAAAATGGGGCGTGTGGACAACCGAGACGCGTTTTTAGACACTTTCGCGCTGGAACGCGCCCGGGGCATCACAATCTTTTCGAAGCAGGCGGTCTTTCCGTTAGGCGACGCCTCCGTGACGCTTCTTGATACGCCGGGACATGTGGATTTTTCCGCGGAGATGGAGCGGACGCTGCAGGTCCTCGACTATGCGGTCCTCATCGTGAGCGGGGCCGACGGAGTGCAGGGACATACGGAAACTCTTTGGAGACTCTTAAAACGCTACCGGATCCCGGTATTTATTTTTGTCAATAAGATGGATCAGAAAGGGACCGATAAAGAAGCGGTCCTGGCATCCTTAAAAGAACGGCTGGATCCGGCGATCGTGGATTTTACGGGGATTTCCGGATACGGAGAGATTCTTG
>ERZ773115.3377-NODE-3377-length-11121-cov-4.676487_pt1 | contig 11121 bp, 9 predicted proteins | sample MGYA00511116_ERZ773115 | MGnify/ENA primary metagenome ERZ773115 (study PRJEB29015, sample SAMEA2737869) | human gut metagenome | biome: human gut; feature: human-associated habitat; material: faeces | place: China | collected 2012 ... | reverse complement strand
ACAGATCGTGAAGATATTGCTTGGACGGCGCATCCGCATAGCGGAGGTTTGCGAGATAGGGCATTCCTCCGGCAAGCAGGTACTTTTGGAAACACTGCTGAATGGACGAATTGGGCGCAATCGAACGGTACAGCTCCATGAACTCCCCGAATGAAAACGGATAGATTACAAACTCCACATACCGTCCGCCCAGATAAGTCGCAAGCTCACCGGACAGCAGCTTTGCATTGGAGCCTGTGATGTAGATGTCGCAATCCAGCGAGACACGGAGAGAGTTGATGCACTTTTCCCAGTCCTTGACCTCCTGGATCTCATCGAAAAAGAGGTAGACCTTGCCGCCGATTTCCTTGGCGCGTTTGGTGATCTCATCATGCAGCGCCTGTGCGGTTTGCAGGTGGGAATAGCTCATATCTTCAAAGTTGATGGAGATAAACTGCGCCCGGCTGACGCCGGACTCCGTGAGTTCCTGCTGGATCAGCTCCAACATGACCGACTTTCCGCAGCGGCGGATACCGGTCATGACCTTGACCAGCTCTGTTCCGATAAACGGACGGATGCGGTTCATATACAGTTCGCGTTTGATCACAAAACTTCACTCTCCTTCCGTGGCTGACCATAGTATAGCACACTTACGATGGAAATTCAACGGAAAAATTGTGAGTTTATAAGTTATAACTGATAAAATGCAAGATTCGACAAATAATTTCAGATAAGGCTAAAATGCTTGAGTGAAGCCCTGCAAAGGGAGGATTCCACCCTTTATTGGCACACAAACTGCCGTTATACGTTCTTTTCCTCAAGGGTTATTTTTGGTTTGCGTGAAAAGAATTCTCTAAAACAATACACACGTTTCACCTTGATATTGTACGTCTTCCCGTGTATAATTGCGCTGATGGAGTTTGGAGAAAGGATGTATGAAGATGGAATATATGTCCTGTCCTGAGGCGGTGAGAAATTTCAACATGGGTAAGGTGCTGTTAGTAGAAGATAATATAAGTGCGGTAAAGAAAATTGTGCGGTATATTGGCAATATATCTGCCGATCTTGAGATACATTCTGTTTCCGAGGCCGGAGAAGCCCTGCAATACGCAAAAGCAAACGATGTTTCCCTTTTTATCCTGGATATTCAGTTAGAGGACTATAAAGGAACCAGTTTGGCCAAGCAGCTCCGCGAATTGCCGGAATATAAATATACGCCGATTATTTTTGAAACGGCATTGGCGGGAGAAGAACTTTCCGCTTATCGAGATGTGAAGTGTTACAGTTTTCTTGTAAAGCCATTTGGCGAAGAGGAATTTGTAACGGCATTTCGTGACGCGCTGGGATTGTCTAAACAGATGAACCAACAAGCAAAAACCATCCAGATTGCGCAAAAGCAATTTATCTTAGAATATGTTACGCAGGATATTGCCTATATCGAAGCCTTTGGGAAAAAACTTGTGATCCATACCGGCAGCCGTCTGTCCGGCATCAAAGAAGATACGATTTCCGGGTACACTTTGTCTGGTTTGTTGGCGCTGCTTGATGATCCGGCATTTGTTCAGTGCCATAAGAGTTATGTTGTGAACAAATCCCATATCGAGAAAATTGACAAAACCGGGCGGAAGATTTTTCTGAAAGGATTTACAGATACAATCCCCATCGGAAATAAATATCAGGCCGAATTGTGGGGGTAAGCATGGACTTTCTAATAAATCTGATACAGCTAGGATTGGATGTGGGAATACTGGCACTCTGCTGCGAAGTCGTTTTCCGTCAAAGGACAGAACGAAAGGCAAAGGATTTTTTCATTTTTCCGATTCTTCTTGTGCTTTGTGTCGCGCCGAGACTGGATTTCTCGATTGACGCCAATATGACGGCATCCTTCCGCAGGGAAGGTTTTGAAATACTACCGGCAGACAATCTTGCTGGATTGCTGTTTTTGATTTTTGCAGTGTTGTTGTTGAACAGTATTTTCTTCGGCTCCAATTCCAGCGGTACGGTTTTCTGCGGCACAATGGCGGCTTCCTCCATTTTCCTGTTCGTCAAATGTCTGTGCGCGGTTCTTTTTGCTGTCTGCGGGGCTACGGATAGTTTCCTCCTGTTGGGCAGCCGTATAGCGGCATTGTGCCTTATCGTCGTACTGGCGTTCACGCCGCTTTTCGGTTTCATCCATCAGCTCGTCCAAAGAAGCGATTTTACAATTTTAGTCGTATCTACCGATATCGCCGTGTTTCTCATGGCAGTGCTTTCGATCCTCTCTTTTGATGTGGATCGGCTTCTTGCCAACCTATGGGGAATTATGATACTGATCCTTGCGGTCCTGCTGCTGGACAGTATATTGCTGTTCCTACATCAGCGCCGAATGCAGGAGCAAAAGCGCATCCACATGATTGAGCAGTATGTGCCGATTGTGGAAGAGCTGATCTCACAGGTCAGGGCAAGGCAGCATGAATTTAATAACCGGATGATGGCGATTGAAGCTGCCGTTGCCTCTGCGGATACTCTGGAAGAAGCCCGGAAGGAAGTGACGGCTCTCACAGGAAGTATTGGAATCGGTTTGAATGACAGAGAACTGCTCTCATGCGACAGCAAAATGGTTGCCGGGATGCTGTTTGGAAAAATAAAGCAGGCAGAAGCAGCAAACCGTCACATAGAATTATCGTTACACGGTCTTTTCAGGAAAACGGTCACCCCTGAAACAGAATGGATCGAGGCCATTGGGATTTTATTGGATAATGCAATCGAGGCTTCGCCGAAAGGAAGTACTATTTTTTTATCCAGCAAAAAACAGGGGGATTTTCTGGAGTTGACAGTTTCCAATCCGGCTCCGCCGCTGTCCAATACTGAATTTATGGCCTTGTTTGGAAAAGGCGTAACAACAAAGGCGAATCGGGACGGCCACGGCTTTGGCCTGTATAACATCCTGCGCATGACGGAACGGTATCATGGAAAAATCCTGACCCGCAACGAATCCATTTTGAATGAAAATTATGTTGTCTTTGGCGTACGCATGCCATAAAAAGGGTATGAACGAGGGTTTTAAGGGAACGAAATTTGTTTTGTTCCCTTAAAACCCTCTCTTGTTTCCGGCCTATTGAATCGCTTGAAAGCGTTTGATATACTGGAAAAACCAAAAAAAGGGATGAATGAAATATGATAGACCTTGTGAAAAATGAGTGGAAAAAAGTTTTTCTGCCGGTGCTATTGACAACGGTTCTTCTGGCAATCGCCATGAGTGTGCTGTCCTGCACAATTTATCAAAACTATACACTACACTACGATTTAGAGGCATGGGAAGTTGGAACGGAACTGTTTTCTCTGCTTTATCCGCTGTTTGTCGTGGTGCCGCTATGCTGGAATTTGTATTACGAACGCAAAAACAACTTCCTGCTCTATGTTATGCCGCGAGTGAAAATGAAGAAGTATCTGACTGCCAAATGGATTGCGTATGCGCTGGGAGCCCTTTGTATTATTGTAATCCCTTATATACTATCGGCGGTGTTTGCCCTCTATGTGAAACCGCCAGTGGTTCCTTTCGTTGAAAATCCGTTTCGTCATGCATTTGAAAACGCATTTATAAAGACCCCGCTGTTATATGCAGTTGCCCTGTCCCTCTGGAGAGGCATCGTCAGCCTTTTTGTAATGACCTTCGGATTTGTCCTCGCTTTATACTGCAAAAACATTTTTGTGATCCTTACCGGGCCGTTTGTGTATTCCGTTTTAGAAAATTTTGTCCTGGCGATTCTCCGCTTGGAGAGGCTGCGGCTGGTCGTAGCTTTTGATCCCGCAGCAGTCGATCCAAAGGTGGTATCGATCTCCTCTTTCCTCTTTGGCCCAATTGTTTTAAGCATTGTGATTGGCCTGACAGCGTTTCTTCTTTCTAAGAAAAATGCTGTCGTAACCATTTAGGAGTCCGTTATGATTGCGCTTATCCGGAAAAATCTCCGCTTGTGGGGATACGGAAAGTCGCTTGCCCTGTTTGCCGGATGTATGCTTTTTTCCATCAGCGGGAGGTTAAACGGAGGGATTGCATACGAGCGGCACATCTTATCGGCGGTATCAGACCATTACTATCTGACCTATTTTGTGCTGCCGATTGTACTGCTAAGCTGCTTTTCCTTTCTTGATGACGACGGAGAGCTAATCATCCTACGGTTTCAAAGTTACCATTCTTATTTTCTGAAAAAATGGATTGGGGTTGGTTTGATTGCAGTCATTCTGATGGCTGTTCAAACTGGGGCAATTCTCCTGTCCGGTATCGGATTGCCTTTCGGCAACGACTGGAATATTGTCGGAGGAGCGACGGAAACAGAGTTGTTTCCCATATTGCAGCAGGTTTTCTCGAATCCTTTACAGGCGTTTATGGGATTTACGCTCTATCAGTTTGTGGGGTGCTGGTTGATCTTTGGAATCTGTATGTGGATTGGACACTTTTCCGGGAGAAAATGGACTGTCCGAATCATTATGGCTCTTTATATCGTTTCGGCTGTGTGGATAAAGCTTCCCGCAATTCAAAACCTTCCACTAACAGGTTTGAATCATTTGTTGATTTTACACCACAATTTTGGAACGCCGGCTCGTCCATGGATTACAGGATTCACGCTGCTGCTATTCATGCTGACAATTCTGTTTTCTGTGCGGTTCGCATGGCGGGGGCATTTGCCGCAGCTTCGGCTGAAATGTCACGGGATTGCCGCGTACTATTTCTATGCGCTGACGACGAAGCGCAATATTCTGATCCTTCTGGCCGTTGTGGTTGGAATTACGCTTTATAAAGGGCTGGGATATGCAGAATCCGACGCAGAATGGATATATTCGCTGTTTGCGGGACACGGAACAGGATATTTTCAGGTGTTCCCGTTTCTGGAAATGCTGATCACCAGCGGTGTACCGCTATACCTGCTGGCGGCTTTTGTGGAACATACGGTTAACGGACAATCTATTTTTATTTCTGTGCGTGCAAAAAGCCGCAGGCATTTCGTGAAGGGAATCCTATCGGTCAGTACAAAATTTCTCATAATATATGCGTTCTTTTGGCTGATGGCTGGTCTTGTGGGGGAATTCCTATTCCGTAGGGGCTCAACAATCCCTTCGTTTCGGCTTCTATTCTATGCGGTTTTGATGAAGTACCTTGATATCCTTGTGCAATATCTGATTATGTTCAGTGTTTACATCGCAACAAGGCAGGTTACAATCGGTTTCCTTGTGTTAGCAGCGGGAAATCTGCTCTGTATCTTTCCGGGGCGCTGGATGACATATTTGCCCTTTGGCCTATCCAGCCTGACAAGGATTTCCGTTGTGGAACCGGGAATTGGAATTTCTGCTGTATCCGCCCTTGGGATAGAGACTGTCATTTCAGGTCTGTTGATTGCAGGAATCCTTATGTGGGGCTACAAGAAAATATTGAATTAGGAGGACAGAATATGCGTTCCTATATTGAAGTAAAAAATGTATCAAAAAGTTTTGGCGGCAGGGCAATTCTTCAAGATGCTTCCCTGTCCATAGAACAGGGAACAACTGTTGGTTTGGTTGGCGCGAACGGCAGCGGAAAGTCAGTGCTGTTCAAGATTTTATGCGGTTTCGAGAAGCCTGATCGGGGCAGTGTTTATGTGCGCGGCAAACAGCTCGGTAAAAATGGCTGCGACTTCCCCGAAAGTTTGGGAGTATTTATCAATTCCCCCGGTTTTATCGGTATTTACAATGGCTTTCAAAATCTGAAATTCCTTGCGGACATTCAAGGGAAAATTGGAGAAAAAGAAATCCGACAGGCCATGAGCAAAGTGGGGCTTGACCCTGATAATAAAACGAAAGCAGACGATTATTCTCTTGGTATGAAGCAGAAGCTGGGGATTGCACAGGCGATTATGGAGGGGCAGGATATTCTGATTTTGGATGAGCCTTTTAACGCACTGGACTACAAAACCTATGAGGATGTAAAGGCCATCATCCGTATGCTGAAAGCGGAAGGCAAAACCATTTTTCTGACTTCACACCATTTCAAAGACATTGAACAACTATGCGATCAGGTGTACTCGATTGAAGACTGCCAACTCGTGCCGATTACGGAAGAAATCGCAGCACACTATCGGGAGATGGATTGACTGAAAAAAATATGTAGATGCAAGTTGTGAGGAAGTTTAACGCTTACTACAACACATCCCACTGGCCCGAATAACCAGTGGGATGTGTTCATATATGGTGTAAACGCCGTCCAGGCGGCGTTTACCAGCAGTCCACAGGACTGCTGATTGAATAGGTTCGAGTCCTGCCGCACCAAAAAAAGAGAGCCCTGGCGGGCTCTCTTTTTTGGTGCGGGCAACAGGACTCGAACCTGCACGCGTTGGCAGTGGAACCTAAATCCACCGAGTCTACCAATTCCACCATGCCCGCAGATCTGCCTTTTGCAGCAGGAATATCCTAACACAAAGCGGGCCGTTTGTCAATGCAGGTTGGCGGCGCGGCGGCGCGCAAAATTGCTCCTTTGGAACACCCCCACAAGGGCCATCATGCCGATGACCATCCCCCGGAACAGCCCGGTGGACTGGCGGGTAGACGTACTTTGGAGATGGCAGGCAAAAATGATTGCCATGATCACCAGGCAGAACAGATCGTTGATGATATCGCTCAAGGCATACATATTGCTTACGGTTCCCCTATGCGCCGATTTCCCTTTTACCATACCACATTGCTTACCAAAAAATATCCTTTTTGTCAAAAAACACTGTTTATCTTCTGCATCGGACAATGGCTCCCATGAAGGCGATGTTGTCAGCGAAGGCAAATCCGTCTGTTTTTCGTAGGGTTGCCCTGAGAAAACAGTACCGTCTATTGACTTTTTCCGGGATTTGTGAGAAAATAGCGGCGTTAAATTTAGAAACAAGAGAGGCTTTTTTATGAAGCAATCCAGAACAAATACCTGCGGCGAGCTGCGGCTCGGGGACGCAGGCAAGAAAGTGACCATCGTCGGCTGGCTGGAAAATGTCCGGGAAGTGGGCTCCAACTTTGCCTTCCTGGTGCTGCGGGACTACTACGGCACCACTCAGGTGGTGGTGGAGACCGAGGACATGATGAAGCTGGTCAAGACCATCAATAAGGAATCCACCATCTCCGTCACCGGCACCGTCCGGGAGCGGGAGAGCAAGAATTCCAAGCTGCCCACCGGCGACATTGAGGTCGTGCCCGAGAAAATTGAGGTGTTGGGCAAGTGCTTCCACAACCAGCTGCCCTTTGAGATCAACAAGAGCCGGGATGCCGATGAGAACACCCGGCTGAAATACCGCTTCCTGGACCTGCGGAACCCCGCCGTCAAGTCCAACATCGTGCTCCGCTGCCAGGTTGTAGCCGAGCTGCGCAAGCGGATGACGGACCTGGGCTTCCTGGAGATCACCACCCCCATTCTGACCTCCTCCAGCCCCGAGGGCGCGAGAGACTATCTGGTTCCCGCCCGGAACCACCCCGGCAAGTTCTATGCCCTGCCCCAGGCCCCTCAGCAGTTCAAGCAGCTGCTGATGACCTCCGGCTTCGACAAGTATTTCCAGATCGCCCCCTGCTTCCGGGATGAGGACGCCCGGGCAGACCGCACCCCCGGCGAATTCTACCAGCTGGATATGGAGATGGCCTTCGCCTCTCAGGAGGACGTGCTGGAAACTTTGGAAACGGTTTTGCAGCCGGTTTACGAGAAGTTCGGCAAGTTTAAGCGGGTGGCCCAGGCTCCCTGGCGGCACATCCCCTACAACGAGGCCATGGAGCGCTACGGCTCCGACAAGCCCGACCTGCGGATCGACCTGGAGATCCAGGACATTTCTGCCATCGTTCAGGGCTGCGGCTTCGGCCCCTTCGAGGGTTCCACCGTCAAGGCCGTGGCTGTGGACAACCTCACCCAGGCCAGAAAGTGGATCGATAAGCTGCTGGCTGATGTAGAGGTCCAGACCGGCAACAAGGCCTGCTGGGTCAAGGTGGACGAGAATGGCGCTCTCACCGGCGGCATCTCCAAGTTCCTGGGCGACTGCGGCGAGGCTCTGAAGGAAAAGCTGGCCCTGAAGCCCGGCTCCTTCGTCTGCATGGCCGCCGGCAAGAAGGCCGCCGCCCAGAAGACCGCAGGCGTCATCCGTACCCTGCTTGGCAAGCGGGTGCCCGGCCACTTCGACGAGGAGCAGTACGCTCTGTGCTGGATCGTGGACTTCCCCATGTACGAGATCGGCGAGGAATCCGGCCAGCTGGAATTCTGCCACAACCCCTTCTCCATGCCCCAGGGCGGCCTGAAGGCCCTGGAGGACGCCGAGGGCGATACCGAGAAGCTGCTGGCCATCAATGCCAACCAGTACGACCTGGTGTGCAACGGCTACGAGTGCGCTTCCGGCGCCGTCCGGAACCACGACCCCGAGATCATGGTCAAGGCCTTCGAGATGGTGGGCCTGGGCGAGGACGACGTCAAGGCCAAGTTCCCCGCCATGTACAATGCCTTCACCTACGGCGCACCCCCCCATGCCGGTGCAGCCCCCGGCGTGGACCGGCTGATCATGATGCTCACCGGCGAGGAGAGCATCCGGGAGGTCATCACCTTCCCCATGAACAAGAACGCCCAGGACCTGATGATGGGCGCCCCCAGCACCGTCGACCAGAAGCAGCTGGACGATGTGCACATCGCCCTGGTAGAGGAGTAACTCCCGTTCTCTCCGGATGCACCCGCACCCGGAGAGAATTTTTTTGCCATTTGGCTCTTTACAAATCCAGCTTTATCTGCTATAATAGCCAAGCACTTAAGGTGTATGCGCCAGTGGCTCAATGGATAGAGCATCGGATTCCGGTTCCGAGGGTTGGGGGTTCGAGTCCCTTCTGGCGTACCAAAAAGCAGGTCATCCCCAAAGGGGACGACCTGCTTTTTGTTTACGCGAAGGGACTCGAACCATCAAATGCAAAAGTCCGGTGGACTTTTGCCAAACGCCGGCTAGACGGCGTTTGCTCCATAATGTCCCGAGTCCCTTCTGGCGTACCCCCGGATGACCTCTTTTGGGGTACATCGGGTGAGACCAGTCATAACTGCGGCGACCATCCCTCGTTTTCTTCTTTTTCTCAAATGGGATACCGAAAAAAATGAAACACTGCACGAAACCTTTCCGGCGTATTTTCGTGTATATAGGTGAAATCACACAGAAAGGAAGGGATTGGTCATGGACGACAGCCATATCGTAGACCTGTACTTTGCCCGGTCTGAAACAGCGATTCAGGAGACGGACAGCAAATACGGCGGCTACTGCTACAAAATCGCCTACGGCATTCTCGCCAACCGGGAAGATTCCGAGGAGAGCGTCAGCGATACCTATCTGTCCGCATGGAACTGCATTCCGCCCCGCAGGCCTGCAAGGCTCTCTACATTTTTAGGCAAGCTGACCCGGAACATAAGCAAAGCAGCTGCCCAACCACTTGACAACCGCATGACAACCAAGCGGGTGTCGATCCGGCAACCGAGGTTAGGTTAGGTTAGGTAAGTATAGGTAAGGCTAGTATAGGAGCGTGTACGAAGGCGGCCGGGTCGCCCGGACACACATCTTCTCCCTTGCATTTTTTCCGGATTGTTATATAATCGTTTCACAGGAATGCGAAAAAATCACAGGAAGTTTCAGGGAGGACATGGAAATGGGCAAAGCTGTTGGAAGCGAACCTTTGGGCAGCCTGTACTCCGCCGGGAAGGTCCGGCGGCGGCGGGAATGGCGGGGGCTGCGGGATACGATGTATGACTATTTCCGCTGGCTGGGTATTCTCGGGGTGCTGCTGCGGTTCATTGCCAAGCCCCGGAATTTCAGGGGCTTTCTGCGCTACCGCTGGATGGTCAACTATCTGGCGGTGCCCATGATGATGGACCGGGTGACGGAGGGTCTCCGGGGGCCCCACCTGCGGATCGCCCACCTGGAATACGGCCTGATCATCCGGGAAATTGCCGAGACTCTGGACAAGCTCTTCCGGGGGGACCGCCGCATCGGCAACGACAGGGCCTTTTCCGACCGGGTGGTGCTGCTGGACGAGAACGAGATGACGGCCATTATGATGGGCTTCCCCACCCTGGAGGGCTTGAGCCGGGAGATCCCCACGCTGTATGTGGCCAATCTGCTGCGGCAGGATTCGGCAGAGCACTATCTGGATGTGGTCCAGGAATTCGGCCTGCCGGGAGATGTGTGCCCCATGCCCGCCACGGAGGCCGGCATCTCCATTGACGACGACTACTGCGTTCTGGGCAAGTGCGCCGTCCAGTGCAACACCACCTGCGACGGCTCGCTCATGGGCAACAGCGTCATCTCCAAGCGGCTGGAGCTGGAGGACGGCATCCCCTGCTTCCAGCTGGCCATGCCCCTGCGGCACACCCGGGAGGATGTGCAGGAATATGCCGCCCAGGAAATTCGAAGCGCCATTGCCTTCATTGAGGAGCAGACCGGGGCAAAATGGGACTGGGACTACTATTTCACCTGCGCCAAGCGGGTCAACGAGACCACCCGACACCGGCTGGAATGGCTGGACATCAACAAGACCCCCTATCCCCAGTTTCTGGGCCTGAATCTGGCGGTATACACCGAGACCAACTACCTGGGCGTCTGCGGAAAATCGGAGCTGTTTGTCAAAAACGACCGGAAAATCGCCAAAATCGCCGAAAAGGCCTACCGCGACAAGGCCATGTACGTCAAGGAGTACCGCCACCGGGCCATTGTCTGGGGGGTGCAGTCCCAATTCTACTTTGAGATGCTGCTGTGGCTGGAAAACTGCTGGGGAATCCTGCCTCTGACGGATATGCTCTCCATGCTCTCCACCCGGATTCTCTCCGAGGATGACAAGGAGCAGGCCATTTACGACATGGCCTGGCTGACGGAGAACATGATCATGCGCAACCGCACCCACGGCGGCTATGCGGTCCTGCTGGACCAGCTGTGGGAATACTGCCAGGAATTCAACGCCGACACGGTGATCCTCTGGGAGCACATGAGCTGCAAGTCCCTGACGGGCCTCCACGGCCAGTTTGAGGAGAAGGCCCGGCAGCTTGGCATTCACCTGATCTGGGTCAGCCATGACCTGTGCGACCCCAGAAACATGAGCAAGCAGGGCATCCGGGACCAGATCAACCGGTATATGCGCTCCGTTATGCGGGAGGAG
>ERZ773115.3370-NODE-3370-length-11143-cov-3.754960_pt1 | contig 11143 bp, 5 predicted proteins | sample MGYA00511116_ERZ773115 | MGnify/ENA primary metagenome ERZ773115 (study PRJEB29015, sample SAMEA2737869) | human gut metagenome | biome: human gut; feature: human-associated habitat; material: faeces | place: China | collected 2012 ... | reverse complement strand
AGCGCATCGATTCTGGCCGTCAGCTCTGCCGGAGAAAAGGGCTTGGTCACGTAGTCGTCTGCGCCGGTCATCAGGCCCGTCACCTTGTCCATTTCCTGGGTTCGGGCGGTGAGCATAATGATACCCATCTGCTTGTTGGTGGCCCGGATACGGCGGCAGACCTCAAAGCCATCGATATCCGGCAGCATAATGTCCAGAATCGACACACCGATATCCGGATTTTCGTTGAGCCTGTCCAGGGCCTCCTGGCCGGTTCCCGCCTCGATAACATCGTAGCCGGCCCGCCGGAGATTGATCACGACGAAGGAGCGGATATTCACTTCGTCTTCCAAAATCAGTACCTTTTTCATATCTTTATCCTTCCTGTTTCCAGTCCACACCGATCAGGCAGAAGTCCTTTGTCAGGCTCTCCTGGGTGATGCCATAGATTCCGGAGCCGACCTCCAATTTTCCGGCGTATACAACATTTTCGCCTCTATACAGCGGGAAACGGTTGCTGTCTGTCGCCAGCTGCTCCCGGTCCTTTCCCGTAAAGGAATACACCGTAAACAGCGGCGCGGCACTCTCGTTCTGTTCATCCCATATGTAGAAGGTGTAGCTGCTGCCGTTTTTTTCCACAGCCATGCGCTCTGCGGCCATGGCATCCAGGTCCAGCCGCAGATACCAGCCGCCGTCTACATTATGGAAGGTGAACATTTTTTTGATCTCATAGCCATCGGAATCGATGGCATACCAGTAGACCAGCTGCTGCCGCTTTTCGCCGGACTGGTTGGGTCCCAGCCGCAGGTCCATAAGACTGGGCAGCTCCATAACCCCGTCGTCATCAATATCGTCCATAAATAGGTAATAGTTGCGCAGCGTCTGAACGCTATAGGCAAGCTTGCTGCCATTGTTGAGGTTCACCAGGTCTCCGTCCTTCACCATCAGCACATCGGTGACAATGGCGCTGTCGTTCATGGAGCTGGAGAGATACAGGGCCGTCTCCCCGCTTTGCAGGCGGCTGACCTTCGCGCGCATCATTTTTTCGATTCGCTGAGACAGCCGGATCTCCTTGGAGCGGAGAATGCTGCCGTTTTCATAGGTATAGAGCACGGCGCTGCCATAGGACACATCGGTCTCCCCCTCCCGCAGCACCAGCAGGTCCGCGCTGCCGTTGGCATCCATATCCGCAGTGAAGAACTTGGCATAGATGGTATTGATCAGCTGCTCGCTCTGCCCATCGGCAAAGGAGAAAACAGCGGCAACCCGCATCATCTGGTCGCTCAGGCGGCGGCCTACCACCAGCTCGCTGCCGGGTTTTCCGTCCATATCCACATAGTCCACCTGCTCGAAGGCTGCGCCATTCATCTGGAGCATCTCCATAAGGAAGTAAGCGCCGTTCTCCGCCTCGTGAAAAACCAGGATTTTCAGGGGCTTCTCGGAATTACCCCGGGCGAAAACAATATATTCCTGTTTTCCGTCCCCGTCCAGGTCAGCGCTTTGCACCACCTGCTGGTTGTCCCCGTAGGTGGGCGATGCAAACTCCAGCCCTTCCATGGCCTGCTCAATGGTCTTTTGCAGCAGGGTATACTCCTCGGTCCTGCGGGGAATGGCATACATCTGCTCCACGGTCCGATATCCGCAGCCGGTAAGCAGCGACGCCGCCAGGATAAGACTCAAAAACAACATTCTTCTTTTCAAGGCATCAGCTCCCCTCTGCGATTTTCTTTTCGCATATACATTCATTATAACACAAATTTTCAAAATGGAAAGAACTTTGTAACCGGCAGGCAAAAGTCTGCCCTTTGAAAAACCGCGGTCACTTCACAACAACGTTCGCCTCGCCCAGAACGTTGTTCAGCTCCGCAAGCATGTTTTCCCGCAATGAACACTGCGTACCCCGGCGGGCCCGGGTATCCTCGAAGAACAGTACGGCCTTTTCCGTGCCCGGGAACATATTGAGAATGGCCCGGATCTTGGGATAGAGCTTTCCCTCCTCTCCGGGAAGCCGCAGATAGAGCGTCCTGTTTTTGGGAGGCTCCTGGGGTGCCTGGCGCGGCACTTCCGGCCTTTCCGGCTGGGCTGCGTAATCCGAAATGCGGCGGACCCGGTTGATCAGGATCTGGGGCTCCTTGTCATCCCGCAGGGACAGCCTGCCGGTGATGACCACCGCCGCGTTTTCTTTCAGCAGCTCCCCATACTGGCCCAGAACACTGGAAAAGGCAAGCATTTCAATGGCAGCCGTATCATCCTCCATGGTCACATAGGCCATGACGGAATTGTTCCGGGTGCTTTTGGTCTTCACGGTCTGGACAATACCTGCCACAGAGACCATCTGATTGTCCTCGTAGTGATTTTCCTCATCCATCAGCTCGCCAATGGGGATCACATGGGTGTTTTTCAGCAGCTTTCGGTAATCATCCATGGGATGTCCGGAAAGATAGATGCCGGTGGTCTCCTTCTCCATGGCCATAAGCTCGGCTTTGTCGAATTCCGCCCGCTTCGGGATGTCCATCTTTGCGGCGCTGTCGTTTTCCAGCATGGAAAACAGGCCCAGCTGTCCCTCCAGGTTCTTTTTCCGGCTGGAAGAGATGGAGTCCATCATGGCATCGTACACGCCGATGAGCTCGCTTCTGTGGCAGCCCAGGCTGTCCATCGCCCCGCAGCGGATCAGATTCTCCACCGCCCGCTTGTTCAGCTCCCCATCGTCCATGCGCTCCAGGAAGTCTTGCAGCGAACGGAAGGGGCCGCCCTCCCGGCGCTTGGCAGCCATGCTGCGGATAAGCCCTCTGCCGATGTTTTTCACAGCCCCAAGGCCGAAACGAATGCCCCCCTCCTCTACGGAGAAATGGTCCTCGGAGTGGTTGATATCCGGCGGCAGCAGGGCAATGCCCAGCTCCCGGCACTCGGCAATATAGGCGGAGATTTTGACGGACGAATCCAGCACAGAGGTCATCAGCGCCGCCATATACTGCCTGGGATAGTGGCACTTCAAATAGGCCGTCTGATAGGAAACCACTGCATAGCACACGGCATGGGATTTGTTAAAAGCATAGTTGGCAAAATCCACGATTTCATCGTAAATCGACTGGGCCGCGCTTTCGCTGACGCCCTTGGCAATGGCACCGGAGATTCCCTGGGATGCATCGCCATAGACGAAAACCTTCCGCTCCGCCTCGATAACCTTCAGCTTCTTCTTGGAAATGGCCCGCCGGATGTTGTCCGCCTGGCCCATGGTATAGCCGCCCAGGCTGCGGAAAATCTCAATGACCTGCTCCTGGTAGACGATACAGCCGTAGGTCACCCGCAGAATAGGCTCCAGCAGGGGCGTTTTATAGGTCACCCGGGCAGGATTCAGCTTGTTGGCAACAAATCTGGGAATGGAATCCATGGGACCGGGACGGTAAAGGGCCACAATAGCTGTGATGTCTTCAATGGAACTGGGGTGCATACTGATGCACACGCCGGTCATACCGGCAGACTCCATCTGGAACACGCCGGAGGTTTTTCCATCCGAGAGCATTTGAAAGGTCTCCGGGTCGTTGTCCGGAATGGATGCTATGGAGAAGCCGGGCTCCAGCCTCTGAATCTGCTTTTCCGCATCCTGGATCACCGTCAGGTTTCGCAGGCCCAAGAAGTCCATTTTGAGCAGGCCCAGCTCCTCAATGGTGGTCATGGTGTACTGGGTGACAATGGTATCATCATTCCGGGACAGGGGCACATAGCTGCATACGGGGTTTGCCGTAATGACTACGCCCGCAGCATGGGTGGAGGAGTTCCGGGGCATTCCCTCCAAGCGCATGGCCGTATCGATCAGCTTTTTGACCCGCTCGTCCCCCTCGTAAAGCTCCTTGAAGCGGGGGGATTCCCGAAGGGCATCCTTCAGCGTCACATGGGGACCGGCAGGGACCAGCTTTGCCACCACATCGGTTTCGGCAAAGGTGAAATTCAGTGCCCGGCCCACGTCACGGATGGCGCCCCGGGCGGCCATGGTGCCGAAGGTAACGATCTGGGCCACCCTGTCCGCGCCGTACTTTCTGTAGACATAGTCAATGACCTCGCCCCGGCGCTCCTGGCAGAAATCCGTATCGAAATCGGGCATACTCACCCGCTCGGGGTTCAGGAAGCGCTCGAAGATCAGGCCGTATTTCATGGGGTCTACTTCCGTAATATGGATGCAGTAGGCCACAATGGAGCCCGCGCCGGAGCCACGGCCCGGGCCGACGGGAATGCCCACGCTTTTGGCATAGTGGATGAAATCCCAGACGATCAGATAGTAATTCACATAGCCCATGGAGCTGATGACATTGATCTCATACTCCATGCGCTCCCGGTATTCCTGGGGGGCATCCGGGTAGCGCTCCTGAAAGCCCTTCTCGCAGAGCATCCGGAAATACCCCTCGTTGGTATAGCCCTCCGGCACCGGATAGGCCGGCAGATGGTACTCATGGAACGTAAAGTCCACATTGCACATCTGGGCAATCTTCACCGTATTGTCAAAGGCCTCGTCGCAGCCCGGGAACAGCTGGCGAAGCTCCTGCTCGCTTTTCAAATAGAATTCCTGGGTTTCAAAGCGCATCCGGTTCAGATCGTCCACCGTCTTGCCGGTCTGGATGCACAGCAGCACATCCTGCATATCCGCATCCTCCCGGCGCAGATAGTGGGCATCGTTGGTGACCACCAGCGGCAGCCCCGTTTCCCGCGCCAGACGCTGCAAGCCCTGGTTCACGGGGCGCTGTTTGTCAATGCCATGGTCCTGCATTTCCAAATAAAAATGCTCCGGGCCAAAAATACGGGAGAGCTCCAGGGCCATGCGCTTGGCCTCGTCATAGTTTTCATTCATAAGCGCCTGGGGAATGGCGCCGGCCAGGCAGGCAGACAGAGCGATGAGCCCTTCATGGTGCCCCTCCAGCAGCTCCAGGTCCACCCGGGGCTTTCCGTAGAAGCCGTGCAGGAAGGCCTCGGACACCAGATAACACAGGTTCTCATAGCCCTTCTGATTCTCGCACAGCAGGACCAGGTGGTAGGGGTCATTGTCCAATCCGTGAACCCGGTCCGTCATTTTTCTGCGGGCCATATAGACCTCGCAGCCGATAATTGGCTTAATACCTGCGGCCTTGGCCGCCTTGTAGAAATCAATGCAGCCGTACATAACGCCGTGATCCGTAATGGCCACGGCCGTCTGGCCCAGCTCCTTCACCCGGTCCATCATGCCGTCAATGCGGCAGGCCCCGTCCAGCAGACTGTACTCGCTGTGGACGTGCAGATGTACAAAGCTCATTGCGTGACCTCCTTTGCCATGGAGACAATGCGCTGCAGGCGGTGGTTCATGGCCGGCTTGGTAATGGGCGGCTCCATCATGGCCGCCAGCTCCGAAAGAGAGGCTTCCGGGTTATTCTCCCGGGCCTGGGCCGCCTGGGCAATCTTCTGGGGCAGCTTTTCCAGCAGGCCACGGTCCCGCAGAACGCGGATCGCCCCCAGCTGCTCCTGGGCTGCCTCCACCACCTTGGAGGTATTGGCATCGTCACAGTTGCAGCAGCGGTTTACCTTGTTGTTCAGCTCTTTTTCCAGCTTTGCCTCCATAATGCCCATGGCCGCCACAGGCGCGCCCAAAAAGGTAAGGAAATCGGAAATAAGGTCGCTGTGCTTGAGATAGAGCACCTGGGCCCCGCCCCGGGCAGCCGCCTTGGCAGGGAAGCCCACGGTCTCATGGATCAGGGTCTCGCACTCCCGGGCGACGCTCTTATGCGTGGTGGTGAATTCCAGATGGTAGGCCTTGCTGGGGCTGGTGACGCTGCCCCCGGCCAGGAATGCCCCCCGCAGGAAGGCCGCCTTGCAGCAGTCCTCCTCCACAACCGGCAGGTTGATGTGCAGGGCCAGCGTATCCTTGGGTGCAAAGCCGAAGGATTCCATAATGGCGGCGATTTTCTGCCGATCTGTGATCTGAAACACCAGCTTTCCCTTGATTTCCTCCCCCGGGAGGGTATCAAAGCTCACGCCGAAGGCCTTGCGGAAAAGCTTCGGCAGAAGCTTGGCAAAGTCCTGGCTTTCCGTAATAATTTTAATCAGGCTGTCCTGAAAGCAGTTGCAGAACAGCAGAATGCCGAAGCACTCCGCCAGGGCGCAGCAGCCGTCCTGGGGGTACTCCCGGCATATCTCTGCCTTGGCGGAAGCGGAAAAGGATTGCATGGCGTTCCCTCTTTCTCTTTACCAGATGCGAATTTCCGGCTCCAGACGAATGCCGGATTTCTCTTCAACAATATTGGCCACGTCTTCCAGCAGCTGCCGGACCTCTGCGGCAGTGGCTCCGCCCAGATTCACGGCAAAGCCTGTGTGCTTTTCGGAAATGGCGGCGTTGCCCACGCGGTAGCCCCGCAGCCCCGCCTGATCGATCAGCGCGGCAGCATAGCCCTGCTTCGGGCGCTTGAAGGCCGAACCCGCGCTGGGATAATTCAGGGGCTGGGATGCAGAGCGCTTGGCCTGCAGCTCCTTCATGCGGCCCTTGATGGCCTCCGGATCATCTGGAGTCAGGGCAAACAGGGCGCTGAGCACAATGTCGCCCGAATTCTCCAGGCAGCTGTGTCGGTAGGAAAAATCCATTTGGCCGCCCTGCAGGGTGTAGATTTCTCCCGCCGCGGTCATGAGCTCTGCGCTCTCACAGACGCGGCCCATCTCCCCGCCATAGGCCCCGGCGTTCATATACACACCGCCGCCGACGGAGCCGGGAATGCCATGGGCAAATTCCAGCCCGCTTAGGCCTTCCCGGGCTGCAAACATGGCAAGCCGCGTCATGGTGACTCCGGCCATGGCCCGGATATGGGTTTCGTCCACCCGGACAACCCCATCCAGGCAGTCCTTCAGGCAGATCACCAGCCCCCGCAGCCCCTCATCCGGGGCCAATACGTTGGTTCCTGCACCCAGAATAACCGGTTTGCAGTCCAATAAAACGGACTTATTCAAAAGCTGCCCCAATTCCCCGGAATTTTTCGGGAATGCCATCACCTCTGCCGGGCCGCCAATGCGGAAGGAGGTATGCTTTTCCAGGGGCTCCCAAAAGCGCAGGGAGATTCCGGGATAAATTTCTTCGGTTTTCCGCTGAAAATCAGTTAATTCAGTCATAAACGCCTCCGGGTGTAAACTCTTATACAGTATACCACAATTTATACTATTATGCAATGAGGATTTCTGCCCAGTCTGCGTAAGCGTTGCAGCACAACCCAACGTGGTGGATTCCTCCGCTCCGCTATCGCTGCGGTCGGAATGACATACGTTTTTGCATTGGTTGTTACAAATTCAAATGTACCACGAATGGCCTTGCGGCCAATGGCGGCAGATTGCCGCCGCTGCATGCGCAATCCCTCTGCGCCCATTGTTCCCGTAATGTTTCCCGCCGCCCCGCCACCCTAAAATTTAAAGTTATGAGAGAACTATCATAGATTATTGTGTCAAAAAGAAGCGGAATCTGACACTTTCTAAGAATTGAACAAAAGTATTCTCCCCATTTTGTAAGGACTTCCAAAATTGAAAAAATCCTTGCAATCCCGGGCTTTTCTTTGTTATATTTATAGTGTACAAGACAAGCCCCCCTTCCGGCATAAGGAGGAATATTTATGATATTTATGAAAAAAATAACGACACGGCTGCTGTCCCTGGTGCTGCTGGGGGCCTTTATCCCCAGCTTTGTTCTGGCGCAAGAGTGGGATCTGAACAACGGCAATATTATTGTCAATGCTGTTCCGGGTACGGAGCAGACCGTTTCCCAGGCGGGAAGTACCCCAACAGTAGACAATAATCCCGTCATCACCAGCAACGGAAATTCTACGAACAACACCGTCACCATCAATGCGGCGGAAAACGCCACCGCCAACGTGACGCTGGAGAATGTCAACATTGACACCAGCGCCACGGGAAAGGCGGCCATCACTACATCCGGCCAAGGCAACGTAAACATCGAGCTGGACGGAACCAACACGGTTCAAAGCGGCACGAACCACGCCGGTATGGAAAAGAACAGCACCGGCACCCTGACCATTAAGGACGAAAAAAATAATAAAGGCAGCCTCACGGTCACCGGCGGCGACAGGGGTGCCGGTATCGGCGGCGGCAACGACGGCAGCGGCAGCCACATTACCATCTCCGGCGGCGAGGTTACGGCCAAGGGCGGCAGATGGGCTGCCGGTATCGGCGGCGGAGAAGACGGCAACGGCAGCCACATTACCATTGAGGGCGGCACGGTTGAAGCCACCGGCGGCATCAGCGGCGCCGGTATCGGCGGAGGAAACAATGACAATACCGTGAGTAACATTGGCAAAGGCGAACATATAACCATCAAAGACGGCAAGGTTACAGCCACCGGCGGCGATGGCGCTGCCGGTATCGGCGGTGGCTTCGCGGGAGCAGGCAGCGACATTACCGTCTCCGGCGGCAATGTAACGGCCACCGGCGGCAAAGACGGTGGTGCCGGTATCGGCAGCGGGTATAATGCCGGCAGTGACAGCGCCACCAACATCAAAATCGAGGGCGGCGATGTAACGGCCCAAGGCGGCGAAAACGGTGCCGGTATCGGCGGCGGATACAACAGTTCCGCCAATAATATTGAAGTCTCCAAGGGCACGGTTCAAGCCACCGGCGGCAATAACGGTGCAGGCATCGGCGGCGGCGGCGATGGAGGTTTCGGTGAGCATATTACCGTCTCTGGCGGCATTGTAGAGGCCCAAGGCGGCGAGAACGGTGCCGGTATCGGCGGCGGCCAACGCGGCAGCGGCAACGAAATCAAAATTGAGGACGGCAAGGTCACGGCCAACGGCGGCAAAAACGCTGCCGGTATTGGCGGCGGCAACAGATATGACCCCTCCAACAAACGCGGTAACGGCAGCAACATTGAAATCTCCGGCGGCGAGGTAACCGCCAACGGCGGTGAGCAAGGAGCCGGTATCGGCGGCGGCAACGGCGGCAACGGCACCGGCATTACCGTCTCCGGCGGCGAGGTCACGGCTACAGGCAACGGTGTCCGTGACATTAGCGGTGCCATTTCGAATAGCGGTGCGGGCATTGGCGGCGGTGCCGGTGGAAGCGGCAGCCAAATCACCATTAAAAACGGTAAAGTAGAGGCTACCGGCAACAATTATGGCGCTGGCATCGGTGGCGGAAACGGCGGCACCGGTAGCGAGATCAAAATCGTGGGCGGCAATGTAAAGGCCCAAGGAGGATGGTCTGGTGCGGGCATCGGCGGTGGCGGCGATGGAAACGGCAGCGCGATCAAAATCGATGGCGGCCAGGTCACAGCCCAGGGCGGCGGTTGCGGTGCGGGCATCGGCGGCGGCTACGGCGGCACCGGTAGCGATGTCGAGATTTCCGGTGACGCACAGGTGAAGGCCCAGGGCGGCGCGAATTGGATTTATAAAGAGGGAGCCGCTATCGGAAACGGCGGCACTCCTTCTCAAGAGGGTGCTGAACTAACTTTTGATCCTTCCAAGCTAACCGTAGACGGATTCATCCATACATACAAGCCCGGCGACAATATCAATACAGCCACACCCAATCATTCGACCATCGGTACAACCGGCGAACACAGCTGGGATAAAGGTACGGTAACGACCCAGCCCACCTGTACCACCGAAGGGGTAATGACCTACACCTGTAAAAATCCCGACCACGGCAAGAAAACGGTACCTATCCCGGCGCTGAATCATGATTTCAAAACTTACATTTACGACAATAATGCCACCTGTGAAGCAGACGGCACGGAGACCGCCAAGTGTGAGCGCTGCAACGCAACCGACACCCGGACCAAAGCGGGCAGCAAGCTCACCGGCAATACCGCCGAGACGGCTGCGGAAGCCCGGCAGGAGGCCTATTGGGTCTGCGGCGCTGACGGACAGGCCCTTCCCTACCAGTCCCAGGTCAAGGACGGCGTACTCACCGTGACCGTCCAGGCGGACACCGCTTCCCTCTGTGGCACCACCGGGAGCCTGCGGCAGCTGGAGGCCCAGGGCATTACGGAGATCCGGTTCGTCACCAACGGGGCCCAGTCTGACTTTACCCTCTCCGACCTTCTGACCTCCGGCACCGGCAGTTTTACCCTGACCCATGACGGCGAGACGGTGACCTTCACCCTGGCGGAAAAGGACATCAGCGGAATTCTCAAATAACCAGCTGAATCACGAATATGTCATTTCGGGCCTAAGGAGGAATCGACTATGAAAAAGATCATGACCCGATTGCTGTCCCTGGTGCTGCTGGGGGCCTTTATCCCCAGCTTCGTCCTGGCGGAAACCTGGGATTTGGGAAAGGGTGATATTACTGTCACCGCTACGGAAACGAGCCAGACCGTTTCCCAGGTGAATGGCGAAACAAAAGATGACCCTGATCCCGTCATCACCAGCAGCGGGAAGACAGAGAACACTGTCACCATCAATGCGGAGACGAACGCCACCGCCAAGGTGACCCTGGAGAATGTCAACATTGACGTAAGCTCAAATTCGGAAGCCGCCATCACCACACAGGGCCAGGGCGACGTGACCCTGAATCTCTCGGGGAACAACAGCGTTCAGAGCGGCGAATACCACGCCGGTGTACACAAGGGGAATGCCGGGAATCTGACCGTCACCACCCCAGAGGGTGGCACCGGCAGCCTGAATGCCACCGGCGGTAAAGGCGGTGCGGGCATCGGCGGCGATATCGATGGAGGTAAAGGCAATAATATCACCATCTCCGGCGGAACTATTGTCGCCCGAGGCGGCGAACACAGTGCCGGAATCGGCGGCGGCGGTAACGGCAGCGCCAAAGATGCCAGCAATATTACAGTTTCCGGCGGCAATGTCACAGCCTACGGCAGCGGCTATGCCGCAGGCATCGGCGGCGGCAACAGCGGCAGCGGCGCGGATATTGAGATCACAGGCGGCCAGGTCACGGCCACAGGCGGTGATCAAGGAGCCGGCATCGGCGGCGGCAAAGGCGGCAACGGCAGTGATATTACTGTCTCCAACGGTACAGTCAACGCCACCGGCGGTAATTATGCCGCAGGCATCGGCGGCGGTATAAGTGGAGACGGCAGCGGGATCACCGTCTCCGGCGGCAATGTTACAGCCAACGGCGGCTACCGCGGTGCCGGTATTGGCGGCGGCGCTCTTGGCACTGGTGACGTGACCATCGAGGGCAATGT
>ERZ773115.3366-NODE-3366-length-11159-cov-3.118246_pt1 | contig 11159 bp, 8 predicted proteins | sample MGYA00511116_ERZ773115 | MGnify/ENA primary metagenome ERZ773115 (study PRJEB29015, sample SAMEA2737869) | human gut metagenome | biome: human gut; feature: human-associated habitat; material: faeces | place: China | collected 2012 ... | reverse complement strand
CCAGCAGCGAAGTGTTGTTCTCCTCCATCATGTTGAGCCCCAGTTCGTCGCAGCGTTTCTCCGACAGCGGGGCGCACAGCACGCCGCGGCCCTCCTTGAGCATGAAGTTCACGATTTCGGGCGTGATCTTCTCCGCCGCGACGATGAAGTCGCCTTCGTTCTCGCGGTCCTCGTCGTCCACGACGATAACGGGTTTGCCGATGCGGAAGTCCTCGATGACCTCCTCCACGCTATTGAGCACAGTCTCTTTTGCCATTTCGTTTGAGTTTTATTGCTTTCGTCAGTTTCTTGAATTGCGGAACCAGTTTCTCTTTCAGCGCCTTGAACTTTCCGGCGTACCAGTCCGTGTCGAGCAGCGCCGAGTCGTTGGTGGCCTTGTAGGTGAGGTATATGGCTATCGGTGTGAGGATGAAGGTCGAGAGCCACATGCCGTAGACGGCCTCCCAGTTACCCTCCTTGGCCAGTTTTTCGCCCGAGAGGCTGATCATGTAGTAGATCACGAAGAAGATCACCGACACCACCACCGGAAGCCCCAGGCCGCCCTTGCGGATGATGGCGCCCAGCGGCGCGCCGATCAGGAAGAAGATCAGGATCGACACCGGAAGCGACATTTTCTTGTGCCACTCGACCTTCGATCGGTAGAGCTGGTTGAGGGCCTCCTTGGCCGTCGATTCGTCGAATGCGAACATGTTGCGCGAGTTCTTGGCCAGCGTCCGCGCCTGGTTCCAGACACGTTCGCGTTCGCGTGTGGGCAGCATGATGACCGAATCCGTCGCCAGCAGGTCGCGGAAGTCCCGTTTGTCCACCTGCAGGCTGTCGGGCAGCGGCAGCACGGTGTTGTCTCGGGCGAAAATCTGCTCTTTCAGCAGCGGTTCGTAGGAACTCGTCGTGGCGGCGTTGACCTTGATCTCCAGCGAGTCGATGTCGTGCTGCAATTCGCTGATGTTCTTGGTCTGGCTGCTCGTGAACAGGTCGGCGTCGGTGCGTCCCATGGCGAATCCCGACATGGGGATCACCTGTTTTTGCAGGTCGAAGGTGTGGTGGCGCAGGGCGCTTTTCGTGAACCACTGGCTGTTGCGGGTCTGTTCGTAGGTCTCGCCGTGGAAGAGCGTCACCAGCAGGTATTTCTTGTCGTCCGACAGGCGGATATAGCCCGAGTCGGCCACGATGGTGTTCATGTTGCCGTTGGCGGCGCGGTTGTCGTAGATCAGCACGTCGTGCAGCAGGTGCGTGTCGGGTTCCTGGTGGCTCACGCGGATCGACATGTTGTCGATGCCGTTGAAGAAGAGCCCGTCCTGGAATTCGAGGGCCTGTTTCTGCTGCCGGATGTCGTAGAGCGTGCTGAATAGCTTCTTGTTGGCGTTCGGCACGCGGTTGTTGCCGATGAAGAAACTGCCGACGGAGACCAGGCTCCCCAGAATGATCAGCGGCTTGGTGATCTGCACGAGCGACATGCCCGCCGATTTCATGGCCAGCAGTTCGTAGTTCTCACCCAGGTTGCCCATGGTCATAATCGCCGCCAGCAGCATCGAGAGCGGCAGCCCCATCGGGATCATGTTGGCCATGAAATAGGTCATCAGCTCGATGATGATGCCGGCGCTCAATCCCTTGCCCACCAGCTCGTCGATGTAGCGCCACACGATGTTCATCATCAGCACGAACATGACGATGAAGAACGTGAGGACCATCGGGCCGAGGTAGGACTTCAGAACGAGTCTGTGAATGGTTTTCATGCGGCGGATCGCAGTTTTTTGTTACGCAAAGATAGTGCAAGGCGAGAGGAGTGCCAAATTTATTTGAGCACTTCCGGGTCGCAGCCTATCCAAACGGCAGCCTTTTTTGTCGTAAAGATAACAGTTTTACCATTATAAGCGTAAGAGTGAGGGTAAATATTATGGCGGCGCCGGGCGGAACCTCGAAATTGTAGCTGACGACAAGCCCTGCGACATTGCCCGCCACAGCCACGAGGGGTGCGGCGAAGGCGATGGTGCGGTACGACCGCGAGAGCGAGTTGACGATCACCACGGGCATCGTCACGAGCGAGATCAGCAGCACGATGCCCATGATTCGGATCGAGAGCACGATGGTCACCGCCACCAGCGCGGCCATCAGATAGGAGATCACGCGCGTGGGGATGCCCCGGCTGCGGGCGAAGTCGCGGTCGAAAGCCGTGTACATCACCGGGCGGAGCCACAGCAGCGCCCCGGCGATGATCACCGGCGTCAGCGCGGCGAGGGCCGCGACGTCGCTGTCGGTCACGGTCACGATGCTGCCGAAGAGGTAGGCCGACAGATCGCCCGAGGTGTAGCCCGGGCGGAGGCTCATAAAGAGCGCGCCGACGGCCATGCCGACGGACCAGATGATGCCGATGGCCGAATCCTCGCGGATGCGTCCCCGGCTGCCGGCCCATTCGATGCCCAGCGCCGAGAGCACGGCGAAGATCATCGCCCCGGCGATCGGGTTGGCGCCCATCCAGAAGGCGATGCCCAGTCCGCCGAACGAGGCATGGGTGATGCCGCCCGCGAGGAACACCATGCGGCGGCAGACGACGTAGGTTCCGATCACTCCGCACGTTATGCCCGACAGCACGCACGCCGCGAGCGCGTTCGAAAGGTAGCCGTATTGGATCAGGTCGCTGAAAAATCCCATGTATTCCTTATAATTGCGCGCAAATTTACGCTTTTTTATCGGAAAAGCCTCCTCCTTTCGCGCAGTTTTCGTAATTTCGTGCCGGAAAAACACGAATCCATGCAACCTCGCAGAGTCAATTTTCATACCTTGGGCTGCAAGCTCAATTTTTCGGAGTCCTCGACCCTCGCCCGCGAGTTCGAGCGCGGCGGTTTCGTGCGCGTCGCGCCCACGGCCGAGGCCGATATTTGCGTCATCAACAGCTGTTCCGTCACGGAGCACGCCGACAAGAAATGCCGCAACCTGATCCGCAAACTCCACCGCCGCAACCCTGCGGCGATCATCGCCGTGACGGGATGCTACGCGCAGCTCAAGCCGCAGGAGATCGCCGCGATAGAGGGTGTGGACATTGTGTTGAGCAACAACGATAAGGGGGCGTTATTTAAACGAGTGGTTGAACTGTCGGGCAAGGGCCGGGCGCAGGTGTACAGCTGCGAAACCGATTCGCTCACGTCGTTCTTCGCGGCCTTTTCGAGCGGCGACCGCACGCGCGCCTTCCTCAAGGTGCAGGACGGGTGCGACTACTGCTGTTCCTACTGCACGATCCACTACGCCCGCGGTTCGAGCCGCAACATGCCCGTCGCCGACCTCGTGGCCGAGGCGCGGCAGATCGCTGCCGGGGGGCAGAAGGAGATCGTCCTGACGGGCGTCAACACGGGGGATTTCGGCCGCACGACGGGAGAGCGGTTCATCGACCTGCTGCGGGCGCTCAACGAGGTCGAAGGGATCGAACGCTACCGCATTTCGTCGATCGAGCCGAACCTGCTGGCCGACGAAATCATCGCATTTTGCGCCGCGTCGCCTAAATTCATGCACCATTTCCACATTCCGCTCCAGAGCGGTTCGGACCGGATTCTGGGCCTGATGCGCCGCCGCTACACCACGGCGCGCTTCGCCGAGCGGATCGCGGCCGTGAGACGGCTGATGCCCGATGCCTTCATCGGCATCGACGTGATCGTCGGGTTCCCGGGCGAGACGGAGGCCGATTTCGAAGAACTGCTGGCGTTCGTGCGCGAGGTGCGTTTCGAACGGCTGGGCGTCTTCCCCTACTCGGAGGAGGAGGGAACCTGGTCAGCCGAAAACCTCCGCGACGACATTCCCGAAACGATCAAGCAGCAACGCGCGGAGCGCGTAATGGCCTTACAGAACGAGATTTCGCTCGAAAACAACCGCCGCCGCGTGGGGCGCACCGAACGGGTGATCATAGATTCGCGTCAGGGCGACTGGTATGTCGGCCGCACGCAGTACGATTCGCCCGAAGTGGACCAGGAGATCCTGATTCCCGCCTCGGAACGCCGCCTGCTGCGCGGGCACTTCTACGACGTGACGGTCACCTCGGCCGCCGACTACGACCTCTACGGGGAGATTGCCGCAAAATAATTTTTTGCTTTTTTGCGTTTTTTTCGTACCTTTGAAAAGTAAACCGGAACTTTACCCGAAAGTCATGGCCGACAAGAGCGTGATAACGAACATCGAAGCCCGCGTGCGGCAGCTGATCGACGACCACAAAAGGCTGTCGGACCTTTGTGCGGAACTGACCGCACAGCGCGACACGCTCCGCTCCGAGAAACGCACGCTCGAAGAGCGCGTCCGGGAGCTGGATGCCGAACTGGCGCGCATGCAGCTGACCGAAGGGCTTGCGGGCGGAGGCCGTAACCGGGAAAAAGCGCGGGCGCGCGTCAACCGTCTTATGCGGGAGGTGGACAAGTGCATCGCGCTGCTGGGCCAGCCGCTGGCGGCCCCGACGACGCAGGAGGCCGAATAAACGGCCCCGGGAAAAACGGCCGGAAGGCCGGAGAAGAGGACGACGGAATAAACGAAACGAAAAAATGGCAAAACAGGCAATAACCCTCAAAATAGCAGGCAAAAGCTATCCGTTCAACATCGAGAGCGGGAAGGAGGAGATGTACCGGCTTGCCGAACGGGAGGTGAACAGCTACCTCGCGCTGATAAAACAACAGAATATCAAGAACTGGAACGACCAGGACTACCTGTCGATGACCGCGCTGAAATTCGCCATCGCGAACGTCGGAATGCGGCAGAGCCGGGAGGTGGACGACGAAGACCTCCGACAGCTCGAAAAAATCGGCACGGAAATAGATGCGTATCTGAACGACCCGAAAAAGTAACCGGCCGAAGGCCTCCGCAGACGGAAGGCCGCGAGGGGGGGGGAAAGGGCGGAAACCGCCCGGAACGACACGCACCGTTCGAAAAACGTTCTTTTACATACAAGAATCTACCCGCATAGATTCCTTATAGCTTTGCGAAACTGAACATTTACTAAATTGGGGCAACTCAAGGCGTTTCAAAATCAGGCCTTACCACCCTCACGGGGAGTACGTTACGGCGTACCGTTGGAAGATTGCGATTGTCGGAGCCCCCACACATGACTGATCGGCAGATTCGTCAAACAAGATTAAGGAATCCTATGCGGTTTTTTTATGGCTACAATTAAAACCCTAATTAATAACTAAAAACAAACAAGCAAAGACCCATGTATAGTATCATTTTGGCTGCCTCAATCTCTGCCGTGGTCGCCGTCGCAATCTACGCGGTCGTAACGAACCTCGTGATCAAGACGTCGATCCGCAAGCGCCGCGAAGCCGCCGTCAAGGAGGCTGAAGCCGAGGGAGAGATGATCAAGAAGGAGCGCATCCTTCAGGCAAAGGAAAAGTTCATACAGCTCAAGAGCGAATACGACCGTCAGGTCAACGAGCGCAACCAGAAAATCGCCCAGAGCGAGCAGCGCGCCAAGCAGATCGAGCAGAACCTGCAAAACCAGCAGCGCGAACTGGAAAACAAACTCCGCGAGAACGACCGTCTGAAAGAGCAGATGCAGAACCAGCTGCAAATCCTCGAACACAAGAAGGAGGAGGTCGACCAGATGCAGCGCGAACAGAACGCACGCCTGGAGCAGATCTCGGGCATGAGTTCCGAAGACGCCAAGAACATCCTGATCGAGAACATGAAGGCCGAGGCCAAGACCGAAGCCGCCGCCTACATCAACGAAACGGTCGAAGAGGCCAAACTGACCGCCACGAAAGAGGCCAAACGCATCATCGTGGCGTCGATTCAGCGCGTGGCGACCGAGACGGCCATCGAAAACGCCGTGACGGTGTTCAACATCGAGAGCGACGAGGTCAAGGGCCGCATCATCGGCCGCGAGGGCCGCAACATCCGCGCCCTGGAGGCCGCAACGGGCATCGAGATCATCGTCGACGACACCCCCGAGGCCATCATCCTCTCGGGCTTCGATCCCGTACGCCGCGAAATCGCGCGTCTGGCCCTGCACCAGCTCGTCACCGACGGCCGCATCCACCCCGCACGCATCGAGGAGGTGGTCGCCAAGGTTCAGAAGCAGATCGAGGAGGAGATCGTCGAGGTCGGCAAGCGCACGACGATCGACCTGGGAATCCACGGACTGCACCCCGAACTGATCCGCATGATCGGCAAGATGAAATACCGTTCGTCCTACGGACAGAACCTGTTGCAGCATGCCCGTGAAACGGCGAACCTCGCAGGCATCATGGCCTCGGAGCTGGGTCTCAACCCCAAGATCGCCCGCCGGGCAGGCCTGCTGCACGACATCGGCAAGGTGCCCGACGACGAACCGGAACTGCCGCACGCAATCATCGGCATGAAACTCGCCGAGAAGTTCAAGGAGAAGCCCGAGGTCTGCAACGCCATCGGCGCCCACCACGACGAGGTGGAGATGACCTCGCTCATCGCCCCGATCATCCAGGTCTGCGACGCCATTTCGGGCGCACGCCCCGGAGCGCGCCGCGAAGTGGTGGAGAGCTACATCAAGCGTCTGAAGGAGATGGAGGACATCGCCCTGTCATACCCCGGCGTCGTCAAGACCTATGCCATTCAGGCCGGCCGCGAACTGCGCGTGATCGTCGGCGCCGACAAGCTTTCGGATCAGGAATCGGAAGGACTTTCGCACGATATCGCCAAGAAGATTCAGGACGAAATGACCTATCCCGGTCAGGTGAAGATCACCGTCATCCGCGAGACACGGGCCGTTTCCTACGCAAAATAACCGTCACGACCCGGGTACGCCATCCGGCAGCGTCCGGCAATCCCAAGTCCCTCCCCTGATAAGGAGGGACTTTTCATGCGCACACGTCCCGCCGACGCTGCGGATGAAAATGAAACCGCAGGGCAGGAGGGTTATTCAGAGACTTTTCATACCTTTACATCCATGCACAAGGAACTCGAACGATATATCGAACGGGAAATCATTCCCAGATACGAAGATTTTGACGCCGCGCACCGCACGGACCACGTCCGGACGGTCATTGCGCAGAGCCTTGAGCTGGCTGCACATTACGACGCGGACGCCGACATGGTTTACACCGTCGCCGCCTATCACGACACGGGTCTCGCAAACGGCCGCGAACGGCACCACATCGACGCCGGACGCATTCTTGCGGCCGACACCGAACTGCGCCGCTGGTTCTCCGAAGAACAGATCGCGGTGATGCGCGACGCCGTGGAGGACCACCGCGCCTCGTCGGACGGCGAACCCCGCACCATTTACGGCCGGATCGTGGCCGAGGCCGACCGGGTGATCGACCCCGAAACGATCATCCGCCGCACCGTGCAGTACGGGCTGGCGCACTGTCCGGAACTGGACCGCGAGGAGCAGTATGCCCGTTGTCTCGCACATTTGCAGCAGAAATACGCCGAAGGCGGTTACCTGCGGCTCTGGATCGCAGAGTCGGAAAACGCCCGGCGGCTCGAAGAACTGCGCGGCGTGATCCGCGACCCGCAACGGCTGCGGAAGATGTTCGACGCGGCGTTCGACACGGAGACCGCGGAGTAAATCCCGGGCGCCCCGCGCAACACCGGGCAAGAAAACCTTTTGCAGAGACCGCGCCGCACAGCGCCCTGCAAAACGACCCGTTCCCGAACCAGCCCGCCTCCGGACCGGCCCGCAAAAAAATCCCGGACGCCTTTTGCCGGCATCCGGGATTTGCGTTCGAAACGACGCGGAGTCTACTCGGTATCGTGCGGGAAATATTTCATGTACTGCACGCGCTGGTAGAAATCGCCCTCCGAGGAGCCGTAATCCATGCGTCCGCGGAATTCGTCGAGCGACTCGAAACCCTGGCGGGCGGCCCACGCGTCGATGAACCGGTTCATCTCCCCGATCACCTCGTAGCCGTATTTGTGGATCGCCGTGCAGACCTGCACCGCCGCCGCTCCGCAAAGCAGCGACTTGACCGCGGCGGCCCCGTCGTGGACGCCGGTCGAAACGGCGATGTCCAGCTGCGGGAGCGCATGGGCGCACAACGCCGTGCTGCGCAGGACGTTGCGCAGTTCGCCCGGCTCGCTGAACGGATCGCCGTTCACCAGGCACATCTTCTCGATGTCGATGTCCGGCTCGAAAAAGCGGTTATAGAGCACCAGTCCGCCGGCCCCGCGGCCCAGCAGCGCGTCGCCGACCGACAGTACGTTCGTAAGGCGCATCGGCAGCTTCACCGACACGGGAATCGTCACCTCGGCGACAACCTTGCGCACGATGCCGGCATAGTGGCTCTCTATCTCCTGCGCCGAGGCCCGACGATCTGTCGGAAGCAGGAAGATATTCAGCTCCAATGCCGAAGCGCCGGCCTGCTGCATGGCCGCGGCATATTCGATCCACGCGTCGCCCGCGCCGGCGCAGTTGATGCTGCCGATGACGGGAATGCCCGTCTTGGCGGCATCGGAAACCAACTCCAGCAACTCCGCCTTATAGGCTTCACCCAGATAGCGTTCGAGGTATTCCCCGGCGTCGCCGTAACCTTCCATACGGTCGAGCGAGGCGGCCTGACGGTAAATCTGCTCCTCGAAAATTGATTTCAGCACCACGGCGCCCGCACCGTTGCGCACGCACTGTTCGATGTTGGACACCGTGGCCGTATAGGGCGAACTGCTGACCACGACGGGACTCGAAAGGTCGAGTCCGAGGTATTTTGCTTTCATAAAAAGAGCTTTTTATAGTTACTAATCGCTTTCACGGCCGGGACTGGCCCGGCTCAGGCGGCTGTTCGGCACAGCCCCGCCGCAGCGGATTAAACGAACGGAATCTTCACCACTTCGGCGCGGAGGGGTTTCTCGCGCACGACGACGGCGATTTCCGTTCCCGCCTTGGCGTATTCGGGCGTCACGTAGCCCAATCCGAAACCGACCTTCATGCAGGGCGACATCGTACCCGAAGTGACATGGCCGATCCGCGTGCCGTCGGGTGCGGCGATCTCGTAGCCGTGGCGCGGAATGCCGCGGTCGATCATCTTGAATCCCACCAGCCTGCGGGTCACGCCCTCGGCCTTCTGCTTCTCCAGCAGGGGGCGGTCGATGAACTCCTTGCCCTCGGCGAATTTGGTGATCCAGCCCAGTCCGCCTTCGAGCGGCGAGGTGGTGTCGTCGATGTCGTTGCCGTAGAGGCAGAAGCCCTTCTCCAGACGCAGCGTATCGCGCGCGCCCAGACCGATATTCTTGAGTCCGAACTCTTCGCCGGCCTCCCAGAGCGCTTTCCAGAGTTTGTCGCCGTCTTCGTTGGCCGCGTAAATCTCGCAGCCGCCCGATCCGGTATAGCCCGTGATCGAAAGGATGGCGTCGCAGCCTGCGACCTTCATCTTTTTGAAGGTGTAGTACTCCATCTCCTCGACCGGCTCGTCGCACATCTTCTGCACGATCTTCATGGCCAGAGGTCCCTGCACGGCGAGCTGGCAGATTTCGTCCGAAGCGTTGTAAAGCTCCTTGCCGTGGCCCGCCTCCATGCCGAAGGCCTTTCCCTCGGCGCAGATATGCTTCCAGTCCTTGTCGATATTGGCGGCGTTGACGCAGAGCATGTAGGTTTCGGCGTCGACGCGGTAAACCAGGATGTCGTCGACGATGCCCCCGCGGCCGTTGGGCATGCAGGTGTACTGCACCTTGCCGTCGAAGAGCTTCGAAACGTCGTTGGTCGTGATGCGTTGCAGCAAATCGAGCGCCCGGGGACCCTTGACCCAGATTTCGCCCATGTGGCTCACGTCGAAGACCCCGGCGCCGTTGCGCACGGCCATGTGCTCGTCGTTGATGCCCGTGAATTCGATGGGCATGTTGTATCCCGCGAATTCGGCCATCTTGGCGCCCGCGGCGATGTGGTACTTGGTGAATACGGTGGTTTTCATATGTAACGAGTGTTTGATGCAGGCTTCATGTATTCAAAATTCCTCCGAAATCTCCCGTTGGAAAGAGAGACTTGCAGCACAACAAATCATTCCGAACGGCGCTTCACGCCCAGGCGCGGACAGCGGTGGAACTCCTTCGTGCGGTCGAACAGGTAGCGGTAGGTGGTGTGCACCTTGTGGCGCGTAGCGCAGACGTAGGTCTCGATCATGCGGTTCATCACGGGGTTGAAATCGCCGATCCACGCCAGCTCCATCGACTTGTAGGGATTCTTCGTCCGCTCGAGGAACTGCCAGTACTTGACCATGATGGCCGACTCGACGCCCTTGCCGTGGAACTCCGGCGTGATGCCGAAGATGATGCCGAAAATGCGGTCGCACGACTTGCGCACCTTCAGGTCCCACATCAGCCGCAGCTTCTGCCGCAAGCCGAATTTGCCGTTGAATTTGCCGATCAGGCGGTTCAGGTCGGGAACGGTGATGAAAAATCCGATCGGCTCTTCGTTGAAATAGGCGAAGAAAATGATGTTGGGGTCGATGATCGGTTTCATCTCCCGGACCATCTCCAGCGCCTCCTCCTGCGTCATCGGCTTGACGCCCGAGAACAAGGCCCACGCCTTGTTGTAAATGACGCGGAAACTCTCGGCGGCCTCCTCCAGATTGTTCATGTCGATGTTCTCGACCCGGTAACCCGGCACGGTGTAGAGACGCTCGGCGCGGGCGAAAATCTGCTTGTTGGCCTCCGAATCGTTCACCCGCCAGATAAAACTGTGCTGATTGAAATAATTCTTAAAACCATAGTTTTCGAACAACTCCTTGTAATAGGGCGGATTGTAGGGATTCTTGTAGAGAGGCTGGAATTCGTAGCCCTCGACCAGCAGCCCCCACCAGTCGCGCCGCTGTCCGAAGTTGATCGGGCCGTCCATGGCCTCCATGCCGCGGCTGGCCAGCCACATGCGCGAGGCTTCGAACAGCATGTCGGCGACCTGCTGGTCGTCGATCGACTCGAAGAACCCGCAGCCGCCCGTGGGCTGCTCCTCGATCGAAGCCTTCTCGCGGTTGTAGAACGCCGCGATGCGGCCGACAAGCTCGCCCCGGGCGTCGCGCGCCACCCAGCGGATGGCCTCGCCGTCGGCGAAAAGTTCGTTTTTCGACGGGTTGAAAACCTCGAGGACATCCACGTCCAGCGGGCAGACCCAGTTGCGGTTTCCCTTATAGATTCGTTTCGGAAAGTCCAGCCACTCGCGCTCCAGGGCGGGAGTGGTGACCTCCTGCAGGGTATATTTCTCCTTGTTCATCTTGCGTATTATCTTC
>ERZ773115.3362-NODE-3362-length-11166-cov-14.541895_pt1 | contig 11166 bp, 9 predicted proteins | sample MGYA00511116_ERZ773115 | MGnify/ENA primary metagenome ERZ773115 (study PRJEB29015, sample SAMEA2737869) | human gut metagenome | biome: human gut; feature: human-associated habitat; material: faeces | place: China | collected 2012 ... | reverse complement strand
CGCGAGCTGGGTTCAGAACGTCGTGAGACAGTTCGGTCCCTATCTGTTGCGGGCGTAAGAGATTTGAAGGGAGCTGTCCTTAGTACGAGAGGACCGGGATGGACGTACCTCTGGTGCACCAGTTGTCCTGCCAAGGGCATAGCTGGGTAGCTATGTACGGACGAGATAAACGCTGAAAGCATCTAAGCGTGAAACTCCCCCTAAGATGAGATCTCTCATCCTTTAAGGAGTAAGGACCCAGAAAGACGATCTGGTTGATAGGCCGAAGGTGGAAGCGCAGTAATGTGTGGAGCTGATCGGTACTAATAGTCCGAGGGCTTGACCTACGAATGAAGCAGGCAAGGCCTTGAGAGGAGCTTTGAAGTTACATTGTTCGGTTTTGAAGGTTCGATTTGAAGACATGCACCTTTAGCTCAGCTGGTACTAACGCCGGCAGGCGTTGTATCGCGGGCAACCGCGGAGCGGCACTTAGCCTGCGATTGAGCACGTAGTGCGAGCAGGAGGAGCAGACAGAAAGATAAGCGCAATGAGCGAAAGAACATGCACCTTTAGCTCAGCTGGTAGAGCACCTGACTCTTAATCAGGGTGTCCAGGGTTCGAGTCCCTGAAGGTGTACCATCCCACTGGATGGGAGCACCATCCAGTGGGGACCCCACGACGCAAGGCATGGCCCGTTGGTCAAGTGGTTAAGACAGCGGCCTCTCACGCCGTTAACATCGGTTCGAATCCGGTACGGGTCACCATCCCAAAAAAGCAATGCTTTTTCGGGAACCCTTGAGGACAAAAAATCCTCGGGCGAAATGAATTCGCCCTGCGGCAAGGTTTTGCTGTGCAAAACGCTTGAACGTGCCACTCGGCACGACTTGACAATTGGATAAAGGTTTGTTACTGTAGAGATGCAGTTGCAATACAGCAGTTGGTGCTGATTAGGGCGAGGGTCCACCCGTTCCCATCCCGAACACGGAAGTTAAGCTCGCTTCTGCCGACAATACTTGGCTGGAGACGGCCCGGAAAGATAGGTAGCGCCAACATGAAGAGAAGTCACTCGATAGAGTGACTTCTCTTTTTATATTCATAGCTGCGGGAGTGCAATTCACTGTTCGAAATCCGCGACAATACGTTACAATACCCCTATCACGAGAGATAGGGGTATTTTTATTATGGAACATTTATATGACTGACAAGATGGTCGAAGCCTATTTGAAAGCCCTCGAAAGCGAAGAACGTGCCGCAGCGTCAATCGAAAAATATCGCCGTGCTTTACTAAGCTTTGCAGCCTTTTTGAGCGGCGCGGCGGTCACACCGGAGATGATCCGCCTTTGGAAAGACGATCTGCGTGCGAGAAACTACGCGCCGTCGACCATCAACACTTATCTGGCAGCGCTGAACGGATTCTTCCATTTCTACGGCTGGGCGGATTGCTGCGCACGGTTTCTCAAGATCCAGCGCCGCCTGTTTCGCGACAGCAGGCAGGAGCTAACGCGAGGGGAATACGAGAGGTTGGTCGCTGCGGCGGAAGCCACGGGCGACCGCGCCCTCGCGCTTCCGATTCACTCTTGACCCGACGCAGAATTGGTGTGTCGAGTGGAGAGAAAAGAATCAGGCAAAAGAGAATATGCTCTTCAGCTCTACTGCAACGAGAGAAAAGGGTCTGTTCTATGAACAGCTTCACGGATGTTCACGCGAGCGCCTACTACGCTAAGGCTGTTGCCTGGGCCGTTGAGAACGGCATCACGAACGGTATGACTGAGACGACGTTCGCGCCCGACGCGACCTGCACCCGCGGCCAGAGTGTAACGTTCCTGTACCGCGCCCTCAAGGGCACCGCGAGCGGCAGCACGAACTTCACGGATGTTCCTGCGGATGCGTTCTATGCGGACGCTGTTTCGTGGGCTGTTGCGAACAAGGTGACGGACGGCACGTCTGCCACGACGTTCTCTCCCAACGCGGACTGCACGCGCGCGGAGATCGTGACGTTCCTCTATCGCGCCTATCAGGGCAAGTAAATCCAACTGAAAAAGCGGCGGTTCTGATGAACCGCTGCTTTTTTGCGCCGCATTGACAAGCGCTCCCGCCCTCGGTATACTATGACCAAAAGCAAGACGGCAGTCAAAAATGCAGACGAGTTTGAGAGATTAAACTCGAAAAGGGGAGAGCAAATGAAGTATCTTGGAAAGCCTGCGGGCATGTGGGCGCTGTTTGCCGGATCGTTTGAAAAGCACCTGACGGTCGAATTCGACCTGACCGCGGAGCAGGCGAAGGACGTTGCGGCGCGTGCCAAAAAGAAATATCGCGAGATCATCGCGAAGCTGCCGGAATTTGACAAGCGCGACCGCTTCGAAATGAACATCGTCAACTGCGCGATGCTCGCCGCGTTTATCCTGTGCATGCCGCAGCGGCCGAACATCAAAACGCTGACGGACTACTACGCCGCGGCGATGATGACGCCTACGATGAAGGCTTTCTGCCGCGCGAGCGGAAAGAAAAAGTTCACGCCCAAGGACATCGAGGGCATGAAGGCGACGGCGAAGCTGCGCGCGGGCGACCGCAACCCCTATTCGTGGAACATGGACTTTTTCGAGTACGAGGACGGCAGCGGCTACGAGGCGCGCTTCACGACCTGCGGCATCTGCACGCTGATGCAGGTGTTGGGGCTCTACGATCTGACGCCCGCGCTGTGCCATCTCGACTACACGATGAGCGACGCGGGCGGCGCGTCGGATTTCGTGCGCGAGTACACGCTCGCCTCCGGCGGCCCCTACTGCGACTGCGGGTATCACAAAAAGCAGTGAAAAAGCAAAAAGGATGCATCTTTCGATGCATCCTTTTTCCTTTATGTAGGTGACTCAATCCTCGTTGTAGGCATCCGAGGCCTTGATGCGCTGGTACATGTCCTGCATCTGGCGGTCGATCTCAGCAATCTTGCCCGCGCATTCGAACATCTCCTCGTTGATGCCCTCGGGCAGCTTCGTTTTGTCGACCTTGTAGCGGATATCGTGCTCAAGGCTCGCCCAGAAGTCCATGGCGATCGTGCGCAGCTGGATCTCCGCCACGACGTATTCCGTCCGGTCGGAGAGGTAGACGGGCACCTTGATGTCCATGTGCAGCGAGCGGTAGCCGTTGTAGTTCGGCGTCTGGATGTAGTCCTGCTTTTTGACGATCTCCACATCCGTCTGCCGCGCCAGCATCTCGCCCACGCGGTAGACATCGTCGATGTAGCTGCAAACGACGCGCACGCCCGCGATGTCGTTGATGTTTTTTCGCGCGGACTCGATCGAGAGCGGCAGGCCGCGCTTGATGAGCTTGGCGACGATGCTCGATTGCGATTTGACGCGCCCGTCGATGTGATGAATGGGATTGCGTGCATAAAGAACATTGAATTCACTGTTGAGAATATTGAATTTCAACGTGAGCTGCCGAACCGCCGCGTCATAGAGATTCTGCATGACAAGAAAGTCATGCGGATCTTCGCAGAGTGCGGCGCCGTTCCCCGTTCGATTCATTCTGAGCCTTCCTTTCCATCGGAAGCGTCAACGCCCGCCCGATGAGCTTTTGTTCCTTTCAGTATAGCAGACGATCACCGCCGCGCCAAGGGGAGAAATGCTGATTTTCCGCAAAAGTCTGCGCGAAAAAGCAGCGGGCGGGAGAAACTACCAAGCGACGGGCAAAAGAACTTGCAATGCAGCGCAAGCCATTCTATAATTAACCTGAAAGGATATGCACAGCGTTCGGCACTTCCGCTCCGGTGGCAGAGCGAACGCGCGGAAGGTGCAGAAAAGAACAATGGATAAAAAAGGAAAACAGCAATTTCTTCTGGTCGCGTTCGGCGTGGCGCTCTATGCCGCGCTGATGAATCTCAACGAAGTCGCGGCGTTTCTCACGAGGCTCGCTACCCTCTTCACGCCGGTGATCATAGGGTTATTGATGGCGTTTGTCCTCAGTGTGCCGATGCAGGGCATCGCAGGACGTTTGACGCGCCTGATGCCAAAGGCAAAGGAAAAACACATTGACCTTCTCAGCCTGCTGCTGACGCTTTTGTGCGTGGTCATCGTCGTGGTACTGCTGTGCGTTCTGGCGCTGCCGCAGCTTGCCGCGTCGCTCAAGAGCATCGGCACACTGGTCAGAGAGAACTGGCCGGACTGGGCGCGCCTTCTCTCGGATCACGGCGTGGATACAAGCGAGCTCACCGATCGCATCGCCGCGCTCGATTGGAAAACTGTGCTGGAAAAGGCGCTCACCGGCGCCGGCGCGCTGATCGACTCGGTGGTGGATCTTGCCGGTACCACAGTCTCGGCGGTGGCCAACGTCACCTTTGCCATCGTCATCATGTTTTATGTGCTGCTCGACCGGCGCAGCCTTGCTAAACAGAGCCGCAGACTCCTCTACGCCAACCTGAGCGAGCGAAAGGCCGATCAGGTCTGCCGCATCGCGCGCCTGACGCACACCACCTACGCCCGTTTCCTGTCCGGGCAGTGCGTGGAGGTCGTGATCCTCGGCACGATGATCTTTCTCGCGTTCTCCCTGTGCGGCATTCCCTACGCAGGGCTGACCGCCGCGCTGACGGCGGCCTTCGCCTTTGTTCCCTACATCGGCGCGCTGGCCTCCTGCGCAATCGGCGTACTGCTGACGCTGCTTGCCCAGCCGGAGAAGGCGCTGCTGTGCCTGATCATCTATCAGGCGGTGCAGTTCACGGAAAATCAGTTCATCTACCCGCATGTGGTTGGCAGCAGCGTGGGGCTTGCGCCGCTGTGGACGCTCCTTGCGGCATTGCTTGGCGGCAAGCTCTTCGGCCTTGTCGGTATTGTGTTTTTCATTCCCCTCACGGCGGTAGTACTCCAGCTCGTACATGAGCACACCGCACAGCAGCTTTCAGAAAAGAAACTCGACCGCGAGGATCTGATCGAATAACAAAAAAGGACGACAGCTAAAAATAGCTGTCGTCCTTTTTTGTGCGGTCACGACTGCGCCATGCGCTCAAGGAGCTGGAAGGCCTCTTCGAGCTTGGGGTCGATATGGTCGGTCTGCAAAGCCTCGCGCACGCAGCCTTCGATGTGCGCGCGCATGATCTGCTGGTTGGCGCTTTTGAGGAGCGACTGCGTGGCGAGAAGCTGGTTGGAGATGTCCACGCAGTAGCGGTCGTCGTCGATCATCTGCAAAATGCCGTCGAGCTGGCCGCGGGCAATTTTCAGCTTGCGGCGGACGGAATCACGATCGGCTCTCATGGCCTTAGCGGATGGAGACGGCCTGATAGCCCGCCTCATCCACGGCGGCCTTGAGCACCGCGTCGGTTACGCTGCCGTCCACGCTGACGGTAGCGGACTTGCTCTCGAGATCGACCTTTGCCTCCTTCACGCCGGGGACGGCGGAAAGCGCCTGCTGGACGTGGTTCACGCAGTGCATGCAGGCCATGCCCTCAATGCTGATGACTTTTTCCATGTTTGTTTCTCCTTTTTCATTATTTGCCATAATTTCCTTGCTTGCTATCTCCACTCCGCGATCCGACGGAGAAGAAACCGTTTTCGGTGCTGCCGCCGTGTGCTTGGCCTTGAACCAGCGCAGGCGCAGCGCATTGCTCACCACAAACACCGAGCTGAAGCTCATCGCGAGCGCGCCGAGCATCGGGTTCATCTTGAGCTGGAAGGCGGGGTAGAAGATGCCCGCCGCGATGGGAATGCCGATGGCGTTGTAGAAGAACGCCCAGAAAAGGTTCTGTTTGATGTTGCGGATGACCGCGCGGCTCAACTGCACGGCGGTCGAGACGTCGAGCAGGTCACTGCGCATCAGCACGATATCCGCCGACTCGATGGCGACGTCCGTACCGGCACCGATGGCAATGCCGACGTCTGCGCGCGCAAGGGCGGGCGCGTCGTTGATGCCGTCGCCGACCATGGCAACCTTCTTGCCGCCCTCCTGTAAGCGGCGGATCTCGCGTTCCTTATCCTGCGGCAGCACCTCGGCCACGACGCGGTCCACGCCGACCTGACGGCGGATGGCCTCGGCGGTCTTGGCGTTGTCGCCCGTGAGCATGACGACTTCAATGCCCATGTTCGAGAGCTCGGCGATGGCCTGCGCACTCGTGGGCTTGACGACGTCGGCCACGGCGATGAGGCCGATGAGCTTGCCGTCGAGAGCAAAGTAGAGCGGCGTCTTGCCGTCCTCAGCCAGCGCTTCGCCTTGTGCGAGCAGGTCGCTCTTTTCGATGCGGTTTGCTTCCATCATGCGGCGGTTGCCGGCAAGGCAGAGCTGGCCCTCGACCTCGCCGCGGATGCCCTGACCGGGGATCTGCTCAAATTTGTCGACGGACAGGAACGTGAGCGATTCCTTCTCCGCCTCGGCCACGATGGCCTCGGAAAGCGGATGCTCGGAGAGCTTTTCGAGCGACGCGGCGACGGAGAGAAGTTTGTCCCTGCCGATTCCGCCGTCGACGACGTCGGTGACGACGGGCTTGCCCTGCGTGATGGTGCCGGTCTTGTCGAGCACGACGGTGTTGACGCTGTGCGTCGTCTCAAGCGCTTCGGCAGACTTGATGAGGATGCCGTTCACCGCGCCGCGGCCCGTGCCGACCATGATGGCCGTCGGCGTGGCGAGACCCAGCGCGCAGGGGCAGCTGATGACGAGAACGGAAATACCGATGGACAGCGCAAATTCCACGCTGTGGCCCATCAGCAGCCATGCTGCCGTTGCGATGACGGCGATCGTGATGACGACGGGGACGAACACGCCGCTGACCTTATCGGCGAGCTTGGCGATGGGCGCTTTGGAGCTCGTGGCCTCGTCCACAAGGCGTACGATCTGGGAAAGGGCGGTATCGTCGCCGACTTTGGTCGCGCGCATCTTGAAATAGCCGGATTTGTTGATGGTCGCGCCGATGACGCTGTCTCCCGCCTGCTTTTCGACGGGGATGCTCTCGCCCGTCAGCGCGGATTCGTCGACCGAGGACGTTCCCTCGAGCACGACGCCGTCGACGGGGACGCTCTCGCCCGCCTTGACGATCAGCATGTCGCCGAGTTGGACCTCCTCGACGGGGATGACGCTCTCGACGCCGTTGCGCTCGACCGTCGCGGTCTTGGGCGCAAGGTCCATGAGCTTTGTGATGGCATCAGAGGTCTTGCCCTTGGCGCGGGCCTCCATCGTCTTGCCCATGGTGATGAGCGTCAGGATCGTGCCTGCGGACTCGAAGTACAGCTCCATCATATAGGTGTGCACCGTGTCCATGTCCATTCTTCCAAAGCCGATGCCGATCTTATAGATGGCGTAGATGCCGTACACGATGGCGGCGCTGGAGCCCAGTGCGATCAGCGAATCCATGTTCGGCGAGCGCTGCCACAGCGTCTTGAAGCCGACGATATAGTACTGGCGGTTGATATAGACGATGGGCAGCAGCAGCAAAAACTGCGTGAATGCGAACGTCATCGCATTTTCCATGCCGAGGAAGCACGCGGGCAGCGGCCAGCCCATCATGTGGCCCATCGAGAGATAGAACAGCGGGATGGTGAAGATGAGCGAGAGGGCGAGACGCTTTTTCATGTCGCTGTACGCCTTCTGCGCGGCGCTGGCGCCGCCGGTCTCGGCAGTCTGCGCGGCGGGGGCGCTGCCGGGCTTTGCATGCAGAGACGCACCGTAGCCCGCCTTTTCGACCGCGGCGATGATCTGCGCGGACGAAAGCTGGGATTCGTCGTATTCGACGACCATGCTGTTTTTCAGCAGGTTGACCGCGACCTGCTGCGCGCCGGGCTGCTTGGCGACGGCCTTTTCCACGCGGCTGGAGCAGGCGGCGCAGCTCATGCCGGTCACGTCATAGGTTTCCTTTTTCAATTTGATTCCTCCTTCGGGACAAATACAATACCCGTGTGGGGTATTTTTCATTTACCGACAGTATAGGTCGGAAATTGGCGGATTGTCAAGACCTCTTTTCGAGAAATTTCCGTTTGGGCGAAAGTTGCGGCGTTTCGGTCGGGAAAACTTACCGCCGCCGCGCCGCTGGACAGCTTGCATCCCTTATGATAAACTGACGGCATGAGCTTTATGATAAGCAGGTGAAAAATGAAGCAAAAACATATCTTGAAATGGCTTGGCATCGCACTGGGCGTGTACCTTTTATATGGGGTGCTGACAGCCATTCTCGTCCCGCTGCCGCAAAAAGAGGCGACAGGGGAGCTGTGGAGCCAGTATGAAGCCCGATTGAGCGAGGACGCATCGCAGGAGCGCGTGAGGAGCATCGAGGATACGGACAGTGCGCTGCTCTGGCGCTTGCAGCTCATCGAGAGTGCGGAAAGGGAGGTCATCTTCTCGACCTTTGACCTGCGCGCGGACGGCAGCGGACAGGATTTGATGGCCGCGCTCTATGGCGCGGCGCAGCGCGGCGTGCGGGTGCGCGTCATCGTCGACGGGCTGAACGGTTTTCTGCATCTGCAAAACAGCGGCGTTCTCCGCGCCCTCGCGGCGGAGGAGAATGTGGAGGTGCGCTTTTATGATCCCATCGACCTGCTGCGCCCGTGGAAGCTCAACTACCGTCTGCACGACAAGTATCTGATCGCCGACGGGAGCAAATACATCCTCGGCGGAAGAAATTCGAACGATTTGTTCCTCGGCTCATATCAGGAGAACCAGAACATCGACCGCGACGTGCTCGTCGTGTCGGACGGGGGAGAGGGCAGCTCGGTCTCCCAGCTTTTGACGTATTTTGAAAGCGTCTGGTCGCAGCCGGAGAATAAAACCATCACAGGCAAGACGTCCTCGCAGACCGACGCGCTGCAGGAGCGCTACGCGGCGCTATGCGCGGTGCATGGAAAAGAGCTTGCCGCCGTCGACTGGGAGGTGGAGACCGCGGCGGTCACGCATGTGAGCCTTCTCAGCGGCTCGCCGCGCGCGGAGGCGAAAGCGCCTGAGCTGTGGGACGCACTTGTCCGCCTGATGGCGCAGGGCGATGACGTCCTGCTGCAAACGCCGTACATCATCTGCAACGACGAAATGTATAACGATTTGGAAGCACTTGCCGAGACGCGGCAGCTGCGCGTGCTGACGAATGCCGTTGAAAACGGCGCGAACCCGAGCGGCTGCTCGGACTACTTACGCGAAAAGCAAAATATTTTATCGCGCGGCGTCGACGTGTACGAGGTCGTCTGCGGCCAGTCGCTGCATACGAAGACGATTTTAATCGGAAACGATTTGAGCGTCGTCGGTTCATTCAACGCCGACATGCGCAGCGCATATCTCGACACGGAGCTGATGCTCGTCATCGAGAGCGAGGAGGTCAATGCCGCGCTGCAAGAAGAGAGCGGAAAATACATGGGCCAGAGCCGCCTCGCCCTGCACGACGGCGGCACGGAATACGGCGCGCGGTTTGAAGAAATGACACTGCCTTGGGCAAAGCGCGCGCTGTACGAGGTATTGAGTGTTATCCAGCGCCCGATCCGCCACCTGCTGTAACAAAAAAGTGCGGCAATGCGGAAAATGAGGGAAAGGAATGCGGACTTTGCCCGTATTTCCGTTTTTTCACCTTGCAAAAACAGACCGCGTTTGCTATGATAAAAACACGTATGGATACGTTCCGTGTTTTCACGGAGACAGAGGATAAGAAAGGAAGATCGTTATGATTTACACGACCGAAGTGCAGCATATGTGCCCCGTTGCGAAGGGCGCATATCACGGTCCGGCCCCGATCCCCGAAGAGGGCAAGTGGGTCCAGGCCAAGCAGATCGCCGATATTTCCGGCTTCACCCACGGCATCGGCTGGTGCGCGCCCCAGCAGGGCGCCTGCAAGCTGACGCTCAACGTCAAGGAGGGCGTCATTCAGGAGGCTCTGATCGAGACCATCGGCTGCTCGGGCATGACCCATTCTGCTGCCATGGCTTCCGAGATCCTGATCGGCAAGACCATTCTCGAAGCGCTGAACACCGACCTTGTTTGCGACGCCATCAACACCGCCATGCGCGAGCTGTTCCTGCAGATCGTCTACGGCCGCACCCAGTCCGCCTTCTCTGAGGACGGCCTTGCTGTCGGCGCGTCCCTCGAGGACCTCGGCAAGGGCCTTCGCTCCCAGGTCGGCACGATGTTCGCCACCGCCGAAAAGGGTCCCCGTTACCTCGAGATGGCCGAGGGCTACTGCTCCCGCGTCGCGCTCAACAAGGAAAACGAGATCGTCGGCTACGAGTTCATCAACCTCGGCAAGATGATGGACTTCATCAAAAAGGGTATCGATGCGAACGAAGCGCTCGAAAAGGCCAAGGGTCACTATGGTCAGTGGGACAACGCTGCCAAGTACATCGACCCGCGTCAGGAATAAGGAAGGGAGGACGAAACAATGGCTTTATTTGAAAACTACGAGAGAAGAATCGACAAGATCAACGGCGTCCTCGCTCAGTACGGTATCTCTTCCGTCGAAGAGTGCCGCGAGATCTGCAAGGCCAAGGGCTTTGACCCGTATGAGATCGTCAAGGGCATCCAGCCCATCTGCTTTGAAAACGCCTGCTGGGCGTACACCGTCGGCGCGGCCATCGCCATCAAGTCCGGCGTGAAGTCCGCGGCCGAAGCCGCCAAGATGATCGGTGTCGGCCTGCAGTCCTTCTGCATCGACGGCTCCGTCGCCGAGGACCGCAAGGTCGGTCTGGGCCACGGCAACCTCGGTGCGATGCTGCTGTCCGACGAGTCGAAGTGCTTTGCCTTCCTCGCCGGTCACGAGTCCTTCGCCGCCGCTGAGGGCGCGATCGGCATCGTCCGCAACGCCAACAAGGCCCGCAAGGAGCCCCTGCGCGTCATCCTGAACGGTCTCGGCAAGGACGCCGCTCAGATCATCTCCCGCATCAACGGCTTCACCTATGTTCAGACCCAGTTCGACTACTTCACCGGCAAGCTGAACATCGTGCGCGAGATCCGCTACAGCGAGACCGAGCGCGCCGACGTCCGCTGCTACGGCGCTGACGACGTCCGCGAGGGCGTGGCCATCATGCATTCCGAGGGCGTGGACGTCTCCATCACCGGTAACTCCACCAACCCGACCCGCTTCCAGCACCCCGTCGCCGGCACCTACAAGAAAGAGTGCATCGAGCAGGGCAAGAAGTACTTCTCCGTCGCTTCCGGCGGCGGCACGGGCCGTACCCTGCACCCCGATAACGTCGCAGCCGGCCCCGCCAGCTACGGCCTGACCGACTCTCTGGGCCGCGTCCA
>ERZ773115.3361-NODE-3361-length-11169-cov-3.715674_pt1 | contig 11169 bp, 9 predicted proteins | sample MGYA00511116_ERZ773115 | MGnify/ENA primary metagenome ERZ773115 (study PRJEB29015, sample SAMEA2737869) | human gut metagenome | biome: human gut; feature: human-associated habitat; material: faeces | place: China | collected 2012 ... | reverse complement strand
ATAAAATATAACAGTTATTAAATTTCTTAAAACAGGTGAAATCTCAATCGGAATTGACCGAGTTCTTTGAGCGAGGGATACTTCTTGTCCGAAGGGTAAGAAGGTGGGCGTGAAAAGAATTAGAACCTTTTTTTCTTCTTCTTTTTCATCTTTATTTAATGTTGTGTAACCCATTGTTCTTTCCTCTTGTTTAATCGTATTTTGAATGTATACACAGTATCAGTATGCATTCCAATTTTTACCTTTTTGCCCATTATATATGAAAAAAACAATATCATTCTCTGCTGTCAAAACAGCAAAAAAGAACCGGTACAGGATTTCACTCCCATACCGGTTCTTTCATAAAATATATCATCGTAAATCACTTTTTAAAATCACCTTCCGGCAACGCATTTTCCGATAACTGCCATTACAACAAACACAACAATATCCGCCGCCACAATCGTTGAGCCGACCGGCGTTGAAAACAGTATGGATGCCAGAATACCGAATAACGCACACAGCACCGAAATCACAGCAGAACAGATGACTACACCTTTGAAATTTTTAATCACCTGCATGGCAGACAGCGCCGGAAATATCACCAGTGCCGAAATCAGCAGGGAACCGACAAGGTTCATTGCAAGCACGATAATCACTGCCGTTACCACGGCAATCAGCAGGTTGTAGCGTTCTGCCTTCATGCCGGTTGCCGTTGCAAAATTTTCATCAAATGTAACGGCAAATATCTTATTATAAAAGAAAACATATATAAATATCACCACGACCGAAGCCGCTACACACAGCCATACCTCGGCTGTCGTCAGTGTCAGAATGGACGTTGAACCAAACAGCGTTCCGCACACATCCCCGTTAATATTCGTTGATGTCGAAAACAGATTCAGCAAAAGGTAGCCGACAGCCAGCGAACCGACGGAAAGCATGGCGATTGCCGCATCTCCGTGGATTTTGGTATTCTGACCGGTGCGCAGTAATAGAATCGCCGCCACAACCGTCACCGGCATGACAAGCAGGGTGTCATTGGTCAGGTTCAAAACCGCCGCCACCGCCATTGCGCCGAATGCGACATGCGAAAGTCCGTCACCGATATACGAAAATCTTTTTAAAACCAGCGTTACGCCGAGCAGTGAGGAGCACAGCGCAATCAGCACACCTACAATCAACGCATAACGCACAAACGGAAAACGCATATAAAATGCCAGTGTTGTTATCATATCACTCATTGTCTTTCTCCTCCGTTCCTTCCAGTAATTTCCATGCGTCACTTTCCAGATAGTCTTTGCTTGAGCCGAAATAGAGCTGTTTTTTTCCTATCTGTAAAATATGGCTCGCATATTTTAACGCCGCCTGAATATCATGCGATACCATAATAATCGTGACACCGCTCTTGTTAAGCTGTTCAATCAACTGATACATTTCAGCCGTTACTTTCGGGTCCAGCCCTGCCACCGGTTCGTCTAAAAGAAGCAGCTTGGTTGTGGCACACAGCGCCCTTGCTAGCAGGACTCTCTGCTGCTGCCCGCCGGAAAGCTCCCGGTAACAGCGGTTTCTTAAATTCCAGATACCCATTTTTTCCATATTCTGCTGCGCTTCATTTTTCTGCTGTCTGCTGTAAACGGCTTCCAGCCGCTTTTATTTAACGTTCCCGTCAGCACAATCTCCATAACCGATGCCGGGAAGTCCTTCTGCACTGCCGTCTGCTGTGGCAGATAGCCGACTTCATAGGCTGACAGTCCGTCCCCCGTTTCGATTGTTCCCGAAATGGGCTGTATCAGACGTAACAGGGTCTTCATCAGCGTACTTTTTCCTGCACCGTTTTCACCGATAATGCAAAGGTAGTCCCCTTTGTTTACCGTAAAATGTATATGCTCCGTCACTGCTTTTCCTTCATAGCCCAGTGCCAGATCTTCACATGTTATATAAGCCATAACTGCTCCTTTCCAGTGTGTATCTGCCGTTATAAATTCTCAATACACAGATTTTTTATCATCAATTTAATGCCGCCTTTAAGACCTCAAGATTTTTCTCCATCACTGAAAGATACGTGTACCCGTCCGCTATCTGCTTTTTCGTGACAGACTGCATGGAATCCAGTGTCAGGATTTCGGCATTTTTATTTTTTGTATTTTCAATAACAGTCTTTGCCACCTGTTCTCCCGAATTTTCAATTACCAGCACTTTGGACAATCCCAGTTCGTCGATTTTTCCCGATAAAAAAACGACCGTTTTAAAGCTTGCGGAAGTTTCCGAACTGCACCCCGCAAATGCCGCATAGTAATTGATTCCGTAATCGTCAACCAGATAGCGGAACGGGAAGCGGTCACCAAACAGCACGGTGTCATGCTTTGCGCTCTGTACAGCCTGCGCATACTGTGTATCCAGTTCATTTAACCGGCTCTGATAAGCGCTTGCGTTTTCCCGGATTGCCTGTGCGTGTTTGGTATCTTTCCCGGCAAGAACATTTGTTAATTCTTCCACAATCTTTTCTGCATTTTTTACGGAAAGCCAGATGTGTTCATCATATTCGATTTCATCTTCGTGATGATGTTCTTCACCGTGGTCATGACTGCCGTCATGTGCCTCGTCATGGTCATCGTCTTCCTGTGCATGGCTGTGGGTGTGTCCGTGGCTGTCCCCCTGCATACCCTCTGCCAGTTCTTCCTCTTTTACGGAATCGCCTAAATAGTCCATGAGATTTACAACGGTCATATCGGGATTTACCGCTTCTTTTAATGCCGATGTCACCCAGTTTTCAGATGTTCCTCCAGTGTACACCAGCACGTCACAGGAAGCCACTGCCGCAATATCCGCCGTGGACGGCTGGTAGCTGTGCATATCCACACCGTTGTCCGTCAGCAGTTTAATCTCGAATTCGTCACCGTTCTCTCCTAAAATCTGCCGCACCCAGTCGTACTGCGGAAATGTCGTGCATACCACTTTGATTTTATCCGAAGTCACAAAAGACGAAGGCAGTTTCCCACAGCCCGCCATTGCCGCGATAGACGTTATGCACAGCAGAAACGCACATATAACAGCGCTTTTTTCTTTTATTTTATTCATGATTCTTTTCATGACTGCCGCTCTCCATTTCCTTACATTCCCTGCACATTCCGTACAGCACAGAACTGCTGCACTCCAGGGCAAATCCGTGATGTTCCTCAAGATGTGCCCGGATATCTTTCATAAATCCACATTCCAGATGAATCACCCGTCCACAGCGCACGCACTGTAAATGCAGATGTTCGTGACATTCCGGGTGTCCGTCCGTATACTGGTAAACCGCGTGTTCATCTTTTGCGGTCTTATATTTTAACAAAATGCCTTCGTCCGTCATCTTGTCGAGATTCCGGTAAATCGTTGCCAGATTGACCTGCTTGCCGTTCTCCTCTAAATAATGGTGAATATCCGCCGCACTGACAATCTGCTCTTTGTGTGCCGTAAAAAATTCCATAATATAGCTTCTGCTTTTGGTTTTATAACCGTTCTGCATGATTTTCCCTCGATTCTTTTTTGTGCTATCCTCCATTCCACAGGCATTTTAATGCCTGCGGCACAATACTTCCAATAACAAGTGAAGCTTGCTGTTGCCAATTTGCAAATCATTTGCATTTTGGAATTGTAGCACATTCATTTCGTACTGTCAACAGATTTGCAAAACATTTGCAAATTCATTTTCAGACAATAAAATATCCGGGACTTACAAAAACGCGGATGCTTTCCTCGTCACTTTTTGTAAATCCCGGATTTTAAATTTCACGGATTTTAAATTGTATTTTTGCTCTTAACCTTTCACACCGCCGAGTGTAACGCCGCGTACAATAAATTTTGAAAGGCATAAGTAGACGATGATAACCGGTAAGATGGCACAGCCAAGCATCATATAGACCTTGCCCATATCAAACTTTAAGAAGTCGGCACTTCTTAACTGCGCAATCAGAATCGGAAGTGTCTTTTTATTGTCTTTGTTTAACAACAGGGATGGAATAAAGTAATTATTCCATGATGACACGAATGTAAATATCGCCTGCACGGCAATTGCCGGTTTCATCAGCGGCAGTACAATCTGGTTAAAGATTCTGAATTCATGCGCTCCGTCAATCCGGGCTGCTTCAACCAGCTCCATCGGAAGCACGCTGTCCATATACTGCTTAATAAAGAAGAATACAACCGGTGATGCAATGGACGGTATAATCAGCGGAATAAATGAATTCATCAACCGCATGTTGCTCATCTGGTTAATAAAACCAAGTGCAGATACCTGTGTCGGCACCATCATGATGACCATAATAAAGGTAAATGCTGCTTTCTTAAACCTGAAATCATACGCGTGGATTGCATATGCCGTCAGTGCCGAAAAATATACGGAAAGCACGGCTGAACCGGAGGCAACCAAAAGGCTGTTTAACATTCCCTGTAACACTGGAAGCTGCTTATCTTTGAGCAGATTTGTCAGATTGACAAGGAAGGATTTGCCCGGTATTAATGAGAAACCTTTCTGTATATCCGGGTGTGACCTTGTCGTATTAATCAGCAGTACGTAAAATGAAAACAGGCACAGTATAGATATGATAATCAATACGATGTAGCACAAAGTTCTCTGTATGTTTAAAATGATTTTATCCTTTTTATCGGATTTCTTTTTGCTGACAGCGCTCATAATCTATACCCCCTTTGCCTTTTTAACTTTCTTTGCCCCTACGTTTACCATATCTTTGGTAACATACTTAAATACCGCAACACTCAATATCGCCGTAATGATAAATAAAATTACGGATAACGCACCTGCCATGCCGTAGTTCTTACTATATAAATGCTTATTCAGATACATAATAACCGTCATGCTCGTTCTGTCCGGATTACCGTTACCGTTTGTTAAAATCTGCGGAACATCAAACATCTGAATACCACCAATCAGTGACGTTACAAGAGTGTATGCCATAATCGGACGGATAATTGGAAGTGTAATGCGTCTGAAGATCTGAATGGAATTCGCCCCGTCAATTCTTGCAGCTTCAAGAATACTGGTATCAATTCCCATAATACCTGCCATTAAAACGATGGTCGTATTACCAAACCACATGAGGAAATTCATCAGTGCAATCAGACCTCTTGCACCTGCAACTTCCGAAAGAAAGCGGTATGTAGGAAGTCCCATGGAATTCAGCAGGTTGTTAATCGGGCCTACATCTGAAAATATGGTGTAAAACAGCATTGAAAATGCAGATGCCATAATCAGGTTCGGCATATAAATAACAGTCTTAAAAAATCCCGTACATTTCAATCTCAATCGCAAATCCGTAAACCAGGATGCAAGCAGCAGTGAGAAAAGCATCTGCGGGATAAAGCCCATCATCCAGATAATAAACGTATTTTTCAAATAAATTGGCAGTTCACTGTTAAATAAGATTTCTTTATAATTCTGTAATCCTACAAACTTTGGTCCTATCTGCATAAGACCCACTCTGTAATTTTCAAAAAAGCTATTATAGAAAGTGGAAATCAGCGGAAGCAGCTGAAAAATAAAATATACCAGAAAGAACGGTATCAAAAATATATATCCCCACTTTGCATAACTTACACATTTTGATCTTCTTTTTCTTTTCATGCCGCCCTCCATTTCCGGTAAACAAATGCACGCCCTGAAACCCGTTTCTTGAAACCAGCTTTATTCTGATAACAATTCAATGATTTCAAGGCGTGCCTGTCACCTTATACTGTCATGTTATTAATGTGTCAGATTCGGGTATTTCTCTGTTGCGGCCTTGTAGAAATTATCAAGTGCCTTGTCTTTTGTAACATTTCCGTCGAAGTAATCCTTCATTGCCTTCTGGAATTCTTCATTTAATCCCTGGTCATATGCGGAAATATTCTTCATATTAATCTTCGGTGCAGCTTCTGCAAAGAGTTTAATATGGTTCTGTCCGCCAAGGAAGTCTGACTTGAAATCACTGTTTGCAAGTTCATTCATACCGGAAATGGTATTGGTGTAATCCTGTGTATCTTTTGTAATCTGGACTTCTGTATCCTTATCGCAGGTCATTGTCTGCATAATTTCTTTAATCAGGTTCGGATTATCGGTTCCGGCTGCTGCACAAATCCATGTACCGCCCCAGTAGTAACTCTGTGGTCCCTGGCATACGGCATAATCACCGTAAATACCATTGCCGACTTCTTCCTTACCGCCTTCTTTTACAGGTGTTTCCAATGCATTGCCAAGAAGTGTAAAGTTAATACCCCATGTTGAATAAAAGAATCCAAATACATTTCCTTTCGGACCCTGGTCAGCCTGCCATACATTGTCCCAGAGTGAAGACTTGTTGTTGTAGCCTTTTTCTGTAAAGGTCTTTGTCTGGTCAACCCATTTCATAATGTTGTCATCAATGACAATCTTATTATTGGAATCAACCCACGGTGCAGATACGTTGTTTGAGAATACTCTGTAGGCATCGTCATATCCGGAAAGCATCTTATAACCTTTTTCAGATGCCTTTTCAGCTACGGCATTAAACTTATCCCATGAAGAAAGCTGTGCCTGTACTGCATCCGGATCATCCGTGCCGAGAACATCTTTTGCAATGGAACGTCTGTATGCGAACAATCCCGGTGTTGCCTGCCATGTTGTACCTTTCTGTACGCCCTTTGAATCTGTTACGATATCTTTGGTGTACTGATACTGGTCAGCCAGTGCATCCTTTGAAAGTCCGATGTCATTGACAACGTCCAGTGTGTAATCACTGTCAACATATTTCAACGCATAATCGGCTTCAATCAGGAAAATATCAATCTTTTCATCTGCCGGTACGTCATTCTGTTTTAAAAGTGCTGCATCCAGTGCATTCTGGTATGCATTGTTTTCATTCGGTGTAACCACGAAATTTACTTTTACATCTGACGGAAGCTTTCCGGACTTTTTAAAATATTCAAATCTATCCTGAAATTCTGTATTCCAGCAGTAGATATTCAATACTTTCCCCTGTGCTGCCTCACTTGTATCAACCTTTGAAGCGGCCTGTTTTCCTCCCGAACCGCATCCTGCAAGTGTTGTCACTGCCATCATTCCTGCAAGCATTAAGCTTGTAAATTTACCCTTCTTCATACTAATACCTCCTCAAAAACCCCTTTAGCTGAGTTTTCTGACTGTTTCTCCCTCAATCAGACTTCCCTCAACTATAACTCTTTTTACCAGTGTCGTCTTCGGACGTTCAATCGCTGCAATCAGTTCTTTTGCCGCCTTTCTTCCAATCTCCATCGTATCCTGATGCATGGTTGTAAGCTTCGGACTGAGCATCTGCGATAACTTAATACCGTCATACCCTACTGTTGAAATATCCCTCGGCACCTTCAGTCCTCTTTTACGGACTGCATTAAGGCCTCCGGTATTCGACAGGTCATCCGGATAAAATATGCAGGTCGGTGCATCTTTCATATCCAGCAGTTCATCTGTGAGCTGTTCTGCTTTGACTGAATTCAGGTACTCTGATGACTTCACATATTCATCAGTCACCTCAATCCCCAACTCCTCGAGTGTCCTGTAAAATGATGTTAATCTCTGCTTTGTTACTTCTGAATCATCCTCACCATGTATATAAGCAATCCTGCGATGTCCCATCTTATATACATACCGGACTAAATCTCTCATCCCCTTTACATTATCTGAGCTGACCGAAGTGCAGTTGTTAAATACATAATCAATCGTCACTGTGGGAATCGTTCCGTTGACAACTTCCTTCACTTCCTCACACTCAAAATCCGTACATGCAATAACAACTCCATCGAGATTACGATATTTACAATGTTCATAATAAGTCATTGTCTTGCTATGCGTATTAATAAATGTAATATCGTATCCGCAGCTTTCTGCTTCGGCTTTGACACCTTCAAGCACTCCCGAAAAATATTCGTGTGTCAGACCGCTATGGGATTTATCATCAAACAAAACTCCTATATTATAAGAACGATGTGTCTTTAACGCCCTTGCTGCTGAGTTCGGATAATACCCCATCTCGTCTGCGGCTTCATGAATCCTTTTTCTGGTTTCTTCGCTGATGTCACTATGATTGTTCAGTGCTTTACTGACTGTTGCAACGGATACATTACATCTGTCTGCAATATCTCTCATAGATACCATAGTCATTTACCTCGTTTGACTGAGCCGTTAATTGTTACTTAATCGTTTTCGTAAATTCAATATAACATGTTATAGTTTTAAATGCAACTGTTTTTTGACTTTTTATAAAATTAGTGCATTTTGCATATATATTTTTGTGCATTTTGACTATTTTTCTATTTTCCTCATTTCAACATTGCATTTTTCTTTTTATTAAAATATACTCAGATTAGAGATAAATATGATTATTTTCTATCTGTTTTTCTGCATATACTAATGTATAAGCCCGGCAGATTTTTATTTCCCGGCTTTTCTTAATCGTTTTCGTCAAATGGCACGTATTTTTCCGCCATAAAGTACCTGTAAAGTTAACAAAAGGAGGTTTTCTATGAATTTTGGATTTTTTGATGATACAAATAAGGAATATGTCATTACTACACCACAGACCCCGCTGCCATGGATTAATTATCTGGGCTGCGAAAGTTTTTTCCGGCTGATCAGCAATACGGGCGGCGGCTACGCTTTTTATAAAGATGCCAAACTCATGCGTCTTACAAGATACCGCTATAACAACGCGCCTTTAGACAGCAACGGACATTACTATTATATCAAAGACGGCAGTACCATCTGGAATCCCGGCTGGCAGCCGTCACAGACACCGCTTGATGCCTATGAATGTCGCCACGGTCTTGGATATACGATATACAAGGGCATTAAAGATGAACTGGAGGCCTGTGTGACCGCACTTGTTCCAATCGGCGCAGACTGTGAATTAAACCGGCTCAGTCTGAAAAACCTTTCAGACAGCCCGAAAACCTTCAGCATTTATTCTTATGTTGAATTCTGCTTATGGAATGCCGTTGAAGATATGAATAATTTCCAGAAAAACTACAGCACCGGTGAAGTCGAAGTCGCAAATGACGATGTCCGCTCCTGCATTTACCACAAGACCGAATACCGCGAGCGCCGCAATCACTATGCGGTCTATGCCGTCAATGCTGCGTGTGACGGCTTTGATACTGCCCGTGAAAGCTTTCTTGGTACATACGGTTCCCCTGCCGCGCCGCAGTCTGTAACCGACGGCACTTCCTGCAATTCCGTTGCCGACGGCTGGCAGCCATGCGGTTCTTTCCGGCTGGATATTACGCTTGAACCGCACGAAAGCCGCGATTACATTTTTATGCTCGGATACATTGAAAATCCGGCAGATAATAAATGGGAAGCGCCACAGATTATTAACAAAAAGAAAGCTGATAAAATGATGAATACGTTTCTTTCGTCAGCACAGTTTGATACAGCACTTTCACAGTTAAAAGATTACTGGAACCGGCTGCTTTCCGGCTATCAGCTTGAAACCGCCGATGAGAAGCTCTGCCGCATGGTCAATATCTGGAACCAGTATCAGTGCATGGTTACTTTTAATATGTCACGTTCTGCTTCCTACTTTGAATCCGGGATTGGCAGGGGCATGGGCTTCCGCGATTCCTGTCAGGATTTGCTCGGCTTTGTCCACTTAATCCCGGATAAAGCGCGCCAGCGTATTTTAGATATTGCTTCTACCCAGTTTGAAAACGGAAGTGCCTACCACCAGTACCAGCCGCTGACCAAAAAAGGAAATGCAGACATCGGAAGCGGCTTTAATGACGACCCGTTATGGCTGATTGCCGGAACTGCCGCTTATTTAAAAGAAACCGGCGACTATTCGATTCTGGATGAAATGACACCGTTTAACAGCAATCCGGACAATCAGGCACCGCTGATGGAGCATCTGCGCCGCTCATTTCATTTTACGTCCACACATCTCGGACCACACAAACTGCCGTTGATTGGCCGTGCCGACTGGAACGACTGCCTGAATCTGAACTGCTTTTCAACAGTTCCCGATGAATCCTTCCAGACTGCCGGTGCTTCCGAGGGACCTGTTGCCGAATCCGTATTTATTGCCGGAATGTTCGTCAAATACGGCAGGGATTATGCACAAATCTGCCGCCATACCGGTCTGACCGAGGAAGCCGCCGATGCCGATGCAAAGGTGGAGCAGATGATAAATGCAGTTTTAGAGTCCGGCTGGGACGGTGAGTGGTTTTTACGCGCTTATGATGCACAAGGTCAGAAAGTGGGTTCGCATGAATGTGAAGAAGGACAGATTTTCATTGAACCTCAGGGCTTCTGTGTCATGGCAGGTATCGGGGTAAAGGAAGGTCTTGCCGCAAAAGCCCTTGAATCTGTCAAAGAAAAACTGGATACAAAATACGGTATTGTTCTTTTGCAGCCTGCCTATACCTACTACCACCTCGAACTGGGTGAAATTTCCTCTTACCCGGAGGGCTATAAAGAGAATGCCGGCATTTTCTGCCACAACAACCCTTGGGTTTCCATTGCTGAAACAGTGCTTGGACACGGCAGCCGTGCCTTTGAAATTTACAAAAAAATCTGCCCGGCATATCTTCAGGAGGTCAGTGACCTGCACAGAACGGAAGCTTATGTCTATTCACAGATGATTGCCGGAAAAGATGCCCGCCGCTTCGGTGAAGCGAAAAACAGCTGGCTGACCGGAACTGCCGCATGGACATTTACCAATGTTTCACAGTATATTCTCGGTATCCGTCCAGAATTTGACGGGCTGTGCATTGACCCGTGTATTCCTGAAACGATGACGGAATTTACCGTAACACGACATTTCCGTGGTGCCGTTTATCATATTCACGTTGATAATTCTGCCAAATCGCAGAAAGGCATCAAAACCCTTCTTGTAAACGGCACTCTGGTTGAAGGAAATATGATTCCTTATCAGAAAGATGTGACGGAATATGATGTCACTGCAATTATGTAATGGAGGAACTTTGTATGAAACATATTAATTTTCCAAAAGATTTTATATGGGGAACAGCTTCCAGCTCCTATCAGACCGAAGGGGCTTATAACCGGGACGGCAAAGGCGCTTCTATCTGGGATACGTTCTGTCAGAAAAGCGGTGTCATTGCTGACAGCTCTGACGGAACGCTTGCCTGCTGTTATTATGATAACTATGAAGAAGATATCCGGTTCATGGCAGAGGCGGG
>ERZ773115.3357-NODE-3357-length-11173-cov-9.035798_pt1 | contig 11173 bp, 7 predicted proteins | sample MGYA00511116_ERZ773115 | MGnify/ENA primary metagenome ERZ773115 (study PRJEB29015, sample SAMEA2737869) | human gut metagenome | biome: human gut; feature: human-associated habitat; material: faeces | place: China | collected 2012 ... | reverse complement strand
TCTATAAGCTTATCATACTTAACTGCAAGTTCAACAACCTTGTGTATAGACTTCTCACCAAACTCCCTGCAGTATTCAAAATGTGGTATGCCACCAACACAATCGGCTCCCATCTTAAGCCCTTCTTCTACAAGCTTATCTCCATCCTTATATGAATACATACCCTCCTGTGGAAAAGAAACTATCTGGATAGTTACTATGTCCTTCAGTTCTTCCTTTAACTCAAGCAACGCCTTAAGTGCTGTAAGGTTAGGATCTGTTACATCTGCATGTGTCCTGATATACTGTACACCATGTGATACTTCCATCTTAACTGCCTTTATAGCTCTTGCCTTTATCTCATCTATAGTAAGATCCGACTTGGTTTCACTCCATCTTTGTATTCCTTCAAACAATGTACCTGTTCCATTCGTAGCTCCCTGCTTTCTTGCCGTGAATACATAATCAAGATGAATATGTGGATCTACATATGGTGGCAATGTAAGCTTACCACCAAGATCTTCTACCTCACAGTCAGCAGCAACCTCAATAGATGGTGCAATCTTTTTAAACACTCCATCCTCTACAAGTATTTCCTGTAACTCATTATATCCCTTTAACTTTGCGTTAATAAACTTCCTTCTAGCCATAATAAAACCTCCTGAACATTGTTTTTATACGATAAGTTTTTATCGATACCGAATAATTCTTGTTGTTTCTTTATGACCAGAATATAATCCTATACTATGTTCTTATCAAGATTTTGTGCACTGGTGACAAGATTTTTATACTGTTTTAACAAGTTATGCTGCTCCTTTTTGTTCTGTCAGGACATAATAGATGATATATTTAATATATTTGTTACATCTTATGTTCAAGTATACCGTTAAACTTCGCCATAAATACTGTTGTTGTTACTATTGCGGCTATGATATCGCTGACCGGCTCTGCTAAAAATACTGCAAACACCTTATCTGAAAGCAGCAATGGTAACGTAAATATAAGCGGAATCAGCAGAATCAGCTTTCTTAAGCATGCCATAACAAGACTTACCTTTGCCTGTCCAAGTGCCATAAATCCCTGCTGGCAGCTGACCTGGAATCCAAGTGCAAATATTCCTGCCATATATATACGCAACGCCCACGATGTATAGCTTACCAGACTGGCATCTGATGTAAACATTCCTGCGAATATCTGTGGAAACAACATCATTACAAGCCAGCTTATACATGTAAATATTACGCATATCTTAAACTGCAGAAAAAATGCTTTCTTAACTCTATCCTTTTTATTGGCACCATAGTTATAACTTATAATAGGCTGTGCCCCCTGACATATTCCCTGTACCGGCATGACAACAAGCTGGTTTGTACTTGTAATGATAGTCATGGCACCAACTGCCATATCCCCTCCAAACTTTGACAGACTTGATGTAAAGCTTATAGAAAGAATACTCTCTGTTGACAACATGACAAAGCTTGATATTCCAAGTGCAAGACATGGACCTATTATACTGCCCTTTAACCTTAAATCACTCATTTTAAGCTTTAATATTGTTTTATTACCGGTAAGAAATCTTAATATCCATATTGCACCAACCGCCTGACTTATAACAGTTGCTAGCGCTGCACCCTTCACTCCCATTTCGAATACAAATATAAATATTGGATCAAGTACTATGTTAATGACCGCACCTATTACCGTTGTAAGCATACTTATCTTCGCAAAGCCCTGCGTTGTTATAAAAAGATTCATGCCTAATACAGTAACAACAAATATACTTCCCAGTATATATATTCTTGCATATGACACCGCATACGTAAGTGTTGCACTGCTTGCACCAAACCATACAAGAAGTGTTGGTGCTGCCGCATAGAATATAACAGTAAGTGCAACTGCGCATATCATAAGAAACGAAAAACAGTTTCCCATTATTTTCTGTGCAGTTTCATTATCCTTCTTTCCCATATATATAGCTGCTCTAGGGGCACCACCTGAACCTGCTAACATTGCAAATGCATTGATAAGCATAAGTATAGGTGTAAATAATCCGACACCTGTTAATGCACTCGCACCTATGCCAGGAATATGACCTATATATATTCTGTCTACTATATTGTATAAAAGATTGACTACCTGCGCTACAACTGCCGGAACAGCCAGCTTTGCAAGAAGTGAGCCTATACTTCCTTCTCCAAGATTCGTTGTATCTGACATATTAATCTCCATTTCGCAGACATTTTCTTGTTTCATAGGCCATCGCAATATAATCTGCGATTCCCTTATGATAAGAGCTGTTATACAACGTCTGCGCGGTGTCCCTTGGTTTATTCTTCCGGCGCAGATTTTTCCACTACCATATATTTTCCCGTGTCATTCCACAGTCGCAGCTTGCTGACACGGTTCACTGCAAGTACCGCAATGCGATAAGTTCCGGCCGGCAGCCTTTCTCCCTTTCTGCTGACGCAGAAGCCGCCCAGTGCCACATTTTTCTGATCCGGGAGATTCTCCTCCAATTCCTGACGATAGGCGGGCAGAAGCTTCATGGACCGGATCTGCTGATTTTCATGCTCCGCAGTCTGCGCAGCATCCGCACCGGATGTGGGAAGCAACAGCAGGTATTTATCATAACATGCATTATCATCTCCCAGGATCACACTGTAACCCTGGATCCGCGCCGGTCCCGCGGTCTCCACCCGGGCCATCAGACAGTCATCCTTACGGATGTTCTGTAGCTGTTCTGCCACCGAACTTCCTGCCGCATCTGCAAACGGTGTCCACGCCGGCTCCTGTAAAATATTCCGGTCTGTGATATAAGCCGGAACCACACGACTGTCCAGTCCCTCTCTGTTAAGTCCCATGGGATAAAAAGGATCCTCTCCGGAAAACTGCGGATGCATCTGGTAGAGCATTCCTCTCTCCTCCGCCAGTCGTTTCATTTTCTCCGGGGTCTCATCGTTTCCACGGCTCAAGGATTCATGGTGATATGCGAACCGGTCATTCAGCACCACATTAAAATATCCCATCTCCACCAGACGAAAGCCCAGATCCACATCATTATAAGCTACCCGCAGGGCCTCTCTAAAGCCTCCGGCCTCCCGGAACACCTCTGTGCGAAGCATAAGACAGGCTCCCGTCACTGCCACACAGTTCTGATCATAGATGTTCCGTCCGAAATAGTAGCTCCGGTTGTCTTCCATAAATTGCAGCTTATGCACCGGCCCCACCGGCAGATTGACGATTCCGTCATGCTGAATGGTCACAGAATCCGGATAATACAGTTTCAGTCCAACACTGCCCACATAAGGCTGCAGCGCCTTTGACACCATTTTGTCCAGCCAGTCATCGTCGCAAAGCTCTATATCATCATTCAGAAAAAGTAATACATTTCCCTCGGCCGCTTTGGCACCGCGGTTACACATAGCAGAAAAATTAAATTCCACCGGCTCATAGATATAACGCGTCGGTATTCCGTCATTACAGATCTGTTGCACCAGCTGCCTGATTTTTCTCTCATTTTTCTCACAGCTTCCGTTATCCACCAGCAGGATCTCGATGGGAATCCCTCCCTTGTGGCGTCTTGTCAGAGACAACAGACATTTTTCCAATACCTCCGGATTGTCCTTGGAGGGAATGACTACGGAGACCAGAAGCTTCCCGGTGAAGACTTCTCTGGCTCCTTCTGCGGCCTTAGCGGCAAGCTCCACAGACAGTTCCGGTGACTGCGACGCACAGCCATACTCTTCCCAGGGATTTTTCGTTTCTGCCCCCGGTCTGCCATTGCGCATAAAGTCCGGTCCCTGGATACCCATACCGTAAGCCTCAAATCTTCCGTGGAACAACATCTCTTCCATATGTCCTATGGTATGACAGCCTCTCTCAAAGCCGCCCGCAGCCAGGAACAAACGATCCATGAAAGAACGGATTTCAGCTGCTTTTGAGAACACTATCTCCCGTCCGGTACTTTCCTTTGCCGTCACTGCTTCCGGATCCCCCAGCCGTTTCAACAGGCGGCTCCGCACTGCAATAACGCTTCCCACATAGAAAAAGGCACGGTAAGTATCCGGTGACCAGCAAGGTTTGAACCACGGAATACAGCGCTCTGCGTTTTCTCCCATCAGGTCTTCATCACCATACACGATATCGACTTCCGGATGTCTCACAAAATAATCATTGATCCTCTCTGCGGCATTCCGGGCCAATGCTCCCTCCTGCTGTCTCCAGATCACAAATTCCGTAAGACCTGCTCTCCCCCGGGTCTCAGGATCCGCCGCATGGGATTCGGCAAGGATCCTGTCCTGCTCCCCGGCCCACTGCTCATAGGTCATCCGGCGCTGCGCCAACTCTTTTTCGTATTTTTTATCCTGCTGTGCGATCAACACCTGCTTCACTGCTGTCCGAATACTCAAGCCGCCTCTCCTTTCGTGTTGCTTTAGCTCTCATTTTCACCGGTCATTTGGGTCTTCAGAAGAATTTTTTTACATTCCCTGCCATATCTTTTGCGATATTCACAGGAATCGGAACGATCTCCATCTTAACCTGTAAAACATTCTCCGCCCTCCTGTCCAGGGCGTCCACGCGGATCGTCATGTTGGGATCTTCTGTAGGGAATACCATACTCGGGTGTTCTGCCCCATCCTCGGATTTCAGGATTTTCCCGTTCGAGGTAAACAGCTTCTTATCTTGTACGGGTACCGGCTGATCGTTCATGGTCAGCTCTTTTATCTTACATACACAGGCACACATGGCGGGATCCAGGCGTAAATAATGCACATTCCCGTCGAATTTCACAGTAAACTCTGCCAGCTTTTCCTCTGCATAGACATTCTCCGGAAAATAAGAATTCTCTTCGGAAAATCCCTGTCCCTTGTCTTCGTAAATCTGTACTCTCAGTTCCCCTTCTGTCTGCCGGAATCGTCCGATCCAATCCGTGGGCTGATAGATCTCGCCGCCTAAGAGGTTACGGATCTCGCCCATGGACAATTTCTGTCCGGTGACATATTTCTGGAAGGAGCTCTCCTGCTCTCGGTACTGTCTTGCCTCATTTTCCGTGATGCCCAGACGGTCTAAGATCCGGTCCAGTTCCAACGCATTGCGTCTTTCGTCCTCCAGAACATAACAGTAAATTGCCCGAAACGCCAGTGCTTTTGTATCTATGACACGGTCAAAGGTCCACTCGTAATCAATCAGCGTCCAGTGATCCCCCTCCACCAGAATATTGGCAAAGATCAGGTCAAAATCCGCTACCGGAACATACTCCCCGTAGCCTACTTTCTCCAGATACTCCGCAAACAGTTCATGGAATCCCTCCACATCCTGTCTGTCCAGGCACTCGTCCATCAGCTCCGACAGAGGTCTTCCGGGTACGAACTCAAATTCCGCGTAAATGGTGCCCTCCTCTTCGCCCAGATGGCAGGTATTAACATCCAGCCGGCTTCCGACGTAGCGCTTTTTTAATTTTTCGTATGCTTCCGCCATGTGACGCACATGGGCTTCGGCTTCTGTCGTAAGCGGATATTTCCGAACGGTTTTCTTCCCCTCTGTATCCGTAAGGATCTCGGTACGGATCCGGAACTCTTCCGCACGATCGTTGGAATATCTTGCATATTTCAGTTCCAGTGGCTTACCGATAATTGCCATGTAAGAGTTGGAAAATACAGAGAACAGCCCCTCTTCCACGATGCCGTCAAAGGCACTTTTTTCATCAAATAACAACATTCTGTCACGGTCAAAATTCCGCAGATTATTAGACAGCTCTCCCCGTCCCGGGAGATACGCGTCGGAATAGACCGTGGTCATAAATTTATAATCGGGATACGGGTAATAGAAGCTCCGCTCCCCCACACCGCAGGCGTCAAATATTTTCTCCAGTTTTTTCCGGGAAAAAGTACGGACCACACCGCCATTCGGATAATTTTCGATTCCGGAGAACCAGTCTCCCAGATGATCTTCTTTACAGCCGGCGAAATATTTCAGACCGTATTTATTCTCAATGGCAATGACGATCCTGCCCTCCTTCGCCAGGTGCTTTTGCAGAATCTTCAGGAAATCCTCATAAGGCGTCTTACCGCCTATGTAAGCCTGCCCATACTCAAATACACCGATCAGACAGATATAATCATAATCGGTAGGTAAATCCGGCTCCACATCCGTAAAATTGCCCACATGGATCGTCACATTCTCACAGTCACTGTGGCGGTAGGCATTGATCAGGCTGCGCTTCTTCGAGAGATCCACACAGGTCACCCGACCTGCTTTTTTCGACAATGCTCCCGTAATGGCTCCGCAGCCGCTGCCGACCTCCAACACCTTATCCGTTTTTTTCATAGGAAGGAAATCCACGATATTTTCCCGCAGGGCAGACAGATGATATAATACCGGCCATTCTTTTCTCTCCGCAATGATCCGGTCATATTCCACGGTACTGTATTTTTTTACGATCTCTAAGATCTCGTCCTCCACACTGCCGTCGCAATAATAATCCTCTCCGGGATACTTATCCAGATTCAGTGTTACTTTGCCGATGGTCTCTGTCATTCTTTATTTCTCCTCCGCATCCCACACTTTCGTGTTGGAATCCATATCATAATAGCCTACGGTATTTTTATCGGATACTACTGTAATATTCAGGGCATCATACAGTCTGTGATAGACCTCGAAGGTGTCCTGATTGTAGCCGGTCACTCCCAGAGACAGCAGATACTCGCCGCCCTGTAAGTTCATTTTCTGCGTAAAAGTCACATTTTTCACATCACCGGGTTCCACACTGTCTAAGAACGCTTTCTCGATCATGGTATTGGTGCCGGTGATCTCCACACCGATAACATTTTTCACGGAAAATGCAAAAATCGGTGCCGGAATATGATCCATAAAACGGACGCGCATATGAATAGTGAACATGCTGCCTTTCAGGATTGCATTGGTGGGAACCCCTCTGTCATCCGTAATATAAAATTCCTCGATCTGTGCCTGTTTGGTACCGTATTCCAGAGCGTTGGGGTTCTGGCCCTTCGCCTCCATGGAAGCCTCTGCGGCATCTTTGGCAGCGCCATCCGCCTTTTTTGCAGCGGCTCTCTGCAGATCCTCATCATCCAGGAGATTCTCCGCTTCTTCGCCGGCATTTTCGGATTCATCGTACTGACCTACCAGTACCCGCTTGTAGGTGTCGATCATCGCTTTGGGGCTGCCCTCACCCAGGATATTCCCCTGGTTCAGCAGATAGACGCGGTCACAGTATTTGCTGATGCTGCTCAGATCATGACTGACGAACACAATGGTCTTGCCCATTTTCTTGAATTCTTCGAATTTGTGATAACATTTCGCCTGGAAAAATACATCGCCGACACTCAGTGCTTCGTCCACGATCAGGATCTCCGGCTCGATGTTAATGGCCACAGCAAAAGCCAGACGGACGAACATACCGCTGGAATAGGTCTTCACCGGCTGATAGACATAGTCTCCGATATCTGCAAAGCTTAAAATGTCCGGCAGCTTTGCCTCGATCTCTTTTTCGGAGAATCCCATCATAGTACCGTTCAGATATACATTCTCGATGCCGTTATATTCCATATTGAACCCGGCACCCAGCTCCAGCAATGCGGAAATACGCCCGTTGACCAGCACTCTTCCCGAAGTCGGGTTCAGTACGCCGGTGATGATCTTCAAGATCGTGGATTTACCGGAACCGTTGGTACCGATGATGCCCACGGTTTCCCCCTGATAGATCTTCATATCCACACCCTTCAGGGCATAATGCAGCTTGTGTTTTGTCTTTTTTCCTAAGCCGAAGGCTTCCTTCATCCGGTCCGAAGGCTTGTCATATAATTTATAGATTTTCTGGACATTATCGACCTCGATCGCCAGTTTTCTCTTATCCTGCTTGTCCTGCATAAATTCCTAATCCTCGCTCATCAGCGTTATGCTGTCTTTGTCGTACCACATTGCCAGAGAACGATTAGCTTCACTGCTTCCAAAAACGATCTGGGAAGCTGCCTTTCTACTCTGTTGTTGCGACAGAAACGCTTTCCTTTCCATACCATCGTTCCAGCAGATAATTAACTCCCTGATTCGGGAATTGATTCCCGTCTCCCACGTAGATCAGCCACGGTTGGTACGCATAGGGTTTAAATACAAGCACTTTTTCCTCTCCCTTTAGCGCATCCACCCGGTCCAGAAATTGCTGATGATACATATAAGCATCCCCTGTGTGTACATAATAGTAAGCACTGTAACTCACATAAGTTCCCACAGGATTCGGGCAGGTCTTAACCACCAGGATGTCCAGCACGGCAAGTGCCGGGTAAACCCACCATTTGAAGTTTCCTCTCAGGGAATCCGCAATTAACGCCTTCTGTCCGGCATGCCGTTGCCAGATTGCACCCATCAGGTTAATTTCATTCACTATCAGCAGAATCTGCCACGTAATCTTCACGGCATTCAACGTTCTCGGAACTCCTCCATGTCCCATGGAATACAGACTTGGAGTAAATCCGGTAGCATACAGACACACTGACCATACCGGCAGAAGCCACGGCAGGCGAAATCTGAATTTTGTCGTGCTCACAAGTTGTAAGATCATCGGCAATAACACCAACATTACAATGATCGTCATCCACCCCGTATATTCCCACATATGAGAAAAAGCTTCTTTAAAAGAAAACAGTATCGCTTGTAACGGAGACATTCCCGGATTACCCAGGGCTTCCGCTCTTACTGCATTCCCGGGTGCTGTAACATTTTTATAAAAGCCTATACTATATACACAAAATGCCGGAACCAGACGTAACAGACCTTTTATATTACGATGTAACAGCACACCTGCCACTATGATCGTTAGAAATACCAGAAAGGTCTGTAATGCCGTCACATAGTTACTACCTGCAACGATCAGCGCAAGAATTATGCTGGCAGCGATCAGTAATCCCTTACGTATTCTACCCTTCTTCCATTCACTCAGGCAGATTAAGGTCGCCAACAAAAGCATTGCAAATCCATGCATTCCCACATAATGGATTCCACCGTTGTACCAGAATAATCCTTCCGCAGGATAATACATTAGTTCCACCACCAGTGCCACTGTCACCGCCTGAATATACAGACACTGTTGCCATCCTCCCTGCAGTACATCCACCACCAGTGCCTTGACCAGCGCGAATATTCCTCCGATCAAAAGTAGCAGAATAAACAGTAATCCCCAAAAATAATATTGTTCTCCCCAGACTAACGGTACCAGTGACATCAAAAATATGGAAGAATAGGTTCCCTGCCAGGTCCACCAGGTATGCTTTACATTCTCCCACACTCCCATTAATACGCCCGGGAGTTTTTTTCCCATAAGGTAACCCAGCCTCGCAAAATATCCATAGCCATAATCATCGCTGAAAGGAACTGCATCCTGCATAATACGCACGATCGGCACTAATAATAGCAACAGTCCGAGCACCGCTGCACCTGCCAGTAAAGATGCTGATGGTCTCCAGTTTTTCACTTTTTTCATGCAGTTCTCCCTACTTTCGTTGTTATAATACATCTGCAAAATGTACTTTCAGCCTCTTAAAGATCACAGCTCCCAGTCCAAACAATACCACGGTCACGATCCAGAAATACATCGTGGAGAAGAAATCCTGGAAGAACCACTCCTTCTCATAAATCGCACTGCGGTAACCGTTGACAATATATACCAACGGATTCAGCTTCAGTATCATGATCCATTTCGAAGACAGCGCATCCAGATTCCACAAAATGGGGGTTGCCCACATGCCGATCTGCAGTCCGATGCTGATGATCTGGGACAGATCACGGAAAAATACCACTACCGCGCAGGTCGTATAGCTCAGTGCCAGCACAAATATAAACAGGCAGAAGCTGTAGTACACGATCTGTATCGTATATATGGTCGGATAATAACCGTAGATGGCTGCCACGATCAGCAGGAGGCATACGAAAAATACATGGATAAAAGTAGCCGCAATAATCTTGATGATTGGCAGGATGCTGATCTTAAATACTACTTTTTTTACCAGGTAATTGTACTCAAGCAATGCATTTGTACCGTTATTCAATGCTTCGCTGAAATAAAACCAGGGCACCAGTCCCGCTGTCAGGAAAAGTACAAAAGGCACTTCCACGCCCTCCCGCAGGGGTGTGCTGGTATTTCCCATGATCTTGTCAAATACGATATAATACATTGCTACCGTTACGACCGGCTGTGCCATCGCCCATACCGCGCCCAGATAAGAACCCGCATATCGCTTTTTAAAATCGTTTTTTGCCAGCTTCCAGATCAGATGTCTGTTCTGGAATAACTCTACCGGCAGTCCGGTAAATTTATCATACCAGTGGATAAACGCAAAACATGCCGCCGCAATGACAACGCAGGAGATGATCTTTTTCGCCAGCTCCTGGCTCTGGTCCACAGTAGGTCCCGGATTCTTATGGAATACAATGAGCAGAGCCATGATCACTGCCGCTGTCACGAACAGAGCAATGCCTGTCTTCTTACTTATTTTCACACTCTTTTTCATGCTCTTTTTCCTTCATGTACTGTTCCAGGGTGCCCCACTTGGTATCCTTCTCGGACAAAGTCAGCTCCATTCCTTCGGGAATTGGCCATTCTACGCCGATATCCGGTGTATTGTAAGCAATGCCGCCCTCGTCATCGGGATGATAGAAATCGGTACATTTATAACAGAACTCCGCATAATCGGACAATACCAGAAAACCATGTGCAAAATTCTTCGGAATGAAGAACTGCTTCTTATTCTCTTCAGACAAAAGCACACCGTACCATTGTCCGAAGGTCTTAGAACCTTCCCGCAGATCCACGGCCACATCATATACTTCACCCCGGATCACACGCACCAGCTTGTCCTGCGGAAAATGCTTCTGAAAATGAAGACCTCTGAGAACTCCTTTTTTTGATGCAGACTGATTGTCCTGTACAAATACTTCCAGGATTCCCGCTGCCTTGAAATCATTATAGTTGTAAGTCTCCATGAAATATCCTCTGGCATCACCGAATACCGTAGGAGTAATAATCTTCAATCCTTCAATTTCACAGGTTTCTACTGTTATTTTGCCCATTTATCTCATCCTCACTCTTTTTAATTTATTGACTATTCATAGGTGATATTCATATCAACTCTGCCTTCGATACCGTCCACTTTTCCCTTGGAGGTATACTGCCAGGTCTTGT
>ERZ773115.3355-NODE-3355-length-11179-cov-3.672690_pt1 | contig 11179 bp, 8 predicted proteins | sample MGYA00511116_ERZ773115 | MGnify/ENA primary metagenome ERZ773115 (study PRJEB29015, sample SAMEA2737869) | human gut metagenome | biome: human gut; feature: human-associated habitat; material: faeces | place: China | collected 2012 ... | reverse complement strand
CAATATCCGAGCAAATGTATGCTCTGATATTTGGCGGTGCGTTTTTATTTATATACTTAAATTAAATGTAGAATGATAGCAATAATAGCAACAGCAATTGCTTGCTTCATCGTAGGAGGATTACTTTCATACATACTATTCCGGTATGCACTGAAATCCAAATACGACAATGTCCTGAAAGAAGCGGAGACGGAAGCTGAAGTAATTAAGAAAAACAAGCTGCTGGAAGTGAAGGAGAAATTCCTGAACAAAAAGGCGGATTTGGAAAAGGAAGTGGCACTGCGTAATCAGAAGATCCAGCAGGCGGAAAACAAATTGAAACAGCGTGAAATGGTACTCAGCCAGCGTCAGGAGGAAATCCAGCGCAAGAAAATGGAAGCCGAAGCTGTAAAAGAAAACCTGGAAGCGCAGCTTGTTATTGTTGACAAAAAGAAAGAGGAACTGGACAAACTGCAACAGCAGGAAATCGAGAAACTGGAAACAATCTCCGGACTGTCTGCCGAAGAAGCAAAAGAACGTCTGGTAGAATCACTGAAAGAAGAAGCCAAAACGCAGGCTCAATCATTCATCAACGATATTATGGATGATGCCAAACTGACTGCCAGCAAAGAAGCAAAACGTATCGTTATCCAGTCTATCCAACGGGTAGCTACGGAAACTGCAATCGAAAACTCCGTAACGGTATTCCATATCGAATCGGATGAAATCAAAGGACGTATCATCGGACGTGAAGGACGTAATATCCGTGCTTTGGAAGCAGCCACCGGTGTGGAAATCGTTGTTGATGATACTCCGGAAGCAATCGTTCTTTCCGCATTCGACCCAGTTCGACGTGAAATTGCCCGTCTGGCACTGCATCAGCTTGTGACCGACGGACGTATCCACCCCGCACGCATCGAAGAAGTAGTGGCTAAAGTACGTAAACAAGTAGAAGAAGAAATCATAGAAACCGGTAAACGTACAACGATCGACCTTGGTATCCATGGTCTGCATCCTGAACTGATCCGTATTATCGGTAAAATGAAATATCGTTCTTCATATGGACAGAACCTGTTGCAACATGCACGTGAGACAGCCAATCTCTGCGCTGTAATGGCATCGGAACTGGGTCTGAACCCGAAGAAGGCGAAACGTGCCGGATTGTTGCATGATATAGGTAAAGTGCCTGATGAAGAACCGGAATTGCCACACGCATTGCTGGGTATGAAACTCGCAGAGAAATACAAAGAGAAACCGGACATCTGCAACGCTATCGGTGCTCACCACGATGAGACGGAAATGACGAGTCTGTTGGCTCCTATCGTACAGGTTTGTGATGCTATATCCGGTGCACGTCCGGGAGCACGCCGCGAAATTGTAGAGGCTTATATCAAGCGTCTGAATGATCTCGAACAATTGGCGATGTCTTATCCGGGTGTAACCAAGACTTATGCAATCCAGGCAGGACGCGAACTCCGCGTTATCGTTGGTGCGGATAAGATTGACGACAAGCAGACAGAAAGCCTGTCCGGCGAAATCGCTAAGAAAATCCAGGATGAGATGACTTATCCGGGACAAGTGAAGATTACCGTAATTCGTGAAACACGTGCGGTTAGCTTCGCTAAATAAAAATCAGAATACAAAAAGGATTCAATAGATGAAGAGGGCGAAGCAATTCGCCCTCTTTTAATATACACTGTAATTAATACTTAGCAGATTATTCATTTTTACCCCGTAAACATCAATCTATGAATAAGTTTCAATTCGAAGTTTGTGCCAATTCAGTAGAAAGCTGTCTGGCAGCACAAAAAGGCGGAGCCAACCGGGTAGAACTATGCGCAGGCATTCCGGAAGGCGGAACAACTCCTTCTTATGGAGAAATCTCCGTAGCACGTGAGGTTCTCGATGCAACTCGTTTGCACGTCATTATCCGTCCCCGGGGCGGTGACTTCCTCTACTCTCCTATCGAAGTAAAGGCAATGCTGAAAGATATAGAAATGGCCAAACAGCTGAAAGCTGACGGGGTCGTATTTGGTTGTTTAACTGCCGAAGGAGAAATTGATCTTACTATCATGCAAGAGTTAATGAAGGCAGCACAAGGATTGTCCGTTACTTTCCACAGGGCTTTTGACGTTTGTCGTGATCCGAAGAAAGCACTGGAACAAATCATTGCACTTGGCTGCAATCGTATTCTCACTTCCGGTCAACAACCAACTGCCGAATCAGGCATCCCTTTGCTCAAAGAATTACAAGAGCAAGCGGCAGGAAGGATTATCCTACTTGCAGGATGCGGCGTCAATGAAAAGAATATTCATCGAATCGCCTCGGAAACAGGGATACGGGAATTTCATTTCTCTGCACGTGAAAACATCAAAAGCGGAATGAATTATAAAAATGAATCAGTATCCATGGGCGGCACTGTACATATCGACGAATACGAACGAAACGTAACTACCGCCCGGAGAGTTATGGATACGATTCAAGCTACAAATAAGGAATGACCGTGATATAAATACCTGTGATAATAGCCGAAGTAATCACTCCGGAAATATTAGCGCCCAAAGCATCGCCCAGAACAAATGAGTCCGGATTATCCTTGCTCACGATCTTCTGGGCAACTTTAGCCGTAGTGGGAACACAGCTAACAGCTGCAATACCAATCACCGGATTATAATTGCCGCGTTTGATGAAATACATGATATAACCACCGATAATCCCTCCGATGCCGGAAAGCAACAGTGCTACAATACCCAGAACTAGTAACTTCAAGATTTTAGGATCAAGCAACAGGTGAGCGTCGCAAAGTACACCCAACAAAAGTCCTAACATAAAGGTAGAACCATAAAGTAACGGACCACTAACAAAATCATATATATGTTTCATGCCCGATTCGCGAACGGCAACCCCCAGAAACAAAGAGAAGAACAAAGGAGAAGCAACCGGAAACAAGAAACAGAGAACAGCACAAAGAACAGCCGAGAAAGCCAGCTTCACTTTAGCGTCATAATTCTTCGGAGCCTTTTTCGTTACCATTTTAATGGCACGGAACCGTTTTGGTACTAACAATTTCACCAGATAAGGATACCCCCCATACGTCAACCCCAAATACAGATAGGCAACTACGGTAATGGGAACAAACAAATGCTTTGCCAATGCCAGCGAAGTAAACAATACCATTGGACCGTCAGCACCTCCTACCATAGCAACAGAAGCACTTTCTTTTAAAGTCAGTCCGAGAGCAGCAGCGATAGGCACCGTCAGGAAGGTACCCAGTTCGGCACACAAAGCAAGGAATATACTAGCAAAGGGTTTCTGAAGCAGGAAGCCTACATCCAGCAGGGTTCCGATCCCCAGATGCTGCCGCCAGCGATGAAGGCGGATTAGCTCCAGCTTGTGGGAACTATAAAAGTCAAACGAATCGGCAGCATAAGCAATCAGTTTGATAACTGCCGCGACAAAGAAGCCTATGAGAAAGGTTAACCCCATCATAGCCAATGTGGATAATAATAAATGAATCATAGTAATATAAAAACTAGTTGTACAATCATTTATGCACAAACAAGACACGTCCGGAAAATGAATATAATCCGAACCTGCTAAACATATTTGCACAAATTCTCAGGAATACTTATGGCAAAGAAGGGCTAAATCAAGATATGGGCTAAGGTATAGATATAATACCTATTGGAATACTTTAAATAGTCAGTATCTGAATATATAATTTTCCTTTTATCTTCGGATAGACGGAAAGTTCTAGAACTCAACAACTGTACAATCGTAGGTATATCATTAAATTTCAGTGTACGGACAGGAGATACGTTTCTTGGAAGAGAAAAAGTAGTCAATATACCGAAATCATAATGTTCCGCAGGTGCCGAAGAAAATCCGGTAGGCGAGACGTCACAAAGAACCGGGACTCCGGTTTCTTCCCGAAATCCCTGCAAGTCTTCTTCATTGGAGAACAAACCTACTCCAACAAGTAAAAATGCAAGTGACAGTATGCACAATAGATACTTCATAATAACTCTCCTACAAACGTAACAATTAATTCGCACAAAAGTGCGCCCGATAGAGAGAATTAACGAATATTGCATTCTGTCACACTACATTACTACCTTCCTATCCTACACCCGTGAATGGTTTTCATCAGTTGTTCTCCCAGTCCGATAGTATATCCTTGAGATACAAAGACCACCCGGTTGAACGTATCGGCAATAATAAACATAGGAAGAATATCCGAATTAGAAAGATTCATCGACTTAGCAATCTGATTTTGGATACGATTGTCTATATCTACCCCATAAGCAATAGTAGAAGGTAGTCCCTGAAACTCCGCAGGATGAAACTTCTTGTATTGTTCCTCGGAGGGGAAAAGAAGAACAATCTTTCTACCCCATTTCTCAAACTCACTGCCCAAAGCAGCAATGTCTCTCAAAGCATGGTTGGTAGGTTCCTGCCCTACTCCCAACACACCGACAACAAAATATCCCCTTCCACAAGTTTGTAGAATACTTTGTGATGTTGATTGTATTTCTTCATCTCCTAACGGACGATAGAGCGATTCCGAATCAAAATTTCCAATCACCTGTACCTGTTCTTTGCTTTCTCTCATCACCAATTCAATATCGGTAGTCGCTTCCGGTTTCACATTAAAGAAAGTGATATTGGAAAGCACTGCACCACTTGCCATACGGCTTCCGGTGACTAACATATAATACCCGGAATCCAGTTTTGCTCCATTCTTTAGAAGATTCGCCCACGTAGCACCTTTTCCCATATCTACATCCCCCTCATCATAATTCAACAGTTGGAATACCCCGTCTTTGAACTTGGAAAGCGTAAAATGAGAATAATACTTCGGATCGGGCAATGAGGCAATAGGTTTATAAGCAGCACGCAATATGCCGGTAGTGGCCTGTACAGGAGAACTTGTAGAGAAATTCACATCAAAAGTACGTCCCTCCTTATCAGTATACTGCACTTTCCCTGTCACCTTATCTATCCGGGCAGGTATACCTAAAGTACGTGCCATTGCCACAAAGAAGATATCACGCGACTTTTCATCTGCTACACGCGCTTTCCACACTCCTATCGGCGACATAGGTATACGCTGCGAATTCAACTCATTATTGATTTGGATTTCCTTCTTACACCATTCTACCAACCGTATCGGTTCTTTTATAAACTCCCCTGCTTCTTCCTTTGAAATGACTTTCTTGAAAAAAGAACGGTAAGGTGTCAACATTTCATTCTCTACACGTGGATTGGCAATCTCCGCACATGCCCATAAGTCCGTTTCCTGAGGATCAGGAGCATTCTTCAAATGATCTTCCAATACTTCCAAAGAGACATCCCTCCAGTCCTTTGCAGAAAGTTGTTGTAATAAGGGCAAAGCAAGTCCTTCTCTATCACATTCGGTTGCCGACTTCCGGAAATCAAGTAACGTCTGATAGTTTCCTCGCGAAGCGACCAACATTTTCACAAACTGTTCCGTGTCGGCAATACCTTCTTGTTGAAACGAAGCCAACGCAGTTTTTGCACGTTCTTCCGTCAGCATCGTGGCAACATACGCATTACGAATAGAATCCTCCTTAGCCAGACGAAGATCATTTTCGGCACGCTGTTCCGGAGTTACTTCAGGCAAATTGGCTCCTTCAACCGGAGGAGTGATATCCAAATCCAATGTATATGCTTCTCCTCCTTTCTTATCTAAAACCAAATTCAAAGTATCTTCTTTACCAAAAGACAACTTAGAAAAGCCGAATGCCCCGTCAGCGGAAGCCCATACCAACATATCTCCTTTACCGGCTGTCAACGATGCCCGGCCGTCGGTACCAGTGTATTTGGTAGCTACCGTATAAAACTCGGCATAATTGTACACCTTAAAATCAACTTTGGCTCCGGAAACAGGTTTCCCATTCGCATCTGTCACCGTCACCACGGCTTTTGCCGTCGGAGCATAATTCCCTATTACATTGATTTCAGTATAGTTAGGAGTTTCGAGCATAATCTCCTCCGGACCGTTATAACGTCCGAATACCTTGGTATGCATCAGCATTCCACGACTTGCAGGCGCATTAAACCAACCCAGATTCAAGACCGGTTCCGGTTCGCAAGCCCCGAAGAAATACCATTCACCGTCTGCCCAAGCCTCTACCCACGCATGGTTATCATCGGTATGTGCCCAACGGGGAGTATAAACCTGACGCGCAGGAATCCCAACGGAACGCAATGCGGCAACAGTAAAAGTGGATTCTTCCCCACAACGCCCGTATGCCGTCTTTACTGAAGCCAAAGGCGAACTAGTGCGGGCGTCACTCGGACGATACACCACCTTCTCATGACACCAGTGGTTCACTTCCAGAATTGCATCTTTCATCGAAAGGCCTTTCACCCTCTCTTTCAATTCTCCATAAAACACTTTTCGCGAATCATCCAGATTCTCATTATTCACCCGGATAGGCAGAACAAAATGCCGGAATAATTCATCGGTGACGTTTTTTCCCCAAGACATTTCGTTACGGGCCTGCTCGGAAAGACGAAGATTCTCCAGATAGTAATTTCCGGAATAATCCGTAATATCCCCTATCGGCATATAGGCATACAAAAACATCAGAGCTTCACGCTCGGAAAGAGTCAAAGTCGAATCGGAAAAGATTGCGAACAAATCTCCATGAGGAAGTGCCCTCTGCTTCTGTTCAAAATCCTGAAACACCTGATTCCGGTAAGCCTCCTCCTTCAGAAAGTGAGATTCACCACAGGAAAACAATACAACCGATAGAATCGGAACAAGTAATAGTCGAATGTGTGTGTTTATATTCATATCTTAATAAAATAAATATGTGAGCTATTTTATGCGTACTTAAAAGATACGTTCACAAAATTACAAGTTTTTTTCAGAAAGACGGTACAAGTCCTTGTAAATGTATGTAATAGGTTTGTAATATATACCGTGTTCGAACCTCTTATAAAAAGAAAAAGCAGAAGAAAAAGAAATATTTTATGTTTTACAGCATATAATTCAAAAACATTTCGTATCTTTGCAGTGTTAATCGCAAGAAATGGTTCAGAGAAAGATCATACACATTGACATGGACGCCTTCTACGCATCCGTAGAACAGCGTGATCATCCGGAGCTTCGGGGAAAACCTCTGGCAGTCGGTCATGCCGAAGAAAGAGGAGTAGTAGCTGCTGCCAGCTATGAAGCCCGGCGTTACGGTGTCCGTTCTGCGATGTCCTCACAGAAGGCAAAGCGCCTTTGTCCTCAGTTAATTTTCGTACCGGGCAGAATGGATGTCTATAAGTCCGTTTCCCGACAGATACATGAAATCTTTCATGAATATACCGATATCATTGAACCGCTTTCTTTGGATGAGGCTTTCCTAGATGTGACGGAGAACAAGAAGGGTATTTCTTTGGCTGTGGATATAGCGAAGGAAATAAAGCAGAAGATTCGCGACCAGTTGAATCTTGTTGCATCTGCCGGGATTTCTTATAATAAGTTTCTTGCCAAAATAGCTTCGGATTATCGTAAACCGGACGGGTTGTGTACCATTCATCCGGAACAGGCACTCGAGTTCATCGCCCGTCTGCCTATTGAATCCTTTTGGGGAGTGGGACCTGTCACGGCAAAGAGAATGCATCTGTTGGGAATCCGTAACGGGCTTCAACTGCGGAAATGTTCATTGGAGACATTGACCGCGCATTTTGGCAAAGTAGGATCACTTTATTACGAATGTGCACGAGGGATCGACGAACGTCCTGTGGAAGCGGTTCGTATTCGTAAATCTATCGGGTGCGAGCGTACATTGGAACGGGATATTTCCTCCCGTTCATCTGTTATTATCGAACTATATCACATGGCGGTAGAACTGATAGAACGACTGCAACGAAAAGAGTTCAAGGGAAACACTCTGACGCTGAAAATCAAGTTCCATGATTTTAGTCAGATCACCCGCAGTATCACCCAGTCGCAGGAGTTGACGACGCTGGACCGCGTGCTTCCACTCGCCAAGGAATTATTGAAAACAGTGGAATATGAGCAACATCCGATCCGCCTTATCGGACTTTCCGTTTCCAATCCGAAAGAAGAAGCCGATGAGCAACACGGGGTCTGGGAACAGCTCAGTTTCGAGTTCAGTGACTGGGAATAAAACAGAGCCTCTATTTCACTCAAACAGAGCCTCTATTTACCCCAAACAGAGGCTCTATTTTGATAAAACAGAGCCTCTGTTTCACGAATCCAACAATTCTTTGTATATTCGCTGCCAAAATAAAACGAACCTACTGATGAAACGGTCTTTTTTATATGTAATCTTCTCTCTTTTCCTGTTGCTCCTGCCCATTGGACAAACAACTGCCAACAGCAATGACTCTATCCGTCTTAGCCTGCTGACTTGTGCTCCCGGAGAAGTGATATACACCCTGTTCGGACACACTGCCATTCGTTACGAAAATCCCTCACAAGGGATTGACGTCGTATTCAATTACGGCTTATTCAGCTTTGACATCCCTAACTTCGCTCTCCGCTTCTCACTCGGAGAAACGGACTACCGGCTGGGAGTGATCGACTACCCTCATTTTGCAGGAGAATATGCCTATTTCGGACGCAGCGTATGGCAACAGACACTTAACCTGAACAACGAAGAAAAGGCCGAACTAATCCGCTTGTTACAAGAAAATTACCGCCCCGAAAACCGGGTGTACCGTTATAATTTCTTTTACGATAATTGTGCCACCCGTCCCCGCGACAAGATAGAAGAAAGTATTGCAGGCAAAGTGATTTATCCCGTAGAACCGCAAGACGGTTCACGTACCTTCCGCGAGATCGTCCACCAATATTGCAAAGGACATCCGTGGGCACGTTTCGGCATTGATCTATGTATCGGAAGCGAAGCCGATCGGCCTATCACGCAGCGACAGATGATGTTTGCCCCGTTCTATCTAATGGATGCATTTGCCGGCGCACAAATTACCGGTGATTCCATTCAACGCCCGCTTGTAACGGACAGCGAACTGATTGTGGATGCCACTCCCGAAGAAGATGAAAGCTTTTGGATACCCACTCCGCTGCAATCCGCTCTTCTCCTCTTTATACTTACCGCCGCCGCTACCATTTACGGCATCCGCCGACGGACAGGACTCTGGGGAGTCGACCTCATATTGTTCGGTACGGCAGGTATCGCAGGATGTATCCTTGCGTTCCTGGCCCTCTTCTCCGAACACCCGGCTGTCAGCTCCAATTTCCTGTTATTTGTCTTTCATCCGGGCCAGCTTCTTTTCCTTCCTTACATCATATATTGTGTCCGAAAAGGGAAGAAATGTTGGTATTTGACCTTAAATCTTATTATTTTAACACTTTTTATAGTGCTTTTTCCGGTAATTCCGCAAAGATTTGACTTTGCTGTTGTACCTTTGGCACTCTGTTTGCTGATACGTTCAGTGAGCAATCTAATTGTGACATCTAAAAAGAAATAATGAAAGGACTACTAACTTCCCTTATCACCGTACTGACCTTCACCGGGCTGCAAGCCCAGTCGCTACCTGCCGCCCCTAAATTAGTGGTGGGACTGACGATCGACCAATTACGTACGGACTACCTGGAAGCATTTTCGTCACTTTACGGCGAAAAGGGCTTCAAACGTCTTTGGAAAGAGGGAAGAGTGTTCCATAACGCCGAATATACTTTCAGCGGTGTAGACCGCGCTTCCGCCATAGCTGCCATTTATAGCGGTACGACGCCCTCCATGAACGGAATTATCTCCAAACGCTGGATGGACGCCGCCACCCTCCGCCCCGTCAACAGCACGGACGACACGGCATTTATGGGATATTACACCGATCAGACGGTCGCCCCCACCAAATTGCTGACTTCCACCATTGCCGATGAGCTTAAAATAGCTACACAAGGCAAGGGACTTGTATACGCCATTGCCCCCAACTGCGACGCCGCCATTTTTGCCGCCGGACATGCCGGAAACGGTGCTTTCTGGCTCAATCCCAATACCGGAAAATGGAGCGGGACAACCTACTACGGAGAATTTCCCTGGTGGGCAAGTCAATACAACGACCGCCAGGCTGTCGATTTCCGTATCGCCGGCATGACATGGGAACCGGTTTTCCCGCGGGGGATGTACACTTTCCTGCCAGATTGGCGGGATATGCTTTTCAAATATAAATTTGACGACGACCGCAACAACAAGTTCCGACGGTTCATCGCCAGTCCCTTTGTGAACGATGAAGTCAATGCACTCGCCGAAGAAGCGCTCAACAAAAGTTCTATCGGTATGGACGATATTACTGACTTATTGGCACTGACTTATTATGCGGGTAACTACGCACATAAATCCGTACAGGAATGTGCTATGGAAATACAAGATACATACGTACGTCTCGACCGCAGTATCGCCAACCTGCTCGATGTGCTCGACAAGAAGGTAGGACTACAAAACGTGCTTCTTTTCGTCACCTCGACCGGCTATACGGACAGCGAATCGCCCGATTCGGGATTATACAAAATCCCCGGCGGAGAGTTTTATCTCAACCGCTGCGCCGCCTTGCTGAATATGTACCTCATGGCTACATACGGTGAGGGAAAGTACGTTGAAACCCACCACAACCAGCAAATCTATCTGAACCACAAATTACTGGAAAAGAAAGAACTGAACTTGACGGAAATACAGCAGAAGTCCGCCGAATTCCTGATGCAGTTCAGCGGAGTGAACGAGGCATATTCCGCCAACCGGCTTCTACTGGGTTCATGGACTCCGGAGATCTATAAAATACGCAACGGTTACCACCGCAAACGTTCGGGAGACCTCGTAATCGACGTCCTCCCCGGGTGGACAATCGTCAACGAGAATGGTGGCGAAAACAAAGTGGTACGCCATTCTTATATTCCTTCGCCATTGATTTTCATGGGACATTCCGTGAAACCGGCCGTTATCCAGACACCTGTAACAATAGATCATATCGCGCCTACACTGGCACATTTTATGCGCATCCGGGCTCCCAACGCCTGCACATCTGCTCCTATTACCGGCCTGCGGTAAAAGAAACCTCACAAAAACAGGGCGCAAAACATAAATAAATCAGCATTTTAATGTAACTTTGCGCAAACTATTTTAATTCGATAAATAATAAACATACTTATACAAATGGGATTCAATGAATTTTTAAGCTCGATTTTCGGAAACAAATC
>ERZ773115.3338-NODE-3338-length-11248-cov-21.239525_pt1 | contig 11248 bp, 6 predicted proteins | sample MGYA00511116_ERZ773115 | MGnify/ENA primary metagenome ERZ773115 (study PRJEB29015, sample SAMEA2737869) | human gut metagenome | biome: human gut; feature: human-associated habitat; material: faeces | place: China | collected 2012 ... | reverse complement strand
GCCTGCGGCGACAGCCCCCTCACGGAGGGAGCCTGAAAGCCTCCCTCTTTGAGGGAGGTGGCATCGCGTAGCGATGACGGAAGGAGTTCGTCTTGGTGAAAAACGAATGCCGGAGCAAGCGTGCTGGCGGCAAGGAGAGTATATGAAAAACGAAGAAATGGCGCGCCTTTTCTCTGAGGCGACACCCTACATCCAGAAGTATCACGGAAAGACCATGGTGGTAAAGTACGGCGGCAATGCCATGATCAACGAAGAACTCAAGAACGCCGTCATGAACGATCTGGTCACCCTTACCCTGCTGGGCGTGCGGGTGGTGCTGGTGCACGGCGGCGGCCCGGCCATCAACGAGATGCTGAAGAAGGTGGGCGTGGAGAGCCATTTCGCCAACGGTCTGCGCGTCACGGATGACGCCACCATGGAGATCGTGCAGCAGGTGCTGGCCGGTAAGGTGAACAAGGATCTGGTGGCAAAGCTGCGCGGCCGCGGCGTGGGCCTGTGCGGCATGGACGGCCAGATGCTGCGCTGCACCGAGCTGGACCCCCAGCTGGGCCATGTGGGCGAGATCGTCCATGTGGACGCCACCCTGATCGAAAGCCTGCTGGACGGCGGCTTTATCCCGGTCATCGCCACCGTGGGCATGGATGACCTCGGGCAGGCGTACAACGTCAACGCGGACACCGCCGCGGCGCAGATCGCCATTGCCCTCAAGGCCGAAAAGCTGGTGTCCATGACCGATATCGCGGGTCTGCTGCGGGATAAGGAGGACGAGACCACCCTCATCCCCGAGGTGGAAGTGACCGAGATCGAGGGCTACAAGTCCGCCGGCATCATTGCGGGCGGCATGATCCCCAAGATCGGCGGCATGGCGGATGCCATCTATCAGGGCGTGCACGAAGCAGTCATCATTGATGGCCGCGTGCCGCACTCCATCCTGCTGGAACTGTTCTCCGACCGCGGCTCCGGTACCCGCTTCTACCGCCGCAGCCACCGCGAATAAAAAGATTGCGCAATCGCCGGCGGAAAGTTATAATAAAGACAACGAAACCGCTCCGCTGCTGTACGACGGTTGGCATAATGCAGATGCTATTATTTTAGCGGGCTCGCCCTCTCCGTCACCTGCGGTGACACCTCTCCCAAAGGGAGAGGCCTTGGCAAAGAGATGAAGTTTGCATGGACTGCCAAGGGCTCCCACTTTGGGGGAGCTGGCATCGCGCAGCGATGACTGAGAGGGCGAGGACGCTGCCCGTGTGCAACAATGTTCCGAGCGTCAGCCGCAAGGCTTTGCGCAAGAACTCCATGTTACAGGAGGTACACCTATGGATTCTGAAAAAGTCATCAAGCGGGACAACGAGTACGTCCTGCACACCTATAACCGCAGCCCCATCGTGCTGGAAAAGGGGCACGGGCTGTACGCCGAGGGCCCTGAGGGACAGAAGTATCTGGACTTCACCAGCGGCATCGGGGTAAACAGCCTTGGCTACTGCGACCTTGCATGGGCAGAAGCCGTGTCCCAGCAGGCACACAAGCTGCAGCACACCTCCAACCTCTACTATACTGCGCCCTGCGGCAAGCTGGCCAAAAAGCTGTGCAAGCGCACCGGCATGAGTAAGGTGTTCTTCGGCAACTCCGGCGCCGAAGCCAACGAGGGCGCTATCAAGGCCGCCCGCAAGTACAGCGTGGATCATTACGGCAAGGACCGCTACAACGTCATTACGCTGGTCAACAGCTTCCATGGCCGCACCCTTGCCACCCTGACCGCCACCGGGCAGGAGGTGTTCCACAACTACTTCGGCCCCTTCAACGAGGGCTTCCAGTACGTCCCGGCGGGGGATATCGAAGCGCTGCGGGAGCTGGTAGACCGCCACACCTGCGCCGTGATGATGGAGCTCATTCAGGGCGAAGGCGGCGTGATGGCGCTGGACCCGGAGTATGTGCAGGCCGTGCGCGCTTTGTGCGACGAAAAAGACCTTGTGCTCATCGTGGACGAAGTGCAGACCGGCGTAGGCCGCACCGGCACCTTCCTGTGCTGCGAGCACTATAACCTCAAGCCGGACATCGTCACCCTTGCCAAGGGGCTGGGCGGCGGCCTGCCCATCGGCGCGGTGCTGATGAATGAAAAGGTAGCCGAGGGCATGGGCCCCGGCACCCACGGCTCTACCTTTGGCGGCAACCCGGTGGTATGCGCCGGAGCCAACGTGGTGGTGGATCGTCTGGACCAGAGCTTCCTTGCACAGGTCAGCGAGCGCGCCGTGCAGCTGCGCACCGGCTTGGCAAAGCTGCCCCACGTCAAGAACATTTCCGGCATCGGCCTGATGGTGGGCATCGAGTTCTTTGACGTGCAGGCTGCGGATGTGCTGGCTGCCTGCCGCGAAAAAGGCTTGCTGGTGCTTACCGCAAAGACCCGGCTGCGTCTGCTGCCGCCGCTTACCGTCTCGGAACACGAGGTAGATATGGCGCTGGACGTGCTGGCCGAGGTGCTGGGCACGATGGAGCCGACCGCTCCGAAGGAGCAGGCATGAAAAATCTGCTGAAAATGAGCGACCTTTCCCCCGCTGAGCTGACCCATATTCTGGATGTGGCAGACCGGCTGAAAGCGGACTGCAAGGCAGGCCGCACCGAGCCGCTGCTGGCGGGCAAAAGCGTGGCGCTGCTGTTCTCCAAGGCATCCACCCGCACCCGCACCAGCTTTGAGGTGGGCGTGTACCAGATGGGCGGCCTTGGCAACTACATGAACACCGCCGAATTGCAGGCCGGGCGCGGCGAGCCTTTGCGGGACACCGCCCGGGTGCTGGGGCGCTACTACGACTGCGCCGTCTGGCGCACCTACCGCCAGCGGGATTTGGAAGAGCTGGCGGAGCTTTCCGGCATTCCGGTGATCAACGGCCTTACCGACTACGCCCACCCCTGTCAGGTGCTGGCTGACCTGATGACCATCCGGGAGCGCCGGGGCACGCTGGCAGGGCTGAAGCTCTGCTTTGTGGGCGATGGCAGCAACATGGCAAACAGTCTGATCGTGGGCGGTTTGCTGGCGGGGATGCAGGTATCCTGCGTCTGTCCTCCGGGCTACCGCCCGGCAGCGGATGTGCTGATGTTTGCCCACAAATACGGCAATGCCTTCCACCTGACCACCGACCCCGCCGAGGGCCTGCGGGATGCGGACATCGTAGCTACCGCCGCATGGAACACCACCGCCCCCGGCACTGCCGAGAGCGAGCAGCGTCTGCGGGATTTTGTGGGCTTCCAGCTCACCGGCCGTCTGCTGGAAAATGCAAAGCCCAACGCGCTGGTGCTGCACTGTCTGCCCGCCCACCGGGGCGAGGAGATCTCCACCGCCCTATTCGAGCAGCACGCGGACGAGATCTTTGACGAAGCGGAGAACCGTCTCCACGTCCAGAAAGCCGTGCTGGCGGTGCTGCTGGCGGGCAAGTAAAACGCTTTTGAATGCCCGCCGCGTGTGCTTTGGGCATAAAGAGCGGAAAGAATATTTTGTATTGCAGTTCCGAAACGCCTGCGGGCGTTTCGGAACTGCTTTTTTATGGGAGAGAAGCATACCCCCCCCCGTATCGTGATTTTGCCCATAATTTTGCACCATTTTTTGGCAGGTGCTGCCCGCAAAAGCGCTTTATTTCCTTGAATTTTGGTGCTATACTCAACTTGGCATTTTTGTCCGTTCCGGCTGTTCCGTTTGGGGGTATAGCCGGACAAATCAACCGACAAAGGAGAGGATATCATGAAAAAACGCATCGTGAGCATGATACTGGCACTCAGTATGATGCTCTCCATTCTCCCTGTATCCGCATTTGCAGATGCAGGGGCAGGGCTTTCTTCCGCGGCGGCGGAAGAGACCAACAGCATCACTTACAGCTCGGAAGACGAGCATGAGGCTGTTGGTACGAACTCTGAAACAAAAAATCAGGTGGTCAAGATCAAGATCGGTACGAACGGTCTGCCCGAAGAGCAGTCCGGCACCGGCTGGAGCTACGACAGCTCCAACAAATGGCTGGCCATTGCCGGCGTTGCAAATGCAAAGACAGAGTATATTCTGGATGGCGATGCCAGCTGCAATGTGGCCATCTCGACTTCCAGCAATGAAGTATATCTGCTGGACGGCGTTGTCAATGGCCAGCTTTGGATCAAGAACCCGAATGCCTGTGTTCTGGGCGGCAGCTACGCCGAAGCAGTGCTGGAAAACGGCACCATTGACGGCGGCACCTACGGTAAGCTGACCGAGAACGGCGGCAGCGTTAAGGGCGGCTACTTCAAGGATATTTCCGGCCTGAAGTCCGCTACGCAGAAGCAGGCACACAAGCTGATCCTGCAGGAAAGCTGCACCCTGAACGGCCAGCCGGTGACCGGGGATGTGTATATGCTCAAGCTGTACAGCGATCACAGCCTGAAGCTGGAGGTGCAGTACACCCCCGGTTGCGTTGCATGGGCTGCATCGTTGACCGGCGGCAGCGTCGTCCCCCTGCCTGCGGGCGTCAGCAACGCTTCCTTGAACGGCTGTGCCACGGTTTCCATCAGTGCAAACGGTACAACGATCTCTGCCGAGGTCAGTATGTTCCCGCCGCTTTCAGAGAGCAACGCACCCATAGCACTGACTCCGATCCCGTCTATGGACAAGGAACTGAGTTTTACCGATAAGGGTACGCCCGATGTGAACGATGTGCCCCATGTGTACAGTCTGGACGAGGGCATATATCAGGTCTGCGTATACTTTGGCAAGGGCTGGACTTATACCTGCTACCCCAATGTCGCCAGTGCGACCGGACAACTGAAGCTCGGGGATCAGGGCGGTAAGGTGATCAATTTCAGCCAGCTGAGCGCAGTGCCCATCAACTGCTATGTCGAGCTTTCGAATGCTACCGTGACCGGCGGCATCATCCGTCAGGCTGACTTCAAAGATGTCACGATCGAGGGCGGCACCTTTGATTACCTCTCCTGCATGGGCAAGTGCACCATTTCCAAGGCAGTGGCCCAGAACTTCAGCTTTGACAGGTTTGGCGACCTTGCCATTTCCGACACCGTTCTGTGCAAGCTGTCTGGCAACGGCATAGAGAATGCGCTTGCCGATGGCCAGCAGCTCAGCACGCTGACCGTGCGCAACGGCGGTGGTGTGACTGCGATCAACGGCAGAGACCTGCCCCTTTCTGTCAATACCATCTATCTGGTGGGCAATGCCAGCGCAGAGCTTACCCTGAACACCGATGTGCTGAGCATCAACGATGCACCGGTCAGCAGCTACAACGCCAACACCTCTGCCGACGGCAAGGTGCTGCGCATTACCGGCAAGAATGACGGCGCAGAGATCTTTGTGAATAAGTCCACCGATCCAAGCGACCTCAAGCCCCTGCGCATTACCGAAGAGGGTCTGCCCGACCTGACCGGCGTGACCGGTGTGCCGGTGAGCGGCGAGGGCATGACGGCTAACCTCTATGAGGGCTTGGGCTGGAAGTACGCCACCATGAAAGAGAACGGAAGGACACGCGCGGCGCTTTACATCACCACCCCGGACGGCAACCCGGTGGATCTTGCTTCGGGTGCCATCAACCCCTACCATAAGGCCATTGCCGTGGAGCAGATCACTTTTGCAAATGTGACCGTCACCGGCATCGTGGCAGAGGGCTCTGTTGGTGCGGAGAACACCATCATTCAGGACGGCACCTTCCAGAAGGATGTCTACGCGGATGACAACAGCACCATCGCAGGCGGCACTTTCCAAGATGTCGTCCGCGCTTATGGTACGATCACCGGCGGCGCATTCAACGCTGTGGTCCAGCTGAACCAGAACAGCGAGGTCACCGGCGGTGTGTTCCACGATATCCAGCTGCCGAGCTATGCCACGGAGAAAACGGTCATCCAGAATGCCATGATCCTTGGCAGCCTGAAAACGGACGGCGACAGCAAGGCTGCTGTTTCCAATACGGTGAGCTGCGGCTATATTGAAAGCAAATACCTCGCCGCCGGTCAGCAGCAGAGCAAGCTGATGATGACGGACGGCACTGTGGAACGCCTCAACGACTATGCCGCAGCAACAGACGCGGTTTACCTTATCGGTAATGTCAAGGCAGAGATCCGCTTCAGCAATACAGTCACGAACATCAACGGTGCGGAAGCCAGCAATTACAACGAGGGCACCTCTGCCATTGACCGCTCGCTGACTATCACCGCCAAGAATGACGGCGAGCCTATTGTGGTGAACATGGCCGCCACCGGAAAGCTGCCCTTCTCTTCCCTGAGCAAGAGCGACTTTGACATCGACTGGAGCACGCTCGTCCCGGGCATTACCTGCAAAAAGGATGGCGTGGGCAAATTGAGCCTCGTCTATGTGCGCACCTCCGACAACAAGGTGTTTGCAACCTACCCGCCGTATGACGAGTACGGCGTCTACAAGCAGCGCATCGTAGCGCAAGAGGGCGACAAGTACACAGAAGGCTCGCTTGATATCGGCGAGGTGGTACGCAAATATACCCCGAGCAGAGCCGACTTTGCGTATGACTCCAAGACCCAAACTGCAACCTATAACGGCAAGATGTATTTTGACGATGCCCCGCTGTATTCTATCCAGTATGTCTCGGAGGATGGCTCGTTCCCGTCTGTGACGAAGCCCACCAAGGCAGGCACTTACAGCGTTTACATCGTGGTGAATGATAGTGACCACTACGTTGGCAACCAGTACGAAGTGGGCACCTATACTGTGTCTGAGTCGAAGTACACCCTGACCGTGGACGACAAGTCTACCGAGCACGTTGCAGGTGAGAAGCTCAGCTTCACCGCAGACGAGAAGGACGGTTACACCTTCACCGGTTGGAAAGTGACCGGTCTGCCCACTGACGTGGACACCACTAAGGCGACCATCTCCTTCACGATGCCCGCAAATAACGTCACGCTGAAGGCACAGTACACCGAGAACGCTCCCAAGACCTATAAACTCGATGTCTCCGGTGCACAGGTCACCCTGAAGGATGGCAGCGATGTTGCCGACCTGACAGCTGTGTCCGTGGGTACAGAACTCAAGGCTACCGCAGACGAGGACACCGAGACCAGCGTGTTCAAGAACTGGAGCTGCACCGGTCTGGAGCTGACCGAGGAGCAGAGCACTGCCCATGTGCTGGAGTTCAAGATGCCCGCTCAGGATGTGAAACTGACTGCTGTGTTTGAAGTTCCTGCTACTCCCGATCCGGATCCCACTCCCGATCCTAAGCCGGACCCGGACCCCGATCCGGAGCCTACTCCCGATCCTAAGCCGGACCCGAACCCCGATCCGGATCCCACTCCTGATCCTAAGCCGGACCCGACTCCCGATCCGGAGCCTACTCCCGATCCTAAGCCGAACCCGAACCCCGACCCCACCCCCGCACCCGGCGGTGACAGTGACGGCGGCGGTGCTATCGTAATGGTGGCCGCTGTGGGCAGCGCAGCCATTGGCGCAGGTGCCTACATTGTTGGCACTACCGCCTACCTGAAGAGCGTCCTGCCCGAGGGCATGGCCATCCCCGCTAACCGCCAGCAGCTGGCAGTTGCACTGTGGACCGCCGCAGGCAAGCCCGCTACCCAGAGCACTGCACTGTTCAACGATGTGGCAGCAGATGCCGCAGAGCTGCAGGCCATTCGCTGGGTCGTGGAGACCGGCCTGATGACCGCACAGGACGGCAACTTCAAGCCCGGCAGCCGCGTGGGCCGCTTGGAGGTCATCCGCACTTGGAAGACCTACCAGCAGCGCGGCTAAAACCGCTGCCCCTTAACCCCTTATAACCCCGCAGGGACTGCTGCACAGCGCTGTGCGGCAGTCCCTTTTTTGCGCCCCAAAAGGGTGCGCAAGGGCTTTTTTGGGGTTTTTCAGGGCGATTCGATGCATTTCAGGGGCCATTCACGCAGAATTGCTCTACTTTTGCCGCCGTTCGTGGTATACTACAGGCACAGAGCAGTGCTCTGTTCAATATGCCATTCCCGTAATTCCTATAGAGCAGAAAACCGTCCGGTAACCGCAAACCGGGCGGTTTTCTGTTTTTTGCGGGTGCGTGTGGTGCACCGGGTCGTTTCAGCGCATTTGCGGGGCGATTCGTGCCCAAAACCGTCCAAAGCGGGCAAAACGTGGTACACTGGGTACAACAAAAGCGCCCGGCTTGGAGGGCGCTTGAGAAGGAGAGAATCTTATGCAAAAACGGCTCATCAGTATGGTTCTGGCGCTGAGCATGGCACTGACCGCAATGCCGCTGCCCACCCTTGCCCAGAGCGCCCCGCCCGACACCGCCAGCGCCGCCGCACTGGCAGAGGAAAACGGCGAGATCACCAATATCTATACAAGCAATTCCTCCGGCAAGCCCATCGGCGATCTGGGCGACAGTGGAGACAGCTGGTCCTACGATGAGGCCAGCAATACGCTCACCCTGAAAAAAGGTACCTTCTGCCTCCGTAATTACGGCTATGACAGCTACAATAATTGCATCAAATGGAACGTGAAGATCGAGCCCGGTGCCACCCTGCAGGAGGCGCGGATCGGCTCGGAATACCATAACGGCTACACCGTGACCAACGCAGGCACTATCTCCGGCGGCACCTTCTACGGCAAGGTGATCTGTGAAGCCGGGGCTGTCATCAGCGGCGGCACCTTTAAGGGAGCTGCCAGAGTTGATGCTGCAGGCGGCGAGGTCACCATTGAAGATGGCACCTTTGAAGAGGTTAGTTATACCAGCGGCATGACCGTTAAAGCAGCGGGTACCCTTACCATCAACGGCGGCACCTTTAAGGGCAAGCGCATCTGCTCCGTGGATATCAACAATTGTGAAAGGATCGTTATCAACGGAGGCAGCTTTGAAAGCTCGCTCACGGATCTTGAAAGGACAACGGAAACCATCATCAATGGCGGTCTGTTCAACGACAAGCTGTATGTTGCAGGAGATAAATGTACCGTCAACGGCGGTCTGTTCACCACTGAAGATGACCCGCTGCCCGAGGATGCAGCCGTCAACGGCGGCTATTTCACGGCAAAACGCACTGGTCTCGTGAAGATCGATGCAACCAATGCTCCGGTGTATGCCCCTGTCGCGGTGGCAGCGGACGGCACGGTGACCGAGTGGTCGGCAGATGCCTATGACACCCTCTATGTTGTCTCCGGCAAACCGGTGACCCTGAGACCTACCTACAAGCTGAAGAGTGTCGTCAGCGGCGGCGAGGAGCTGAACTATAACGACGGGAACGGCGCAGTCAGCTTTACTGTGGGCGCTGAAGCTGTCCAGCTCAACAGCGTTATTTGGAAAGAGCTGGTCATTGAAGCGGACGGCTTCCCCAAGGGCACGGACGGCGGTGTCTACGGCGCAAAGGGCAACGGCTGGTCCTTTGACCCGGCGCACAAGCACGCAGAACTGTTTACAAACGATGTCCCCACCCTGACCATCGAGAAGGACGCTGTGCTGGACTTCGATGAGGTGATAAACAACGCCGATACAGTAAAATTTGCAGTTGAAAACTACGGCACCTTCAGCGGTACGCTGAACTCCACCCGGTATGTGTACAATAGGGAGGGCGGCGTCATCAAGGATGCCACGCTGAACAGCGCGCAGAGCCTTTACAATGACGGCCTTGTGGAGAATTCGGTGCTGTGCGTTAGGTACATCGGCAACGGCTGGCGCGACCCGGCACAGCCCGCTACCATTCGCAACTCTGCGCTGGATGTTACCGGATATTCGGTAGTCAACATGGCTTCCAATAAGGCTGTGCTGGACGGCTGCTATAACAGCGCCGGTTACACCGGCACTGCCGTGATCCAAAACGGCGGCACGGTCGAAAACAGCCAGAACACCCTGAAGCTGCCGGTAGAAAATACGGCCGGCTATGACGGCAATGCAGAGCCCTACCAGCCCATCATTGACGGCGGCGAGTGCACCGTTGTTTATAACGAGGGCGGCATCATTCAGAATAACCCCATCATCCACGCACTGGTGGCAAAGGATACCGAAGACCTGAACGGTGCTACGGATTACTACACCCTGAACTACACTGCACCGGAAGGTGCCGAGTACGCTAAAAAATACATCAACGGCATCAATGGCATGATGGAGGGTGTTTGGGACGCAGAAACCTCCACCCTCTACGTTGACACCGATCTGAACACCATCTCGGTCATCACGCATGCCCCCATCAAGAGTGTGAACGGCGTAGCTTATAGCGGCTCTGTAGCCGATGGAGAGCGTTACAACAGCACCATCGACCTGCGCAAGTATAACATCCCGCAGACCCATATCCTTAACCTGAGCGCCACCGGCGAGGGCGCGGCGGAATTGCCGCCGGCAGACCCCGCAGACTTTGCCTTTGTCCTGCCCAACAACCTGACCTATGACGGCAGTCCCAAGGAAGTAACTGTTAAGAACACCAGCAATAAGGACTACGGTGATGTTACCGTGACCTACATGCAGAATGGCAAAGTGCTGGACGGCGCTCCCATTGAGCCGGGCGATTACAGCTATACTGTAACCATCGCAGGCAGTGCACAGTATGCGGGTGGAACTGTTAAAACAGGCTCGTTCCGCATCATCGCCGAGACCACCCCGGAGGAGCCGCCAGAGCAGCCGCCGCAGGGGGACAGCACCGAGTTCAGCCCGCTGCAAACGGTGGCCATCGTAGCCGGTACAACGGCGTGGTTTGCAGGCAGCGCAGTAATGGGCTATGAGGCTGTTACTTACAGCATCCTTGCAGACCTGCTGCCCAAGGGCACGCCCATCCCGCGCACCCGGGAGCAGCTGGCAGTGCTGCTGTGGAGCACCGCAGGCAAGCCCGAACCCGCTGCACCCGCTGTTTACAGCGATGTAGCGGAGCCGGATACCGCCAAGGCAGCCCGCTGGGCTGTGGAGGCCGGGCTGCTGCCCGACATGGGTGAGGGCGCCTTTACGCCCGGCAAGCGTGTGACCAAGGTACAGGTCATCCGCGCATGGAACCGGCTGAAAAAGCTGGGTCTGGCGAAATAACAATTGCCATCTCCTGATCGATCCTTTCCAATAAGTGCAGCAAGGCCGTCCGGCATTCGCCGGACGGCCTTGCTGCGTTGTGTAGGAGGGGATTCCCCGCAGCGCCGCCGCTTCCGCAGGAAGCAGGCGCTGTAAATGCCGTTTGCCATTACGACCCCACCCGTGAAAATGGGATAGCGGAGCGTCCGCAGACGCTCCGCTATCCCGAAAATTAAAATAATTCTTCCGCTGCAACGACGACGACCGCCGCCAGTGGCGGAAACAGGGAGGAGTTGTTGGGGCAG
>ERZ773115.3336-NODE-3336-length-11250-cov-3.350960_pt1 | contig 11250 bp, 9 predicted proteins | sample MGYA00511116_ERZ773115 | MGnify/ENA primary metagenome ERZ773115 (study PRJEB29015, sample SAMEA2737869) | human gut metagenome | biome: human gut; feature: human-associated habitat; material: faeces | place: China | collected 2012 ... | reverse complement strand
GAAAAGTATATCCAACCATCTGACCAAAATAATTAAGACCTGTCATATCCGGAAAATACTTTCTAAGAACTACTGTTGAAAACATATCTGTCACACAACTTGCCAGACAGATTATCTGAAAATATCCATATATTCTCCGTGAAAGTTTATTAAGTTCAGCAACCCTGTAATAATATATTATAAGAACTATTAACACAACTGATGATGCTATGTAAAAATCATAATTCCATTTCATTAAGAGTTTCCTCTCTTTCAAAAAAGATTAACCCTTTTATATCCTTTTATATAATGATGCAAAATGTCTTTTGCCACAACATCATATAAAATTCCATTCACACCTGGTATATTGTATCAATGATACAATACACTAATTACAATTCTAACATAACACAAGTCTTACATCAACGATTCGTATCACCCGTAGATGATAAATTTTTGGCGGTTTAATGTTGTCATATATATAGCATGACTTTATCCGTACTTCCGTCATTGATAAACCAGAATTCAGGTTTGACGCTGTCATATATGCATCATGGCACTCAACGGGCTGAACTTATTTTAAGTAATCACGCAAATTCTAATCACTGTTGTATAAGCCTGACAATCTGTGTCAGGCTTTAATTTCACCGACACATTTGTATAACAGTGCCTCGCATCCCTCTTTTACATCTCTGTATGTGTCATCAAAATTTCCCGTGTACCACGGGTCGGCAATATCCCTGCCACTTCCCGCAAATTCAAGAAGAAGCGACACCCTCCCATCTGGGTCACCGCCAAAAATACGCATCATATTCTTATAGTTCCACTTGTCCATTCCTATTATATAATCAAATTTGTTGTAGTCACTCTTTGTGACCTGCGATGCAAAATGCGGCTGCATCGGTATGCCAAGTTCGTTCATCTTGCGAACCGTGCCACGGTGCGGTGGATTGCCAATTTCCTCCGTGCTGGTTGCTTTTGAGTCGATGAAAAATTCATCGGCAAGACCGGCATGGTTTACCATGTCCTGAAAAACGAATTGTGCCATTGTGCTGCGGCAGATATTGCCGTGGCAAATAAATAGTACCTTTATTTTCTCCATTTTATCTCCTCATATCCTCTCAAAGCCTTATAAATACTGGCTTTTCAGCCTTTGTGCATTTTTTACTTGAAAGGTTCTTTTTCTTATAAATTCTTGTATTTTCTCATGTTTTTTCGGGCATTTGTGGTACAAATGGGTTATTTTTAAAGTCCCAAATTCCTTATGAGATAAGGCTTACATGAGTTGTTTGTGCATGTTTTTGGGTTATAAACTTTTTCTTTTCCAGTTCATCCCTTGCTTCTTTTAATCTGGCAAGTTCTTTCTTTGCATCATCATAGCCGGTATGCGTATAAATATTAAGTGTTACAGATACATCTGAATGCCCCATCAGATATTGCAGTGTCTTTGGGTTCATCCCTGAATTGGCCATATTTGTACAATAAGTATGCCTGCATACATGAGGAGTAATTGGCGGCAACTGCAACAAATGTTCACGATTATATTTTTCTCTTGCATGCTGCATGTACTTTTCCCAGTGAAGTGCAACCATTGGTCTTCCATTCTTATCCAGAAACAGAAATCCTCCATATCCATCCACCATCGGCTCACGTTTTGGTTTCCTTCTATTCTTCAAGATTCGAAGAAATGCCTCTTTTACATCCGCTTCCATTGGAAGTAACCGCGTACCACTTGTTGTCTTTGTAGATACGATGATATACTTCATTTCTCGAGTTCTTTGCAACTGATGATTCACATTGATAATATCTTCTTTAAAGTCCAAATCTTTTACAGTAAGCCCACAAAATTCAGATATTCTAAGACCTGTCTTGAATAAGATATAAAATGCATCATAATACTGATTATAATGTGGATCATTCTTTACAAACTCGAGAAATTTTGCTTCATCTTCCGGAGAAACAGCTTGTCTTTTCTGACTGTCATTAACAAGTACTGTACCTAATTCAAATCCAAATGGATTTTTTAGAATCAAGTCATCATCCACAGCCATTTGAAAAGCAGGTCTTAAAACACCTCTGATGGAATGAATGGAACTATATCCTCTACCATCTCTTTGTAGTTTTATCAGAAAAATCTTTGCGTCAGAAAGTTTCACATCATCCACTTTCTTATAAGCGAATTCTTCCTTTTTCAATACATTCACCACAAATTTGTAATTCGCTAAAGTATTATGCTTTACTCCTGTTTTCAGGGAAAGATATCGTTCCACAAGTTCAAGCACTGTAATGTTACTTCCTGTAATCCCTTGCATCTGTAAGGACTGAACTTTTCTTTCTTTTTCCCTGAGAGAAAGATCTGCCCGTTTACCTTCCGGCATCTTATCTGCTTCTGTCAATCTCCAACTATATAATATTTTACGCTTACCAAGTGAATCTGTATATTTATAGCGGTAACGTCCACTTGGTTCCTGCCATTCTCCTTGCTGGAGAACTCTGCCTTTATCATCACGTCTCTTTGAAATCATATCCTACCTCCAAGGGGACGCAACATGATATTGTTAGTATATCATGTAACCCCTAATTCGAACACCTCCTTCTTTTAAATTTCATTTTATATCGCACTGAGTGTATCAATAAATTTTTCAAATCTTGTTCGTTTTATCTGTACACGATTCCCATTCCAAAGCAAATACTCTGCATTTGGATTGTCATTGACTAACTTACGAAGCTTTCCTTCTCCAATACGAAAATAGGATGCTGCCTCTTCAATGGATAATGTATACTTCTTCCAATAAGGTATATCATAACTTGTCATTTGTATGCCTCCTTCTATTATCTTTGTTTTTGACATTGGCGGCTGGCAAAGGTATCTATAAAGACTGCCAATGCCAAAGTAGTTTTTTGCCAATGTCATCCTTTATTCTGTTGTCAACGCAACTGTTTTTCTTCCCTGACACCAGTCGTAGCTCATTCTGTTTTCCAGCTGCTTTCTTGCATCTCTTCCTGTTCTGGAAGAAATCCCATAGGCTAGTAGTTCTGCCTCTAATTCTTCTAAACACATTACTTTTCGTTTGGTTAATAACTCCAGGATCAACTTCTGTGCCTTTTCCAGTTTCGTTTCCTTTTTCGTTCCTGCTTTCCCCATCAGCAGATCTTCAATGGATATATCATATTCCCCTAACCATTTTAAGCCTTCTTCTCCTAAAGAAAACGCTACCGGATTTTCCTTCTTAGCAAGAGAATCCTTTTGCTGATATACCACTCGGATATCCTGTTCCTTCTCTTTTTCCACCTTTTCTACAAATAAGATGCTTCGTACTGCCGCTGCGATATCAATGGATCCCAAGGAACGGTAATCGCTCTGACTTCCCGATGACTTATTCAAATGTCCAATGAGAACAATGGCACATCCAGTTCTCTCTGCAATCGTACTGAGATGTCGAAATAAGGGACGGATCTCATTCGCCCGGTTCATATCCACATTGGCTCCCAGATAAGCCTGTATGGGATCCATGATCATGAGGCGTACATTATTCTGTCGGATGGCTTTTTCAATCCGATCGTCCGTCATAGAAAGCTGTTTTTCATCTTCATTGATGAAGCGTACTCTTGTCATATCTGCACCACATTTTGCTAATCTAGGCTTAATGGTATCTGCTATCCCATCCTCTGCTGTTTGATACAACACATTAAAGGGTTCTATGGGAAGTGCATTGGGAAGTTCTTTTCCATTTGTACAGTATGCGGCGATTGCCATTGCAAGCCACGTTTTTCCTTTTCCCGGATTCCCCTGGATCAAAGTAACCTTTCCAAAGGGAATGAACGGATACCATAACCACTGGACCACCGTTTCCTCAACCTCCGACATCTTCATGACTGGAACTGGTTTTTCCCTGGCATCTCTCCAACACATCTGCTTTGCCATATTTTCTACCGGAACTTCTGCTACCAGACATTCATTCCAGTCTTTCTTCACCGGTTCTAATCGGTACACACTCAGTTCCTCCGGAATAAGAGAAACAAACTGCCTGCATCTCTCATTTCCAGGCTCATCATTATCCAGACACAAGTAGATGGAATGGATATAAGGATATTCTGTATACATCCGTTTCATTGCTTTTTCACTCAATCCTCCCAGGGAAATATAACTATGCTTTTCCCATTCTTCTGAAACTGCAGTGATATAAGACAAAAGATCAATGGGGGATTCAAACACAAATAGTTTTTCATCCGTTCCTATATGGCCAAATCCATAGGCTTTTTCTGAACCTCTTGCTTCCCCACGATATCGGTTCTCATCAGTTCCACGCATAGCTGCATATCTGGGATTCTGTTCTTTGTCTCTTCCAACGAACACCACATTGTGATATGCTTTGCTTTCATAAATATCTCCCTTTTCGATCATCTGATCCACCAAATGTTCCGATAGTTTTCTCTGTTCAATGAGATACTTCCTTGCAATCTCACAGCTTTCATTTCTTTCTGGCAGTTCCAATCCAGGCAAGGGGATGGGGCAGACCTTCTGTCTGCCTGCATCTTCCTTCGCCGTTCTTCTGTTGGTTTCTCCAGCTCCCTCTTCTCCTAATAATTCTTTGACTGCCTCTGCAAAAGAAAGACCGTAGAATTCTTTCATAAAATCGATGGCATGGCCGCCTTTATTCTGACTAAAACGATACCATTCGTTCTTGTTGATCATCACACTGTCATGTCGCAACCATCGGTATTCCTTCCCACATCGTTTGAACGATTCTCCTCTCCCAGAAAGAAAAACATATAAATCGGTATCATCTGCTCTTTGGATCTGTTCTCTTGTATATTCTTCCATCTTCTAAAATCCCTCCTATAATTCCATTCCATGATGTTTCTTCTTTCGTTTCATGGTTCTCACTGCTTCTTTTGTTTCTGTGGATTGCTCCCGCTTGTTTGTTTCTGGAAGAGAGACACCTTCTCCTTCCTCTGCCATCAAAGCTTCCACATGATTTTTGATTCCCTCATACTTTCGTAACATGGCATGGATCCGTTTATCTTCTTTTCGTAAAGCAGCTATCTCTTCTGATAAACGAGCGGCTTCTCGTTTCCATTGTCCTTCCGGAATCTTCCCACTTGGGTCTAGATTTTCTTTTAAGATTCTTTCCGAACGATAATATCTGCTAAGTTCCTTCTTATGTTCCTCTTTGAATTTTTCCCTGCCAAAATATTTGTTCTTTAATTCCAGATAAACAGGTCTTGTTTCAAAATACTCTTTCATTGCATAAAGATTGCTGTTGACACTTCGCAAAGCAGACAGTTGTTGATTCAACCGCTGACTCATCTCATTCAGCTGTATATCTAATTCCTGGATTTTCTCTGTCAGCTGTTCTGGGTTTCTCACATCCTGCTCTTCCAGAAAGCGGATGGCTTTGAGAGTCTGGGCGTTGGCACGGGCCGTCTTGCCCAGGTTTGCGGTGTCACAGTTGGTGTGGCGGTTGATTTGGTTGCGCATCTGCTTGACAGCCTTCTGGGCGCTGAGCTGGGCCGATGCCTCTGCCGCCCCCATAAAGGAAAGGATGCGCTCTACGTTGTCGCAGCTCTTGACGTAAACAAGGTTCACGCCGTTGCGGCGGGTGCGGTGGGGTGCAAACTCGTGCTCCGCCAGCAGGGCTTCGAAGTCGCGCGCAAGGTTCGTGCGGCTGGTGAGAAACTCGATGTTATACTCCTTTTGCGGGTCAGTGACCGTGCCGCTGCACAAAAAAGCTGCCCCGATGTACGCGCTGACGCACGTCTGGCAGCGAATCAGTCTGGGGTCTATCTGCAGGCTCGTCTCGGTGCCGGTGGTGCCGAAAAGCTCGTGCATCCGCGCCACCTGCCCCGGTGCGCGGATGCTGAACTCATAGACCACCCCGCTGGGACGCTGCTTCTCGATGATGTCACCCTGTACGCCGCAGCGCGCAAACAGCTGGGAAGCCACCTGCGTCGTCAGCTCCTGTTCCGTCTGCAGCACCAGCCCGCTGGCGTCGAAGTACTTGGCGAAGCAGGCAATTCCATAGGCAGCAGCGCGGACGCAGCAGTCCTTCTGCAGACTGCGCCGGGCGATCTCCTCCCTTGCCTGGGATGCAAAACTCATGATATGTTTATCCTTTCAACGGACAGAATCGCGGTGCTGGATGCCGGGCTTGTAGCCAAGCTTTTCGCAGTATTCCGCGATTTTCCGCGCAAATGTGATGGAGCGATGCTTGCCGCCGGTGCAGCCCACTGCGATGGTGAGCTGGCTTTTGCCTTCCTTGACATAGAGCGGAAGAGCATATTCCAGAAACGATTCATAGCGCTTCAAAAGCTCCTGCGCCTCCGGGTGGCTCATGACAAAATCGACGACCTCTTCATCAAGACCCGTTTTATGCTTCAGTTCCGGGACATAAAAAGGGTTGGGCAGACAGCGGACATCCAAAACAAGATCCGCCTCCGGTGGGATGCCGAACTTGAAGCCGAAGGACATGACTGTCAGACGCATGGCGCTCTTCGCGCCGCCGTTCTGGTTGAACAGGTCACAGATGCGCTCTTTGTTCTGCGAGGTGGAGAGCAGGCCGGTATTGATGGTATAATCTGCCCGGTCTTTGAGGGGCTGCAAGATCTCGCGCTCCCTGCGGAAGGCTTCCCGGGTGGAAAGGCCGTCGGAAATGCTCATCGGATGGCGGCGGCGCGTCTCACTGTAGCGGCGCATCAGCACATCGTCCGGGGCATCAAGAAACAAGATCTCATATTCTATCCTCTGCGCGTCCAACTGAGAAAGAGCTTCTTCGATCTCTTCCGGCGTGCGGCAGCCGCGGATGTCCATACAGAGAGCCACCCGCTTGAGCTGGTTGTCACCCGCTTTCGAAAACGCCGTGATACTGGGCAGCAGTGCCGCCGGGATGTTATCAATGCAGAAAAAGCCGATGTCTTCCAGTGCATTCATGGCGACAGATTTGCCTGCACCGGAAAGGCCGCTGACGATGAGAAGATTCATTTTGCACGCCTCTTTCTTTTATGCTTCCACCACACGAATTTCTTTTTCGAGGTCGTAGCCGGTCTTTTCTTTCACGATGGCACGCACCTCATCGCACAGAGCCAGCACATCTGCACAGGTCGCTCCACCCAGATTGACCACAAAGCCGCAGTGCTTGTCACTGACGGCTGCGCCGCCATGGCGGTAGCCCCGCAAACCGCACTGGTCGATGAGGGCTGCCGCAAATGCGCCCACCGGCCGCTTGAAGGTGCTGCCGGCGCTGGGCTTGTCGAGAGGCTGTTTGTCTTTGCGACGGGCCATCAGGTCGTCCATCCTGGCGCGGATGTCAGCGGCATTGCCTCTTGCAAGGTGGAACTTTGCCGAGAGGATGCAGCCGCCGTTTTCTTCGAAAATGCTGTGGCGGTATCTGAGGTCGAGCTGTTCTGCCGGTATCTCAACGGTCTCCCCTTCTGCGGTCAGATACCGCACGGAGACCAGCACGTCCTTCATCTCGCCGCCGTAAGCTCCGGCGTTCATGTAGACAGCACCGCCCACCGTACCCGGGATGCCGTAGGCGAACTCAAGACCGGTGAGGCTGTTTTCCAGCGCCGTCATGCAGAGCGACGAGAGCATCTTGTCCGCACCGACAACGACAGCATCGTAAGTCAGGGCCGGATCTTTGCCCGGGAAACAGATGTTTTCAAGAATACCGATCGCGCTCTTCATGGCCGATACATTGATGACAGCTCCCCGGTAGCCCGCATCCTCAAACAGGATGTTGCTGCCGTTGCCAAGCAGATAATATTTGACGTTCGCTTCCTTCGCCAGCTTGATGGCGGCGCAGAGCTGCGCCTCATTTTCCGGCAGGATAAAGACATCTGCCGGGCCGCCGATGCGGAAAGTGCAGTGCGCGCTGAGCGGCTCATTTTCTTTGTATGCAATGCCCGCAACGGACAAAGCCTGTTTCAATCGTTCCATTCGTTCTCCCTCTATCGGTAGAAAATCAGTCCATCGTGTCGTTCAGGCCCAGACGGATGAGCAGCTCCTTGGCGGCGTTATAACCCATCTTCTTCTGGCGGTTATTGATAGCCGCCGTTTCCAGCACGACTGCGAGGTTGCGTCCGGGCGAAACGGGGATGATGGTGCTAGGGATGTTGACGCCCAGAATGTCATAATACTCGCTTTCCAAACCGGTGCGCTGATAGTTTTTGGTGGGGTCCCATGCTTCCAGCTGGACGACGAGGTCGAGGCTTTCACTCACCTTGACCGCGCCCACGCCGAACACGCGGGCCACGTTGACGATGCCGACGCCGCGCAGCTCAATGAAGTGGCGGATGTTTTCCGGCGCAGTACCCATGATCTGACGGTTGGAGACCTTGCGCAGCTCCACGGCATCGTCGGCGACGAGGCGGTGACCGCGCTTGACCAGCTCGATGGCCAGCTCGCTCTTGCCGATGCCGCTGTCGCCGAGAATGAGGATGCCTTCACCGTAAACTTCCACCAGCACGCCGTGGCGGGTGATGCGGGGAGCCAGTTCAAGGTTCAGCACGCTGATGAGGCTGCCCATCATGGTGCAGGTCGTCTCGTTGGAGCGCAGCAGGGCTACCCCGTGCTGCTTTGCAAGCTCCTGCATCTCCGGGAAGGGTTCCAATTCCTCGTTGCGGCAGAGGATGACGGCCGGAGGCTGCTGGCGGAACAGCTGGTCAAGGCGCTCACGGCGCTTTTCCGCCGTAAGACCGGCCAGAAAGTTCATCTCCGCAAGGCCCATGATCTGTAAGCGCAGCTTATCGAAATAATCGTAGTAACCGGCCAGAAACAGACCGGGACGATTGACCTCTGCGATCTCGACGCTGATCTTGTCCAAATCGCAGGGCGTATAGATAACCTCGAGGCTGACCTTCTCGACCAGCCGCTTGAGCGAAACAGCGAAATTCCCCATTCGTTTTTCCTCCTGCATCCTCTGTGCTCTGCCATACCAAAAGGCAGCACAGTTTATCCTTCTTTATATTATAATCGAGACGGGCGGCAAAAACAACAATTCTTTCAGGAATCTTTTCTGGTTTTGCGCCAGCGCTTGCATCCGGGGGCCAAAACCATATAATAGGAGGCAGGGATAGAGTTTACTTTACATGAGTTTTACATTTCGCCGGTTTCCGATTTTACATTCCGCTCGTATACTCATAATCAGGGATAGGACCGGTGAAATCCAGTGCAGGTCGTGTAAAAAATTAAGACATGATCCTGCACGGGTCCTCTACGGCCGCTGTCGATGTATAAACGCAAGCTTCAACAAGTGAGGAGTAAAACATGACTCTATTCAATGTCTTTTCTCTGCTGGGCGGTCTGGCTCTGTTCCTGTTCGGCATGGACATCATGGGCAAAGCCCTTGAGAAACAGGCCGGCGGCCATCTGCAGAAGATCCTGAGCAAACTGACGGATAACCCCCTCAAGGGCTTCTTCCTCGGTCTGTGCGTGACCGCCATCATCCAGAGTTCCAGTGCTACCACCGTCATGGTGGTCGGCTTCGTCAACAGCGGCATCATGGAGCTGCATCAGGCCATCGGCATCATTATGGGCAGCAATGTGGGTACCACTGTCACCAGCTGGCTGCTGAGCCTTTCCGGCCTGCAGGGCGACAGCCTCTGGATCCAGATGCTCAAGCCCACCTCCTTCAGCCCCATTCTCGCCTTCATCGGCATCCTGCTCTATATGGGCAAGAATGAGAAGAAAAAGGGTATCGGCACCATCCTCATCGGCTTTGCCATCCTGATGACCGGCATGACTACCATGTCCAATGCCGTCGAGCCCCTGCAGGGTGAGGCATGGTTCACCAACCTCTTCGTCCGCTTCTCCAATCCCATCCTCGGCGTTCTGGTGGGCGCACTGGTCACCGGCATCATCCAGAGTTCCAGCGCCAGCGTTGGCATCCTGCAGGCGCTGAGCGCTACCGGCGTCATTACCTACGGCAGCGCTATCCCCATCATCATGGGTCAGAATATCGGCACCTGTGTCACCGCGCTGATTTCTTCTGTGGGCGCAAATAAGAATGCCCGCCGTGCCGCCATGGTCCACCTCTACTTCAACATCATCGGTGTCACGGTCTTTCTGGCCGGTTTCTACGGTCTGAACGCCGTGGTCCACTTTGATTTTGTGAACGAGACCATCGCCGCCTGGGGCATTGCTGTGGTCCACTCCGCCTTCAACATCGCGGCCACCCTCATCCTTCTCCCCTTCGCAAATGGTCTGGAAAAGCTGGCCATCCTCACCATCCCCGACGACGCCGAAAAAGAGAGCTTTGCTCTGCTGGACGAGCGTCTGCTGAACACCCCGGCTGTGGCCGTGGAGCGCGCCCGCAGCGCCACCGCCGACATGGCAGAGCTGGCCCGCGTGGGCGTGGTGCAGGCCATGAGCCTGACCCACCAGTGGAACGACGAGCTGGCCCAGAAGGTGCGTGACGAGGAAAGCACCGTGGACCGTTATGAGGACGCTCTGGGCACCTACCTTGTCAAGCTGTCCGGCCGCGAGCTGAGCCACGCCGACAGCCAGAGCGTGAATACCCTGCTGCACACCATCAGCGATTTCGAGCGCATCAGTGACCACTCGGTCAACCTGCTGGAATCCGCGGAGGAAATGCACCAGAAGAACATTGAATTTTCCAAGGACGCACAAGAGGAGCTGCAGGTGCTGGAAGATGCCGTGCAGGATATCCTGAGCCGCACCACCGACGCCTTCCGCAAGGGAGACCTGCACCTGGCCAGCAAGGTAGAGCCGCTGGAAGCTGTGGTCAACGAGCTGGTGCGTGCCATCAAGGCACACCACATCGCCCGCCTGCAGACCGGCAGCTGCTCCATTGAGTACGGCTTTGTGCTGGACGATCTGCTGACCAACTACGAGCGTGTGTGCGACCACTGCAGCAATGTGGCTGTTGCCCAGATCGAGGTAGCACAGGACAGTTTTGACACCCACGCTTACCTCAACGATCTGCGTCACGGCAAAGATACCAAGGAGAGCGAAGAATTTCATCGTCGACTGGACAAATACCGGGAGCGGTATCTCTTCCCGGACAATCAATCTGCGGAGGAATTTGACAAATGATCTATATCGTAGAAGATGATGACGCCATCCGTGAGCTGGAGCAGTATGCCCTGCAGTCCAACGGTTATGAAGTGGCCAGCTTTGCCAGTTCCGAACCGTTCTGGCAGGCCATGCGCACCGAAGCCCCGGAGCTTGTGATCCTGGACGTGATGCTGCCCGGCGAGGATGGGTTCTCCATCCTGAAAAAGCTGCGCAACACCCCTTCCCTGCACCGG
>ERZ773115.3334-NODE-3334-length-11256-cov-2.718686_pt1 | contig 11256 bp, 10 predicted proteins | sample MGYA00511116_ERZ773115 | MGnify/ENA primary metagenome ERZ773115 (study PRJEB29015, sample SAMEA2737869) | human gut metagenome | biome: human gut; feature: human-associated habitat; material: faeces | place: China | collected 2012 ... | reverse complement strand
GTAATAGGAAATTCCTTGGAATTCCCTATTACGCAAAAAGGCACTAACGTGCCAAGGAATAATTCTTCCCTCCCACACATAAAATAGTAATGGTAATTTTTGACAGTCTATCTAAGACGTAAATGTTCAAGCAGGGAGGAGAATGAGAGAATGAGAAGAACAAAAAAGACGAAAAAAACGAGAATGCAGGGACACATGGCAGTAGCAATTTCCATGGCGATGGCGGCAGGGCTGGCGCTGACGGGATGCGGCAGTACCGGAACGACAGGAGTATCGGCAGAGACATCTGCGGGAGGTAAAAATGAAGCCGGGAGGAATACTGCCGGTAACACAGCAGGCGGACAGGAAGAAAGTCAGAGTGGGGCTGGCGCTGCGCAGGTGACAGACACGAAAAAGGGCGGAAAGGATGGCGGAACCAGCCTCATTTTCACGACGGGAGGCGATCAGGGTACATATTATGGATTTGGCGGCGTGCTTGCAGGAAAGATAGGGGAATCGACCAGCACTTCGGTGACGGCGATCACATCGGGCGGTTCGCAGGCAAATATCGAGGCGCTGGATGCACATGATGCGGATTTGGGATTTGTGCAGTCGGATGTCATGGCATATGCCTACAATGGTACGAATCTCTTTGAAGAATATGGAAAAGTTGCTGATTTCTCGACCGTGGCGGCGCTCTATATGGAGCAGGTGCAGATTGTTACGCTGGATCCGTCGATTCAGTCGGTAGCCGATCTGGAAGGCAAAAATGTTTCGGTCGGCGCGGCGGGGTCAGGCGTCTATTATAATGCGGTGGATGTGCTGGGAGCATATGGATTGGATATCGAAAAAGATATAAATCCGACGTATCAATCCTTTGGGGACAGCGCAGAGGCGCTGCAGGATGGCAAGATTGATGCGGCATTTGTCGTAGCGGGTGCACCGACGACCGCAATCACCTCCCTGGCAGCGACGAAGGATGTGTATCTCGTCAGCCTGGACGATGAGCATATGGATCAGCTGATTAAAGAATCGCCATATTACAGCAAAAACACGATCCCAGCGTCCGCGTATGGAACGGATGAGGATATCAGGACGGTGGCTGTCGGTGCGGTAGTAGTGGCGCGCGATGACGTTCCGGCAGAGGATATCTATAACTTCTGCTATGGCGTCTTTGAAAACATGGATTCCATCAAGGCGGCGCATGCGAAGGGAGCGGAGCTGAACCTTGAATTTGCCACTTCGGTCACAGCGGTTCCGTATCATCCGGGAGCAGCGGATTATTTCGCAGAGAAAGGGATGGAGGTGCCGGTGAAATAAGGGGGAAACCCAGAAATGAAGTATGAAAGGGGGTTATACGAATGGGTGAATGGAAGGAAAAGAAAAACAGGGCACCAGATCTAAAATACCTGGAACGTGAAAGCCTGAAAAAGGGCGATTCGGACACAGGGACAGCTGCGGATGTTGAGTTAGTCATGAAAAAATATGACCGCGAGTCCAACACGCGCGTCTGGCAGGGGAAACCAGCATCGATCATCCGGTGGCTGTCGGTATTATTTTCCGTTTACAGCATTTATGTGACGCTTTTCAGTACCGCCTTGCCGGAAATCCGGTTGTCGATGTTTCTGGGAATGATTCTGATTCTCGGGTATCTGCATTATCCGATTCAGAAGGGAGACGGACGCATCAACCATATGCCGTGGTACGACTGGGTTCTGATGGCAGTGGGGGCGGTTCCATTTTTCTATTTTGCGGCGAACGCGCATGGGATCATTAAGCTGGCGACGCGGGTCACGAAGAATCCGGTTATGGTGCTGATGGCGATTCTGGCGGTGCTCTCGCTGATGGAACTTTGCAGGCGTTGTGTGGGAATCCCGATTCTCTGTGTGGTCGGTGCACTGCTTGTATATACATTTGCGACGGTGCGTTTTGGAAAGGTTATTTATGATTTATTTTACACGACGAGCGGAGTTATGAATACGCCGATCAATGTCTGTGCAAAATATATTGTGGTCTTCATCATTTTCGGGGCGTTTCTGGAACGGACGGGGATCTCGAATTTTTTTATCGACCTGGCGAACTGTCTCTGCGGTTCCTCGGCGGGCGGTCCGGCGAAGGTGGCGGTTATCTCCTCGGCGCTCTGCGGGATGGTATCGGGATCTTCGGTTGGAAATACTGTCACAACGGGTTCGGTCACGATCCCGATGATGAAAAAATGTGGTTACCGCCCGGAATTTGCCGGAGCAGTGGAGGCGGCTGCTTCGACCGGCGGGCAGATCATGCCGCCAATCATGGGCGCGGCAGCATTCCTGATGGCAGAATATATGGGCGTGCCGTATGCGACGGTGGCGCTGAAAGCGATTCTTCCGGCAGTGCTGTATTTTGCGGGTATTTATATCGCAGTGCATCTGGAGGCACAGAAACTGGGACTTCGTGGAATTCCGCGGGAGGAACTGCCGCAGATGCGGGTGCTGATGAAACAGATCTATCTGCTGGCACCGTTGATTGTGCTGGTGGTGCTGGTATCGACAAATACATTTACGATGCAGTTTTCTGCGTCGGTAGCGATCTTTGCCGCGATTGCGGTCGGTGCTCTGAACCGGAATAACCGGATCACGCTGAAAAAGATTGTGGATGCGCTGGAGGCAGGCGGACGCGGCACGATCACGGTGGCGGTTGCCTGTGCGATGGCGGGGCTGGTGGCTGGATGTATCACATCGACCGGTCTGGCATCGAAGCTGATCACGGCAATTGTGGCAGTTTCCCAGGGAAAACCGCTGATCGCGCTGTTCCTGACGATGTTATGCTGTATCGTGCTTGGCATGGGCGTTCCGACGACGGCAAATTACTGTATTATGGCGGCGACCTGTGCGCCGATTCTGATTGCACCGGAGATCGGGATCAATCTGGTCTGCGCGCATTTCTTTGTTTTCTATTTCGGAATCGTGGCGGATATCACACCGCCGGTGGCATTGGCAGCTTATGCGGGTTCCGCGATCGCGAAAGCGCCTCCGATGAAAACGGCGCTCAATGCGACGCGGCTGGCGGTTGCCGCTTTTATCGTGCCGTATATTCTGGCATTTAACCCGGCGATGGTATTCATCGACACGAATGCACTGCAGGTTGTGCAGATCTGCATCACCTCGCTGCTCGGTATCTTCGGGATTGCGGCGGCGCTTAACGGTTTTCTGTTTGGATGGCTGTCCGTTGTAGAGCGGCTGGTTTTGATCGTGGGCGGTCTGTGCATGATGGATCCGGGCGCATGGACGGATCTTCTGGGACTTGTGTTGGTTGGCGGTGTGACATTCTGGCAGAAGAACCATGGATTGGAGAAAGATGCGGAGACGGGTGTTGGATGAATGAATTTGCATTGCAGTTTACATAACGTGTAAACTGTGATGTGAAGTGTGTGTAAACGTAGACCGCACAGGCGCAGGCATGTGCGGTCTTTTGTGGCATAGGAAACTTCGTGCGGTTTCAGCAAGGTATGTTTTTTGTTTCCGGTGGGATGTTTGCAAACCAGAGGCTGTGAATCGGGCGGTAGCGAATCGATTTTAAGATAATTTTCACAAATTCACTCTGGAAATATCGGGTGGAATATGGTTAAATAGTCAATAGAGTTTTGCCACCCAAAAGAGTGTAGAAGGAACGGAAAGGAGAAATACCAGGATGGATGAGAATAAAGAGTTGGTAGAGACAATGGAGGACTATGCCGAGGAGCTGGAGGCGTCTTTCAAACGCCTGCATGAGGGCGATATTGTGACAGGCACGGTTGTTGCAGTGACAGACGACCAGGTGCTGGTGGATTTGAAATATTTTGCTCAGGGCGTGATTGACCGTGAGAATCTGAGCAATGATCCGGATTTTAATATGAAAGAAGAGATTCAGCCGGGCGACCTGCTCACGGCAACGGTAATTCAGACCGACGACGGCGAGGGCAATGTCGTTTTATCCCGCAAGGAGGCGAATGACAGGATGACGTGGGAACATTTCCGTCAGCTGCTCGATGAGCGCACACCGCTTGAGGTTACTATTTCCGAGGTCGTAAACGGCGGTGCGGTTGCGATGGTGGAAGGCGTGCGCGGCTTTATACCGGCGTCGAGACTGGATGCAGCGTATGTCGAGGATCTGGACAGCTGGAATGGAAAGAAGATTCCGGTGCTGGTGATTGAGGCGGATGAGGAGAAGAAACGTCTCGTCCTGTCCGGCAGAGAGTTGGCGAGAGAAAAACAGGATGCGGAGAAGAAGAGCCGGATTGCGCGTTGTGAGACCGGCGCGATCATGGAAGGAACGGTCGAGACAATCAAGCCATACGGCGCGTTTGTTCTGCTGGAAAATGGCTTAAGCGGACTGGTACACGTTTCCCAGATGAGTAAAAAGCGCGTGGAGAATCCGGGTGCAGTCGTAAAGGTGGGACAGAAAGTGACGGTGAAAATCCTGTCTACCGCAAATGGCAAACTAAGCCTTAGCATGAAAGAGGTAGAGCCGGACGAAGCGCCGGAAGAGGAAGTATTTAATTATCATGAGTCAGGCGAGGCGACAACCGGGTTTGCTGAGCTGTTAAAGGGCTTTAAATTTGACTAAATAGCAGTAAAGGAGAGGGAAAATTGAATATCCCTGAGACGTATAATCAGCTTGACCAGTGGACGACAGTCATGTTTCTGTACAATTCTGCCCTGAAAGCGATTAACACGAAAATTGAAATTCTAAATAACGAGTTTATTCATTTATATAATTACAATCCGATCGAGCACATCAAATCGCGCCTGAAAACACCGGAGAGTATCGTCAAGAAGCTTAAACGCGGTGGATATGAGGTGACGATCCCGAACATGATTGAGCATCTGAGCGATATTGCGGGCATCCGTATTATCTGCTCGTTCAGCCCGGATATTTACCGGATCGCGGAGATGATCGCGCGTCAGTCAGATGTGACGGTGCTGGTGGTGAAGGATTATATCAAGAATCCGAAGCCGAACGGATACAAGAGTTACCATATGGTTGTGACGATCCCGATTTATCTAAGCGATGGCCCGGTGGATACGAAGGTGGAGATCCAGATACGGACGATTGCGATGGATTTCTGGGCAAGTCTGGAACACAAGATTTATTATAAATTTGAAGGAAATGCGCCGGATTATCTGGAGCAGGAGCTGAAAGCCTGCGCGGATATGGCGGATATGCTGGATAATAAGATGTTTTCCCTGAATCAGGCGATCACGAAGATTGCGGAGGAACAGGCGAAGGAGAAGGAAGCTGCGAAAGTGGCGGAGGAAATGAAGAAAGCAGAGCGGGAGGATGTGCCCGCGGGGAACGAGCAGGAGCCGAAAGACGGGAAACGGAGCGGGGAATCTGCGTCCGGGAACCGGAAAGAAGCCGGAGAGTAAGAGACGAAGAAAATGAAGATACGCAGGCGGATGGGTGAGACAAAGCAGATTGTTCAGGTAAATGGGGGGAATATTCTGCTGTTTGAGCTGGCTTTCCGTTTGCTCACGCTGCCGCTTCTTTTGCAGGCAGTGGCGGCGCTGTTCCGGCTGTCGGTGCGCGCGTCTGGCTACAGTTATGTGACGGTCAGCAATCTGGTTTCCTACCTGCTGCGGCCGGTTACGATCGCGATTCTGGTTTTGATGGCAGCGATCCTACTGGTGGGAGTTTCCATCGAGGCGGCGGGACTTCTGGCGGCATATCAGGCGGCGGCACTCTCGCGGAAAATGAGCGCTTTTTCGATGTTTGCGGCAGGCATCCGTCTGACGGTATCAGAGATCCGAAAGCGGAATCTGCGGTTGTTTCTGGTGCTGGCGGTTCACGGCCTGGTGCTTCATTCATTTTTGATTTACCGGATGTTATGTCATGTGAAGGCGGTCAAATTTATCCTTCCGGCGCTTCTGGCGGAGAACTGGGGGCGGCTTTTACTGGTTGGCGTGATTGTTGGCGCGGTTGTGATTTCACTTCCGACGATTTTTATCTGTTTTGGCTGTATGCTGGAGCAGCGGTCGTTTCGGGGCGGATTTCTGCGAAGCAGGGAGCTGCTGCGCGGTAATCGGGTACAGGTAGTTGGGACGCTTGTTTTGTGCAATCTGGCAGTTACGGCGGTAACGGTGGTGCTCTATCTGATTGCGGTTGTGATTGTGGCGGTGTTTGCTGTCTGGTTTGCGGACCGGCGTCTGGAATTGATTCTGGTTTTAGAGGCGCGCGACCGGATCGAGATGGTTTTGATGCCGCTCATGAGCATCGCGCTGATGTCGGTCAATTATGGCGCATTGACGGTGTTATATGTGCAGCTGGACCGGAAACGTCAGAACAAAGAGCACTGGAAGTTTGAAGCTGGCGAACATGCGGGTCTTCCGTGGATGAGCCGCCGCAACCGGATGGCGGCGCTGGCACTTCTGACGGCATTGAGCGCCGGAGCAATGTATGACGCTTTTTACCGGGGCAATGTGCTGGCGGCGGATCAGCTGAGGGAAGTGCAGCTCACAGCGCATCGGGGCGCATCGACGAGCGCACCGGAGAACACGATGCCTGCGATGGAGGCAGCGGTCGATCAGATGGCGGATTTTGCAGAGCTGGATGTGCAGGAGACGCGGGATGGTGTGCTGGTATTGTTCCATGACAGCACTCTGGAGCGGATCGACGGGACGCGGCGGACGATCCGATCGCTTTCCTGGGATGAGCTGCAGCAGGTAGATGCCGGTGGCTGGTATTCGGAGCAGTACAGCGGGACGCGGATTCCGAAGCTGGAGGACGTTATCGAATATGTCAGGGGACGGATGATGCTGAACATCGAGATCAAATATGCCGGCGCGTCGAGCGATCTGCCGGAAAAGGTCGTGGACTGTATCCGGGAGAATGATTTCGTGGAACAGTGCGTCGTGACATCGACGAGTCTTTCTTATTTAAAGCGGGTGAAGGCGGCGGATTCGGATATTTATACGGGCTATATCCTGTCGGCAGCATATGGAAGCTATTACGAGGATGATGCGATCGATTTTATCAGCCTGATCTCCAGTTCAGCGAACCGGAAGCTGGTCGAGCGCGTCCATGCCTGTGGTAAGGAGGTTCATGTCTGGACGGTCAATAAAAAGAGTGAACTGGAGCGAATGAAGATGATCGGCGTTGATAACATCATCACTGACCGGCCGATTCTGGCGCGGGAGGTCATTCTGGGCGAGGAAAATGCGGAGAATCTGCTGGCGCGGCTGAGGGCGCTGCTGCGGTAAAGAAAGATTACAGGAAAAATAAAAATCAGGAGAAAAACATGAGATTTGTACTACAGAGAGTCAAACACGCGAGTGTAAAGGTAGACGGCGAGCTGATCGGCTCGATCGGCCGTGGATATATGGTGCTGATGGGCGTCAGCGACACCGACACGGAGGAAATCACCGACAAAATGGTGGATAAAATGTGCAAGCTGCGTATTTTTGAGGATGAGAACGGCAAGACGAACTGTTCGCTGGCGGATGTGGATGGCGAGATCCTGCTGATCAGCCAGTTTACTTTGTACGCAGACTGCAGCCACGGAAACCGTCCGGGCTTTACGGGTGCGGGAAATCCAGAACTGGCGAACCATCTCTACGAACACGCGCTGGCGCGCTGCGCCGGACAGGTGCGGAAGGTCGAGCACGGTATTTTCGGGGCAGATATGAAGGTCGAGCTTTTAAACGATGGACCATTTACGATTCTGCTGGATAGTGATACGATAGTGAAAAAGAAATGATTTGCAAAAGGAGGAAGGATATGTCAGTAGCGAAAGAACAGAGAGAAAAACTGATCTGGGAATTTCCTAATATTGGAAAGAAAGCCCCGGAGCAGGAGGAAAAGGCATTTGCGTATTGCGAGGGATATAAGGAGTTTTTAAATGCGGCAAAGACCGAGCGCGAATTTGTGCGCGAAGCGGTGCTCCGCCTGAAAGAGGCTGGTTATGAGGAGTTCGAAGAAGGAAAAATCTATCAGCCGGGCGACAAGGTATACCAGATCAACCGCAAGAAAGCGCTTCTGATGAGCACGTTCGGAAAACGTCCGCTGGAGGACGGCGTCCGCATTAACGTGGCTCACATCGATTCCCCGCGCCTGGATCTGAAACCGAACCCGCTGTATGAGAAGGCAGAGGCGGCATATTTCAAGACCCATTATTACGGCGGTATCCGCAAATACCAGTGGGCGACGATCCCGCTGGCGATGCACGGTGTTGTGATTTTAAAGGACGGCACATCGATGGATATTTGCATCGGCGAAAAAGAGGGTGATCCGGTCTTCTGCGTGACCGATCTGCTTCCGCATCTTGCCGCACAGCAGAATGAGCGGAAACTGAAGGACGGCATCAAGGGCGAGGAATTAAATATCATTGTTGGATCCCTGCCGTACCCGTGCGAGGAAGAAGACTCGATCAAGGAGCCGGTCAAGCTGCTGGCGCTGTCGATCTTAAATGAGCGCTTCGGCATGACGGAGAAGGATTTCCTGCGTGCAGAGATCGAGTTTGTGCCGGCAGTAAAGGCAACAGATGTTGGTCTGGACCGCAGCCTGGTCGGTGCTTACGGACAGGATGACAAGGTGTGCGCGTACACGGCACTGACCGCAGAGATGAAAGCCAAGTCCCCGGAATATACGACGGTTACGATTCTGGCAGATAAAGAGGAGATCGGTTCCGTTGGAAATACCGGCTTAAATTCCGATTTTACCTTGCATTATATTGAGGGACTGTGCAAGGCAGGAAATGTGGATGTTCGCAAAGTGCTGAAGCATTCTCTGTGCCTGTCGGCGGATGTCAATGCGGCGTATGACCCGACGTTTGCGAGCGTATTTGAAGAAAAAAACTCCTGCTATCTGAATAAGGGTGTCGTTTTGACGAAATATACGGGTGCGCGTGGCAAATCCGGCAGTAACGACGCGAGCGCGGAGAGAGAATATCGGCGACGTGGTCGTCAATGAAGATATGGACGAGGATACAGCCAAGCTCCTGAAGGGCTATACGAATGTTGCCCTGTTTGGTATTGATACCCGTAAGATCGGCGAGCTGGGCGCAGTAGACGTCGGCGGCGGCGGCACGGTTGCCCTGTTTGTGGCTGGCATGGATGTAGATGTTGTGGATATGGGTGTTCCGATTTTATCCATGCATGCCCCATTTGAGCTGGCATCGAAACTGGATATCTATAACACATATCTGGCATTTGCAGCATTTTGCAGCTAAAAAATAGCCAGAAAATTCCGTCAGGAAAGACAAAACGTTTTTTTCTGGCGGAATTTTTTATCAAATAATTCATATCCGGTTTCCTTAAATTGGGAAAAGTGATGAACTATGAAAAAAGAGTTGCTGAAAATATAAAATATTGAAAAATCACTTTTGCGACAGGCTGGTTTGTGGTATGATGATTGGTAAGACATACGTGCAGATATATCATATGTGCGTTTGAAAGCCAGGTGCCGGATGGCGCAGGCAGGAAATTGAGAGATAGAGGACGACTAAATGAAGAGATGGAAAATAGCAGGCATCTGTCTGGCGGTTGCGGTAGCAGCAGCGGCATCTGGATGCGGAAAAAAGACAGGGACTGAGACGACCGCAGCAGAGAGCACGGCTGCAGAGACAGAGGAGTATGTCGCAGAGAGCAGCGTGAAGCTGGGCGAGTACAAAGGCATCGCTGTGACCGTGACCGAGGCATCCGTGACGGACGAGGAAGTAGAAAACCAGATTCAGCAGGTGTTGAATTCAAAGGCCGAGTACCGCGAGGTAGACCGGGCAGCTCAGATGGGCGATCAGGTCAACATTGACTATAAGGGGCTTTTAGACGGCGAGGCATTTAAGGGTGGTACCGCTGAAGGATATGATTTGACGCTTGGATCCGGCAGCTTTATCGATGGATTCGAGGATGGGCTGGTCGGCGCTGTGAAGGGCGATCAGAAAGACTTAAACCTGACCTTCCCGGATTCGTATCCGAACAACCCGGATCTGGCAGGTAAGGAGGTTGTATTTGAGGTAACGGTCAATGCGGTCAAGGAGCGCTCCGTTCCGGAACTGACGGATGAGTTTGTTGCTTCCGTATCACCGGATGATGGAACCGTGGAGAAATACCGTGAATCCACCCGTGAGAACCTCTTAGAGCAGAAACAGCTCTCGATTGACAATCAGAGAGATACGGATATTCTGAATGCGGTTGTGGACAATTCAGAGGTTGTATGCTCGACTGCATCGATCGACGAGGCATATGATACACAGTTAAAGGCATACACCAACATGCTATCCTCCTACGGCGTCGATCTGGCGACCTATGCGGGCATGATTGGAAGCGATGAGGACAGCTTCAAGCAGGAGATCCGAGAGGAAGCCAAGGAAATGGCGAAACAGTCCCTCGTTTTAAATGAGATTGCGAAGCAGGAAAATATCACGATCGACGATTCGGACAAGGAAGCACTGGCGAAACGCTACGGCTACGAGAGCCTGAAGACGATGCTTCAGAATGACAACATCGATCAGAAGATGGTGGACGATACGGCACTGATGCAGAAGACACTTGATTTTCTGGTAGAAAATGCCAAGATCACCGTCAGCACTGAGGAGAACAATGCGGCGCTGAATACAGAAGCAGCCGAGGACGAGGCGGAGTAGAAAGCGTCTCATAAAAATACAGATAAGGGGATAGACATATGCAGATTTTATACGACAGAATCCGTAAAGATGGAATCGTAAGAGCAGGAAATGTATTGAAAGTGGATCGTTTCCTGAATCACCAGATGGATATTCATCTGTTCCAGGAGATCGGCAAGGAGTTTAAACGCCGTTTTGAGGGTGAGGAGATCAACAAGATCCTGACGATCGAGGCGTCGGGTATTGGTATTGCCTGTATCGTAGCCGAATATTTTGATGTTCCGGTTGTATTTGCCAAGAAAACAAAGACGAAAAATATTGCCGGAGAAGTGTATACAACGAAGGTTGAATCGTTTACCCATGGCACTGTATATGATATTATTGTGTCCAAGGAGTTCCTTGGAAAAGGCGATAAGGTTCTGGTTATCGATGATTTTCTGGCAAAGGGCAAGGCATTAGACGGTCTGACCACTTTGATTCAGGATTCGGGAGCAGAATTAGTTGGTGCGGGCATTGTCATTGAAAAAGGTTTTCAGGACGGCGGCAAACGCATCCGTGATAAGGGCATCCGCGTTGAGTCACTGGCGATCGTAGACAGCATGAATGCAGAGACCGGGGAGATCATATTCAGAAATGAAGATAAATAAAAAAGCATTGTTTTTTGATATTGATGGAACATTGTTTAGTGAAAAATTAAGGCA
>ERZ773115.3333-NODE-3333-length-11256-cov-2.885814_pt1 | contig 11256 bp, 8 predicted proteins | sample MGYA00511116_ERZ773115 | MGnify/ENA primary metagenome ERZ773115 (study PRJEB29015, sample SAMEA2737869) | human gut metagenome | biome: human gut; feature: human-associated habitat; material: faeces | place: China | collected 2012 ... | reverse complement strand
TATGAATTATGGAATTCTCAAATAGTCTTGGATATGTAGTTTACAATTACGGAAAGTATGTAGAAACACAGGAAAAGAATGGCGAAAAAGCTGTATCATTCTTCAAGTATGCTTTTGGTGAAAGATAATTTACCAAAAGCACCAAACCTTGGAAAATATCGGCAACAGCCGTTCATCTCATAAATCAAGAAAGACCCGGCCAATTGCCAGGTCTCGTTTTTTATATAAAAGGGATATTCTCCGCAACACCAGAGAATATCCCTCTTATTTTACAATATAGAAATAAATCTACGGAATTCTTTTAATCCCTCTTCATTACATTTAAATACACCAGCATCCTCTAGTACCTGGCAAAATACTTTTCCTACTTCCTGTTGCAAAATATCTTCTACATTGGAAGCATTCACTGTAACACCCTTTTCTTTATAAGCAGCACAGAATTCGTCCACCCAGTCAGCATGTTTTTCCAACGCTTCATCTGCGCGAAGATCCTTACCATTTACAATGGCATCTGCAAGTGCTTCCAACTCTCCTTTCAGTCGTGAAGGCAAAACTGCAAGTCCCATCACTTCGATCAAACCGATATTTTCTTTTTTAATATGATGTAATTTCGCATGTGGATGATATACACCAAGTGGATGTTCCTCCGTTGTAATGTTATTACGAAGTGCCAGGTCTAGTTCAAACCGATCACCACGTTTTCTGGCGATTGGCGTGATGGTGTTGTGTTTCTCTCCATCCGTCTCTGCAAAAACAAACGCATCTTCATCCGTATAATTTCTCCAGCATCCTAAAATATGATCCGCCAGATCTATGATACGTTTCTCGTCCTTGCAGGAAAGTCGAATAACAGAAAGTGGCCACTTCACAATGCCCGCCTCTACATCTTCAAAACCTTTTACGGTAAATGTTTCCACAATCGGCGCTTTTTCCATGGCAAATGTATAATGACCGCCCTGAAAATGATCATGGCTTAAAATAGAGCCGCCTACAATTGGCAGATCCGCATTGGAACCAAGGAAATAATGTGGAAATGTCTTAATAAAATCAAACAGCTTTACAAACGTTGCACGCTCAATTTTCATTGGGGTATGCTGTCCGTTAAAGACAATACAATGTTCGTTGTAATATACATAAGGAGAATACTGGAATCCCCATTTACTTCCATTCATGGTAAGAGGAATGATACGGTGATTTTCTCGTGCCGGATGATTTACTCTTCCTGCATATCCCTCATTTTCTACACAAAGCAGGCATTTCGGATAAGCAGACTGCTTCGCATTCTTTGCTGCTGCAATGGCTTTCGGATCTTTTTCCGGCTTGGAAAGGTTAATCGTAATATCAAGTGTTCCATACTGCGTATCTACGGTCCATTTTTTATCTTTCTTCACACGGTAACGGCGGATATAGTCACTATCCTGGCTCAATTTAAAGAAATAATCCGTCGCATCCTGTGGGGATTTTTTGTAAGCTGCTTCGAAATTTGCCTGCACGGTTGCCGGACGTGGCATCAGACAGTTCATCAGACGTGTATCAAACAAATCGCGATATACAATGCTGTCCTCAATCAATCCTTTTTCGACTGCTGCATCCAGCAAATCCTTTAAAACATCTTCCAGAACAATATTACTCAAATCACAATCCGGATCTGTGTACTCATCTTCCTTCAGCACATCCAAAAGCAGATTTGTCGCATAAATCCTCTCACACTCTGGTGTAAGGCCTGTGTCGATACCATACTGTACCAACTTTTTCACACTTTCTTGTAACATAATACTTTTCCTCCTCCTACAGAAACCAACCGTAAAAAATGCGTTTCCACTGATTCCACTATACGCAACTTTTATGCTTTTTGCAAGAGCAGTTTCAGCAACTCTTCTACAGAATCTGCAATGTAAGTTGCTCCTGCTTGCGTCAGTTCTTCCCGACTACCATATCCAAACGTCACGCCTATACTATCTAATCCATTCGCAATAGCACCTTCTATATCATGGTGGCGATCTCCCACCATCACGATTTCTTTCTTATCTACATCCGGTATTTGTTCGAGTGCATAAGCAATCACTTCACTTTTTGCTGTTCGCGTTTCATCCAGCGTTGCCCCGGCAATAAAGTTAAAATATGGTGCTATTTCAAAACGCTTTAAAATTTGTTCACTGAAAAATTCTGGTTTGCTTGTCGCCACAAGCAATTGTTTTCCTGCACTTTTTAATGCTAAAAGCATTTCTTGTATGCCATCAAACACTCTATTTTCAAACAAGCCTTTCACACTGTAGTACTCTCTATAATAAGCCACTGCCTGCACAGCCTGTACTTCATCTAATCCATAATAATTCTGAAAAGAATCCTTTAATGGAGGTCCAACAAAACAAAGCAGATCTGCTTTATCCTGCACTTCTATTCCAAATTTATCCAGCGCATAAGCCACAGAATTTACAATTCCAGGCGCAGATTCTGTCAATGCTCCATCCAAATCAAATAAAATTGTACGATATTCCATAACCTTTTCCTTCATTAAATCATTTTATTTTCTTTTAAAGTTCTAATAGAACTCATAGATGTTTTTAGTATAACACAATCCGGGTTATTTTTATGAGATTATTGTTTTTTCCTCATTTTTTTGTTAGTCTGTTTTTATTAAACTTGCCATACGTTCACATATAAATTAGGAGGAATAACAAAATTATGAATTTTTTAGAAGAGCGAATCATAAAAGACGGCATTGTAAAAGAAGGCAATGTTCTTAAGGTAGATAGTTTTTTAAATCACCAGATGGACATTGCACTCTTTGATGAAATGGGAGCAGAGTTTAAAAAACGTTTTGCTGATGCCAACATCAACAAAATCCTTACCATTGAAGCTTCCGGTATCGGCATTGCCTGCATCGTCGCAAGACATTTTGGTGTACCGGTTGTCTTTGCCAAGAAATCAAAAAGCATCAACATCGATGGGGATACTTACAAAGCTGAAGTAGAGTCTTTCACACACAAGTGCAAAAATCACGTCATTGTTTCACGCAAATTTTTAAATCCTGACGACCATGTCTTGATTATTGATGATTTTCTTGCTAATGGCTGTGCTTTACAGGGACTGATTTCCATCGTAAACGAGGCTGGTGGTACCGTAGAAGGTATTGGCATTGCGGTTGAAAAGGGCTTCCAAAATGGCGGTCGTATCATCCGTAATCTTGGTTTCCACTTAGAATCTCTTGCTATCGTGGAAAGCATGGATGCTGCAACCGGAGAAATCACATTCCGCGAGCAATAATTTTTTCACTATACTATAGAAAGGAAGTGCATGGAATCATTCCAGCACACATAAAAAATGACATCAACAAAAGAAGCACCATCCATCGAAAATTTATATCACCTGGATGGTAAAATATCCGTCAAACAAGCTGTTCCTTTTGGTTTACAGCATATTCTGGCCATGTTTGTATCTAACATCGCTCCGATTTTTATTGTTGCCGGAGCAAGTGGTCTTTCTTCAAAAGATACCGCTATGCTGATACAATCTGCTATGCTGATCGCCGGTATCGGAACACTCATTCAATTATTCCCTATTTTCCACAAAGTAGGTTCTGGTCTGCCGATTGTTATGGGAATCAGTTTTACCTTTGTTTCCGTATTCACCTATCTCGGTGTCACCTATGGCTATAATGCTATTGTCGGTGCCGTTATCGTCGGTGGTATCATTGAAGGTATCCTCGGCCTACTGGCACGTTATTGGATTCGTCTCATTACACCGATTGTATCTTCTACGGTGGTAACTGCCATTGGTTTTTCCCTGCTCTCCGTAGGTGCCTCTTCTTTTGGTGGCGGCAGTGGAAGTGATTCCTTTGGTTCTGCAACCAACTGGATTTTAGGAAGCATCACTTTATTGTGTTGTATTTTATTTAATATTTTTGCAAAATCCTACTTCAAGCAATTGTCCGTTTTATTTGGCCTTGTTGTTGGTTATCTCGTTGCCATTGCCATGGGAGTCGTTGATTTCAGTTCTTTACAAAACACTGCAGTCATTGCATTTCCATCCTTACTGCCGTTTAAGCCGGAATTTAATATCAATGCCATCATTTCGACAACATTGATCTTTTTGGTATCCGCGACAGAAACCATTGGCGACACGTCAGCACTTGCAGCCTCTGGTCTGAATCGCGAAGCAAGTTTAAAAGAGACTTCCGGTTCCATTGCCTGTGACGGCTTTATCAGTGCCTTATCCGGTCTGTTTGGCTGTATGCCAATCACGTCCTTTAGTCAAAATGTTGGTTTGGTTGCCATGACAAAAGTTGTCAACCGCTTTGCAATTGCAACAGGCGCCATCATCATGATTCTTGCCGGTATCTTCCCGTTTTTTGGTTCCGTACTTGCAACCCTGCCAGATGCCGTACTCGGCGGATGTACATTAATGATGTTTGGTAATATCGTCATCAGTGGTTTACAGATGATGGGAAAAGCAGGATTTACACAGAGAAACATTACCATTGCCGCCCTCTCACTCAGTGTTGGCATTGGCTTTACACAAGTACCTGAAATCTTTGCCATCTTCCCACAGATTATTCAGACGGTATTTGCAGAGAACTGTGTTGCCGTCGTATTTATCGTTTCCATTATTTTAAATCTGGTATTACCAAAAAACATGGAAGCTACAACAAAATAATTTTATGAAGCAAAAAAAGCAAGTGCAATTGCCCCTGGACCCACATGCGTGCCAATAGCTGCGCCAATGGAAACCACGGGCAATTCCTCTTTTTTGCGGTCTTTTTCCCACAAGATATGACTATCGTCAATATACTTGCGGATCAACTGATCTGACAATCCTGTGTAGCCCAAACAAAATGGTCTGCTAAAATCTATGCCACCTACCGACTGCGTACGCTGTATCAGCAGGTTCTTTCCATTTTTGGATCCATGAGCTTTCCCTAAAACAACCACCTCTCCATCTTCTAAACCGGCTTAATGGAAAGTGCTCCCCCAAGCATTGCGGCAGTTGCTGAAATACGTCCTCCTTTTTTCAGATATTCCAACGTATCTAATAGCGCAATTACCTGTAACTCTTTCTTCTCTTTTTCTAAGCAAGTTACTACTTCATCGATAGACTTGCCCATCTGCACAAGTTCTACTGCACGCATAACCAGGCAGCGTTCTCCCACAGCCACATTTTCACTGTCTACCACATACACCTGCTTTTCATATTCTTCTGCTGCAATACAAGCACTCTGATAGGTTCCGGACAATTTAGAAGAAAGCGTAATGACTAATAATTGTACAGCTTCCTCTTCATGGCCCGTTTCAAATTCTTCCCGATATGCTTCTAGAAATTCATAAGGGCTAATCTGACTTGTTTTCGGCAACACATCGGTCTCGATCAGTTTTTCATAGAATGTCTCATGTGCTAAATCTACACCATCTAAATAATGTTCTTCTTCAAACGATACATGCAATGGCACAACACGCACGCCCTCACATGTATCTGCTAAAATATCTGAACCAGAGTCTGTTATAATCTTAATCATGGTATTTATACCTCACTTTTGTATTTTTGTGTATTACTTGAGGTAGTATAACGAAAAGTTTCCATGATGTCAAATTTAGTAACGATGAATACATTGACGGCTTTTCTATTCCTGTTCTCTTTTCTTTGCCAATTCTGCATAAACATCAACTAACTTTTCTTTGGAAAGTTTATATCCAAACGCCAGTAGAAGAAACATGATCAGAAGTACAATTGCCGGCACGAGCGTCGCCATATCATACAATCTTGCCACGACATCTGCTGACTGTTTGCTTGCGTCTACGTTGTATCCTATGACACCGAGTAAAATCGGTACACCAACACCAGCCAAAGTCTGTCCTAATTTTCTAGTAAAAGAATACAGAGCGTAGGAAGTGCCTTCTTCACGTCTACCAGACAACAATTCGTGATAGTCAATAACATCCATAACCAGTGCCCACACTTCCAGAGTCAAAAACGTCTGTCCTGCACCAGAGAAAAACAATAGTGCCATAAAGATGTATGGATTATGCACTGCTGCGGTGAATTTTAAAAAGTACATCAAAAAGTTAATCACTGCTGCAAATGCCAATCCAAACGCACAGATTTCTTTTTTTCCAAACTTTCGCACCAACTTATTGATGATTGGCAAAAACAAAGCCATTGGCACATACGTACATATCGTCACAAAACTGTAAAGACCCGGTTTTTGGTAAAAATTCAGAAACAGATAATTATATGTTGTCTGCGTATACATTTGAAACGCAATTAACAGCATCGATACCAGGCAAAGAAAAATAAATGGTGGGTTTTTTAAGAGATCACCAACGGTTCGAAATACATGCATTCCTTCCTGTTTCTGTTTTGGTGGAATTGTAATACGTTCTTTCACATTCTTAAAATGTAATCCATAAATACCAATGGATACGACAGCAATACAAAGTACTGCAAAGCCTAATTTCGTCGGATCTAACACTTTCGTCTCCGTTCCATCAGCTCCAATAACCGTAGAATATACAAGCAGTGGTAATAAAATCATAGATGGAATATTACCAAAGCCAGCCCCAACAGACCGCCATACAGAGAGCGATGATCGTTCCATCGGATCATCTGTCATAACCGATGCCAGTGACCCATACGGAATATTTACACCAGTATACATCATGCCATATAAGATATAAGTAACATATGCATAAATCAGATATTGATTCGTTGTAAGTCCCGGAATTTTTACAAACATCAATACCGCAGCCACAGCCAGTGGAATGGATGCCCACATAACATAAGGTCGAAATCTCCCCCATTTTGTTGGTTTTCTTGAATCAATAAATCCTCCCCATAAAGGATCATTGATTGCATCCCAGATTCTGGCGATCAGCATCAAAATCGTAATCTGTGCTAATGGAATATGCAGACAGTCTGTATAAAACATTGTCAAAAATGATGAAATCAGCGAAAATGTCAAGACTCCGCCAAAATCACCACATGCGTATGCCATTTTTTCTTTTGTCTTCAGTCCATGTGTTTGTTTTTCCCCCATTGTAACTCTCCTTTTCCTATCATAAAATGTCACAAGTTGTATTAATTAACTCGTTTAATTTATTACATTTTACTACTTTATGGATGATATATCAAGATTATTTGTGCATGTTTTTGCATAAATTTTTAACTCATTTAAAAATTTATGCAAAAACACTTTCAAACATGCTAAAATACAAGCAGGAATTTTTTCATCCACACGCAGACAAAATAAGGAGGCAACTATGGAAAACTTTGTTACAACCCAGACACACTGCGGTGATATTCGCGGTATACATTGCGACGGCTATCGTAAATATTTAGGGGTTCGCTATGCGACCGCCCAGCGTTTTACCTATGCCACGCCTGTAACAAAATGGGATGGCATCTATGATGCTACACACTATGGTAATGTGTGTCCGCAAAATCGTACTTTCTATGAACATCTGGAAATTCCGGAGCGTTTGTTCTACCACAATGAATTTCGACAGGATCAAGTCTTCCATTATGACGAAGATTGTCTGAATCTAAATATTTTTTCACCCGATGGAACCGGTCCATTTCCTGTACTCGTTTTCATTCATGGTGGCGGATTCGACTCCGGTGCTAATTATGATAGTGCCATCGACGGTGCGGCTTATGCCAAACGAGGCATCGTTTTTGTATCCATTCATTATCGTGTAAGTATTTTCGGATACTTTACGCATCCTGACATCCAGCGTGCTTATGGGCACGATGGTAACTTTGGTCTGGATGACCAGTTCACTGCACTGAGATGGATCAAGGAAAACATTGCCGATTACCAGGGCGATGCCAACAATATAACTGTCATGGGACAAAGTGCCGGTGCAATCTCCATCCAATATTTAAGTCTCAGTCCCAAATGCGATGGTCTCTACCAACGCGCTATTATGCTATCCGGAGGTGGCATGTTTCCAAAATTTGCACTTCCACGTGCTTCTGCAAACACCCATGCATACTGGGCAGACTTCATGCAGACTGCCGGTGTGAACGATTTAGAAAGTTTAAAAAAATTGGATACACACGCCATCTTTACCGCAATAGAAGAATTAAAATCACGTCGCAAGGATAACACATACAATACCATGCCTGTAGTGGATGGCTACCTGATCAGTGCACCCGTGGACACCCTAATCTCCCATCCACTCCCCATTGATTATATGCTTGGTTACACAAACAATGATATGTATGCCATTATCATGGGGTATATCACCCACAAATATGCCAGGGAAAATCATGCCTATCTGTATTATTTTGATATTGACGCTCCAGGATCGGATCATAATGGTGCTTTTCACTCCTGTGACTTGCGATATGTATTCGGAACATTGCAAAAATCACATCGTCCCTATGACCAGGAAGATACCCTTGTTTCTGACATGATGATCCGTTATATCTCATCTTTTGTAAAAAATGGTGATCCAAATCAACCCTCTTTGCCACAATGGAATAAGGCCGGGCATCAGGCGCTTCATATACAGAAGCCGGCACGCTGCATTACCATGGGTTCTGCAAACTGGTTAAAACTGTTATATAACACATTGACAAAAGGCGATCCCAAATAGGGACCGCCTTTTTACTCATCTTCTTCTAATACCAGATTCCCGGATAAAAACACATTCGGATAGGCAAACATCTTATTTACGCCTGCAAACGATATACGAATTTTGCCCGTTTCTTCGGAAACAGCGCCTACTTCACCTCTTCCATACCGGCTATGAATGACCATATCGCCTCTCTGCACTTTCGGAATGATTCCACCGGATTCTTTTCTTTTTTCTTTGCCATGCATTTTTGTTTCCGGCAGCAACTCGCCAAGAAACGTAGATTTCGTTTTTCCTCGAAAAAAGATTAAATTTTCTTTTGCTCTCGTAATTCCCACATAGAACAATCGTCGTTCTTCTTCGTAGGCTGCAATTTCTTCCCGGGACGCTTTGCGATAGGAAGTCAATGCACTCTCTGGGAATAACCCATCTGTTACATCCAAAAGATACACCGTATCATATTCCAATCCCTTACTCGAATGAATGGTGGACAAAATCATTTTTGCATGATTGTCATTTTCCTTTGAACGTAATGTTTCTTCCAATTCGTCCAGATGTGCAACAAACGCTAGGGGTGATTCCACGCCCTCCGCAAGCATTTGCAAGATCTCTGTTTTTGTATTTTTCAAACGTGTGCGTTCCACATAATCCAAATAACCCATAGGATTTAAAATACGATACAGTGCTTTCGGTGCTGATTCCCGCATCATGTTTACCATATGCGTTCGCATCGCTTTGATTTTACCTGCTGTCCAATTGCCCTCTCCATAATATTCCAATGCCACGTCAAACACACTGCGTTTTTCCCGTCGTGCCTTGGCACAAATAGCTTCCGCATCTGCTCTTTTCATAAAAAACTGCAATTTGTAGTATATCTGCATAAAGAGTTTCGTGTCCGTTGTATCTGCTGCAAACAAAATAATATTTCGAATATCATTTACAATGCGATGGGTAAAAAATGAAATTTCTGCATTCTTCATGCGATAAGGAATTCCATGTTTTTCAAGCAAATCAATCAGTGGCAGTGCACTTTCATTATCCCGATATAAAACTGCTGTCGTCTGATGATCTTCTGCCGCCTCTTCCATCAGACTACGCGCTACTTTTAACAAATATCCGTACTGACCTTTTCGTCGCACCACGTCCACTGTGCGAATCTGACTGGTTGCCGGGTGCGATGGATACATGTGTTTTTCATGACGTAATGTGTTCTTCTGAATAAAAGCATCCGCTGCCGCAACAATATTTGCATTGGATCGATAATTCGTCTCCATCAGCAGTACCGATGCATTCGCATATTGCTTTTCAAATGAAAGCAATGCCTCAGGATAAGCCGCGCGAAATCCATATATGCTCTGATCTTCATCACCAACCATGAAAATATGCGCATCTTTTTGCGCCAAAAGTGCAATAATAGCATGCTGAATTTTTGACGTATCCTGTGCCTCATCCACACACAGATAGTGATATTGTCTTTGAAACGCTTCCAGCAGCTCTGGCGCACTCCGAAACATGTTGTACGCATACACCATCTGATCATCAAAATCCATCAGACTGCGTGCTCGCAGTTCTTTCCGATACCGCTGATAAATTTCGACCAAATCGTACTCTGCTTCCTCGCCAAACGCTTCGATCTCTTTTTCCGATAGCATCCGATTTTTTATAAACGTAATACGTGTTGCCAAATCCGACAAATCATTTTCACTTGGAAAGTCCCGTTCTACCTGCTGGTATATCATCGATAAAATCTTTGCCTTTTCGCTCTCGTCGCTCAGAAGTGAAAAGGCAGCTTTTCTCACCATGCGACTATATATCGCAATTGCCTTTGCGCAAATACCATTGATGGTACGAAACTCCACGTGGCTTGCCAATTCTTCGCCAAACATGCGCTCGCATCGGCTGCACATATCATTTTTTGCTGCCACATTATATGTGACAACCAGTATTTCCTCCGGTGCAATACCTTTGCAGTAAACCATATAACCAATGCGCGTCACCAAAACTGTTGTCTTACCAGATCCCGGCACTGCCAAAAGAAGTGTTGGCCTCTCTACCGCCTGCACTGCCATCCATTGCTGTTCGTTTAAATCTATATGAAATTTTTTTATAAATTCTTCCAAAGTCAACATAATCTATACTATACCATAGAAAGCGGATGCACTTCTACATTTCCTTGCGGACAATCAGACACGCTAGATAATACTGCATACGTTCCTCTCCGGATTCCAGGTCACATCCCAACAATTCCTTGATTTTACCCATGCGATAAACAATCGTATTTTTATGGATAAACATTTCATCTGCCACCGATTTCACGCTTCCATTGTGCTTCAGATAACAAAAGAGCGTTTCCACAAGTTCCGATTTTTTATCCGTATCACCAGAAAGCAATGGGGCTAACATATTCTTTCCCATCTGTTCTAGCAGCAATGTATCATGCACGGAATATAAAATACGTTCCGTTCCCAGATCATCAAATCGCGTAAATGTCTTATGTTTTCGCATGGCAACCTGAATCGCATATTCCGCTCTTGCAAAAGAAATATGCACGTTTGAAATATCCAAAACAGCGGATCCTTCGCCACAATATATCGTCTTATCCGGCATACGATGTCTTGTTCTTTTCAAAAATCCCTGAATAATATCTTCTTTTTGGGCTTCGCTCACCTCATTGATAATCACT
>ERZ773115.3329-NODE-3329-length-11264-cov-3.417878_pt1 | contig 11264 bp, 13 predicted proteins | sample MGYA00511116_ERZ773115 | MGnify/ENA primary metagenome ERZ773115 (study PRJEB29015, sample SAMEA2737869) | human gut metagenome | biome: human gut; feature: human-associated habitat; material: faeces | place: China | collected 2012 ... | reverse complement strand
TGGCATGCCGATACAATGGGCCGCCGCGTGCTGGGCTACGGCGGAGATTTTAACGAACGCACGACCGATTACAACTTCAGCGGCAACGGCATCGTCTATGCGGACGGCACCGAAAAGCCTGCCATGCAGGAGGTCCGCTACTGGTACGACACCCCCGAGCGCCGCGCCGCGCACGATGCGCACAACAAGCTGGCGGCAGAGCGCAGCGCCGCCGCATGGCAAAAGCGCCCCGCACACCCCCTGACGGTGGTCGAGGGCGACGGCAACATCGGCGTCAAGGGCAGCGGGTTTGAGGTACTGTTCTCCATTGCGGAGCAAGGCCCGATCTCGCTGCGCAGGGACGGGACCGAATGGCTGTGGCGCGCCCCGCGCCCGGCGTTCTGGCGTGCCTCCACCGACAATGACCGCGGCTGCAGCTTCCCGCAGCGGGCCTCTGTCTGGATGGGTGCTGATGTCTTTGTGCAGAGAATGGGCTTTACCGTGCAGGAAAAATCCGAGAAGCGCGTGCGGGTGCAGTACCGCTTCGGCGTGCCCGGCGTGCCCGGCGCGCTTGTCGAGATGACCTACACGGTCGAGGCACAGGGGGCTTTGCAGGTCGAGGCCGTCTACCATGCAGTGCCCGGCGCCCCCGAGCTGCCCTGCTTCGGCGTCAAGTTTGAGACGACCGCCCCCGTGGTCCGCACCTGCTGGACGGGCCTTTCGGGCGAGACCTACCCTGACCGCTGCAAGGGCGGTGTGTTCGGCTGCCATGCGGAGACCCCGCACATCGAGCCGGCGCTGGTGCCGCAGGATTGCGGCCTGCACATGGACACCCAGCAGGTGTGCCTGCAGCTGGCCAACGGCAAGACCCTGACGATCGAGCAGACCGGCGAGGCGTTTGCCTTCAGCGCGCTGCCCAACACGGCGCAGCAGATCGAAGCCGCGCAGCACCTCTGCGAGCTGCCCGAAACCGGCCGCACCAGCATTACGGTGCTGGGTGCCGCGCGCGGTGTAGGCGGCATTGACAGCTGGTGCACCGATGTGGAGGAGCCCTACCGCCTGAGCGGCGAGTGCGACCGCAGCGTGAGCTTCCGCATCGTGCTGTAAAAGATGAAATAGAAGAGGGGCTGTTGCATATCCCCCAAAAAACAAAGACCGAAGGGAAAAGCCGGAAAGGGCTTTACAACTTCGGTCTTTTGCTTTAAGTCAATATTTGAAGTGATGCAAAACGGTGTGAGAATGAACCTGCTGGAGTTAGCGGTCACACGGTAATGGGGGGCGTGCCGGAATTTATGTAGCTGTTGTACGGAGAAATCAACAGAATTTAAGGATAAAGACAATTATAGATTGTTTTTGGTCCGGCATCCATAACGGCTGTCGGACCTTTTTGCGTTTTTTATTTAGATACCGCCATAATTTTTGCCCAACCCGCGAACCTCCAAACTTTGAGCTTTTTCAATGAAACTCAAAATTTTGGATTTATCCTGCTTTGTTGCAGCACGCGCTGCGCACACAAGTTTTTGGGTGCTGAAATGCGCCTGCTGCGACCCGGCATGGGTACGCAGTATCAGGAAATGGAAAGCATACCGGCAAAGGACATGATACCGAACCAGAACAGAAATGCGGCAAACATAAAGAAGCACATTCCACCCAAAACAGGCTTTCGCGGCTTGTTTTCGGTAATACGGTCGGGCCGAGTGGGATCGTAATATCCGACCACCTGCCGTCCCAGTTCCAGCTTGCCGGAAACGGTCTGACGGCTTGCGTACCGGTAGGTTTTGCCGTTCACGGTGTACTCATAGGTTGGAAGATAGACTGTCTCCCGGCGCAGCTGTTCGCTGCCGTCCTCCTGCTGCTCCCACCTTTCATTGACCGATTCCTCGATCCATACCACCTTCATCATCGTGGTGCCTGTGTACCGCCGCACAGTATCCTCGTATTCCTTCTGTGCGCCTTTCCGCTGGCGTACCCCGAGCCATGCCACCGACACAGCCCCGAGAATGAAACCGATTCCCGCTGTGATATTCCGCGTAGATTCTATGGGACACGCCACAAACGCTATCGCAAGAACGATACTGATAATGAGGATTCGATTCTTTTTCATACGACCTCCTTCACCCCTCTGCCGGTGCCTTTCCTGTCACAATGCAGGCGGCTGGTTTTGCACCGCATCCACAAAGAGAAGGGTCAGACCGATATACAGGATGCAGGCCAACGCCAGCAGCACACAGATACTGATACCGAGGATGCGCACGGTTTTGTTTCGGCGCAGATATTTACGGCACAGCACGATGCCGATAACCGCCAATGCCAACAGCACCACAGCAAGCCAAAGCGGCATATTGCCCACCTCCTTTACGCGCCGCGGAACACATCAATCATATTCGTAAACCACGTCAGCTCACGGGTAAAGCGCTGGCGCAGCTGTGCCGGATCCTCCCGGCCCTTGCCGAGATCAAAAAAGCCGTGCCCGCTGTGAACCGCGAGATACAGTCTGCCGTCACTGTTGAGGTCTATGGCAAGCTTACCGAAGGAGGAATCCGCCAGCGCCAGAATTTTCTCTGCGCAGTCGGGCGTCAGAATGTGCAGGGCTGCGACTTCATCATCGCTGCTTACATTAAAACGCTTATCGAAGGTTTCGTTTCCTGTCCGGATGGTTTTGCCGCCGAACAGCTTATCCATCCGTTCTCTTGGCCAGATGGTCAGCCAGGTTGGGAATTCCCGGTTCAGCTCACACAGCATCCACTGCCCGGTATAGACCTCGCGCTCGTTTTTCTCCCACTGACCGGTTTCCTCGCGCTGAAACTCGTTCACCTCCGTCAGCCTGACGGTGCACAATTCGGTGGTCAGCCCCTGATAGGTTCCGCGGATATACCCGCTGCCGCTGCAATAGGTGTGGCCGGGCAGAGGGATGTTTGTATCCTTCGCATCCAATATATGCGGGGCGGGATCCATCTGTATGTTGTCAAAGACTGTGCTCACAATATCCGGTGCCAGGGCATCGAAGGTCTGGCGGCCGGTCTGCTCCCTGGATTTTCCCTTTGCCGTCTGCCCCAGCGCGAGGATCACAACGCCCGCAATGATCAGTACAAGATTGCCGCCCTGCACGACACCCGCAAAGACGACCACGCCGCCCAGCAGGGAAAGGAGCATTCCGCCCCATTTTCCGCCTTTACTCTTGCGGAACTGCTGCGAAAGCTGTTCATCTGTCAGGTTTTTATTCTTCTCTTCCATATTCGTCTCCTATTCTGCCTTGCCGGTTACTCTCCGCAGGGAAAAGCATACCGCCGTTCACGCTGTTGATGAGATCGCCGCTGACGCTGCGATCCAGCTGCAGGGTATCGCCGCTGCCGTCAAAGTGCAGCGTCACACCGTTTTCGTCCGCCCACAGTGTGCCGTACTCAATAACATCTTCCTGATCATTTACAAATTCCCATGTCGCATCCTCATAGATACGCAGCCAAAGATTTTCGTCCGGGTACTCCCAAAGCCCTGCATAATCGCGTGGATCGTCCTCGTCAGCCGGAACTGCGGACAGATCCTCCCGATAGACATAGCGCTCCTCCGGATCCCAGATCCAGATCAGATCCGTTGCATCCCCGTTTTCGTGAAGAAAGCTCACCCATACATCGCTCTCGCCGTCGCCGTCCAGATCGTCAAAGGAGATGCTGTGAAATGCCTGCTCCGCATCGGGAATGTCCATGGGGAAGGCGACACTGTCGAACAGCACCTGCTCCGGGATGTCCCGGTAGAAGGCTGCGCTGCTCTCGCTCACTGTGACCAGAACATCCACACTGTCGCCGTCATGGGTGATGGTTCCGCTGTCGACCACCATAACGGCAGATTGCTTGTGATTGCCAAACAAACCGAAACAGAATAGAGGAAACAAAAATCCATGAAAACAACAAAGGAACCCCAGCGCGCGTGGCTGTATGCGCGCGTTCCCGGCAACTATGTAGAAAGCAAAAACACCCTGAATGTTTTGATGCTGCAGGCGCAGCGCGATGGTGCCGAAGTAGTTGGGTGGGGATATGACATTCACCACGGCTGGCTGCGCCGCCCCGCTTACCGCAGGATGATGCGCGAGGCAAAGGCAGGACATATCGAGAGGATTTATATCTGCCGTATGAGCCAGATCAGTGGTCAGGAACGGCACCTGATTTCCTTTTTCAGGCGGCTTATGCGGTACAAGGTCAATGTCATTGCTACCGAGTACGCCCTGAACCTAAAGGTGCCTGCCTACCACATGGGCACGATCATTGATGAAATCTGCGCCCGCAAAGGGTGGGAGCGACCTTGGTTTGTTTCAGAAAGCTCGGAACGGCATTGCGTTAGCAACGCCGTGGCAAGCACGTCATTTGGTACACCAAACGACAACTTGTTAGGGGAGAACCCCTAAGACCCCTCTTTCTGCAATGGACTTAAAGCGATAATTCTTGACGGAATTATTTCAGCCACATAGGAGAACCGCTTGATTTTTTGCACGGCAGATGGTACAATAACACTGAAAGCATTTTCAGTGAAAACAAATTCAGCATTGCGGGAGGTGCCCTATGTTTGTTGGTCGTGAGAAGGAATTGGCGCTTTTGCAGCAGGATTATATCGGCAAAGCCGTAATGGTCTATGGGAAGCGCCGTGTCGGAAAGACCACGCTGATTCAAAAAGCGTTGGAAAGCCACAACTGCCCAAAAGTCTATTTTGAGTGCCTGAAGGGCACACTGCAGGACAATATTGACGGGCTTGTGCAGGAGCTGGTTCGGGCGCAAATTTTGCCCGTGCCTTTGCAGTTTACGGCGTTGCAGGATGTATTCGCCTACCTCAATACACTTCCTCAAAAGATGGTGGTTGTAATTGATGAATACCCTTACCTGAAGGCGATGAACGAGTCTGCAACGGTTGACTCCATCTTTCAGAGCATTATTGACAACCGTATCGCCAATATTGCGCTTATTATTTCCGGTTCGCATATTGGCATGATGAGGGAAACTCTGCAGGAAAAGAACGCCTTGTATGGTCGTTTCGCCGCCACCATCAAGCTCAATGAGCTGAGCTATCTGGATGCCGCAAAATTCTACCCAGACAAGACCCCTTATGAGAAGGCGGCGCATTACGCGGTTTTCGGCGGTTCGCCTTTTGTAAACCAAATGCTGTGTCCCACGGCTACCTTGCGAGAGAATATTATCCATACGATTCTTAACCCTGTAAGCCCGGTGTACCTCTATGCCAGCCAGCTGCTGCTGTCCGATTACGCCGTAAAAATCAATGCAGAGCGCATCTTCGCGGTTCTGGGCAACAGCAAAAAGCGCTACACCGAAATCGAGGACAAGCTGGACGCAAAGAAAACCGGCAACCTTGCCAAGCAGATGAAGCCCTTGATCGATCTGGAAATTATCACCCGCAACAATCCCATCAACAAGCTCGGTGATAACAAGAAGTCCGGCTTTGAAATCAATGACAACCTGCTGCGCTTTTATTTCACCTTTTTATATAAAAATGCCAGCGCCTTGCAGATGCTGGGGGCCGAGGCTTTCTACAACGAGTATATAGCACCCGTTTTGACGGACTTTATCTCTCGCCGGTTTGAGGGGATCTGCCGCGATTATTTCAGTCTGCAGGCTCGCGCCGGAAAGGTCAGGGGTGTGAGAAATATCGGCAGCTATTACTATGATGACCTGGTTCACCGCAAAAACGGTGAGTTTGATGTCGTTTTGGAATATGCTGACGGATACGAAATCTACGAAGCCAAATACTATGCACAGCCTATGACATTGGATGAGATTCATCGGGAGGTTCGGCAGGTGGAGGCAATCAGAGAACTCAAGGTAAAGCAGCTGGGGTTTATCGCCATCAACGGTTTTGCAGAAGAAGAAAGCCCCTACACTTACCTGAACGGAAAGGATATTTACGCAGAGGAAAGCTGACCGGCCTTGCCAGAGCTTTCTAATAAAGGCAGCATCCTGCCAAACATAACCTGTCTGTCTGCCGGGTTGGAATAAGAACTTTTTGCCGATTGCATTGTACGATGCAGTCGGCTTTTTTGTTGGGGAGGGATAGACGATCAGAGAACGAAACAATCGCATTACATTCCATATGAATGACAAGGAACTGGAAGAACTAAACCGGAATGTTCAGTGCGCCGGCATTTGCAGAGAAAAATATATCCGCTGCGCGTTGACGAGCATTACCATTCACCCCCGCACACCGGACAGTTGCAAAGAACTGGCAAGGCAGGTGGCGGCGGTCGGCAACAACCTGAACCAGCTGGCGCGGATTGCCAACTTCAACGGCAAAGCAGAGGATGCTTACCTGCAGGAAGCGCAGCAGATCATGACCCGCATCTGGCTGCTTATGAAGGAGCAGCTATAATGGCGACAACAAAAATCCTGCCGGTGCGCAAGCGGCTGAAAGACTGCCTGGACTACGCCGCCAACCCGAAAAAGACCGAAGTCTTTCGCGGCGATGCGCTGGACCGGCTGATGCACTACACCCAAAACGAGGATAAGACGGAACACCAGCTCTATGTCACCGGCTTTAACTGTGACCCGCAAAACGCTTGCCTGATTATGGAGGCAACCAAACGCCGCTGGCATAAAGACATCGGACACGGCAATGTCGGCTACCATATTATTCAGAGCTTTAAGCCCGGCGAAGCCAGCCCGGATCAAGTACATCAAATCGGCTGCGAATTAGCCAGACGCTGTCTGGCAGATCGGTTTGAGTGTACGGTGTCCACCCATCTGGACAAGGGACATCTGCATAACCATATTGTGGTCAATTCGGTTTCCTTTATGGACGGCAAAATATTCCGCAACGATTTCAAAACCTATTATCAGGGCATACGGCAAATTTCCGATGACCTGTGCCGGCAAAACCGGTTGTCGGTCATAGAAACGGACGGACGAGAAGCTCTACTCCGTCGGCCGCATCCCCGGCAGCTTCAACCGCCGCGAGGGCAAGCCGACACTGCGCGGTATGGTCAAAGCCGATGTGGAAATGGCGCTTGCCGAAAGCACCGACTTTGACGATTTTGTCTGCAGGCTGCAAAAGATGGGCTATGAGGTCAAGTACGGTCCCCGCGTCAAGCACATGGCGGTTCGGCACCAAGACAGCAAAAGGTTTGTGCGGCTGGACGGTGTTGCGCCGCTGTTTTCCGAATCGGAATTGAGAGAGTTTTTCACGCAACTGAAAAAACTTCCGCCCGAAATGCAGCAGGAATATCAGGCAGAAAACCAGCCTGTGCAGCAAAGCTGGCAGAAAGAACCGGAACTTCCGGTTGTGCGCCGCGCGCGCTGCCGCAGCAGACTGAACCGCCCGTATAAAAAGGTAGGCGGCATTATGGCTTGCTACTACCATTACTGTGCCTTGCTGCGCAGAAGCTACCGCGGAAAAAGCGGACGGCGCTGCTACTACCTGCTGCGCGAGGATTTCAGCAAATTCAACCGCTATCGGCGGCAATGCGATTTGCTGTGGGAGCAAAAAATCGAATCCACCGAGGAACTGCGGACCTACAAGGCAAGGCTGACCCACGAACTGGAGGTGCTTACCCAAAAACGAAAATATCTATACAACCACAAGGAAGCCCTGACGCCGGATGTCCGCAACAGGCGATTGGAGGAACTGTCTGCCCGGATGCGGACCGTGCGCAGGGAGCTGAATACCTGCGCAGACATTGAAACCGATGCTGCCGCCGTGCAGCTGAAATGGCAGGAAGTGCGGCAGGCTGAAAAAGAAGAACGCGAGGTGAACGAAAATGAACAACGGCGGAGAAGCCGCTGACCAGATGGTGCGGGAAGCACTGCAATTTTCTGAGGTTGCTATCAAGCTGACAGCGCTGGGCTTTAAGAACTCGCTGGCGATTGCGCTTGCCTACGCCAAGGAGAACCCCAAAGTGCGCGGCAAGACAAGCCTTGATCGGTTGCTGCGCGAGGGTAAGGAGATGAAGATCATTCCTTTGCAGACCAAGGATCTTGCCCAATTCAAGGCGTATGCCAAACAGTACGGTGTGCTGTTTGCGTCCATTAAGGACAAGGGCGCACAAGGCGAGAAAATCGACATTATGTTTAAGGCAGAGGATGTATCCAAGCTCAACCGCATTTATGAGCAACTTGGATATACCGTACCCAAGAAGATCTCGGCTGACAGAAAAAACGCAGAAACCCGCCGCCAGATACCCGATCCGATGCTGACGCGCGGGAAGACGATGGAGGATATTGACCCCCGCCCCTCGTTCAAGACGGTGGCGGCACAGCTGCGCAAAGCGGCAGCCCGCAGTGCGGAGCGCGCGGTCAATGCGACCCGAAAGGAGGAACGCTAAATGTATGAGCGTATGAACATTGAGGATTGGAAAGCCAAAAAGAAGAACGACCGCGATGCCGTGCTTGCCGACCAAAAGCAGGCGCTGCAGGAGGTTTTGCAGGACGGCGCGCAACTGACCGCCTACCTGCTGGGGCGCGGCAGGCTGGGCAGCGGGATTACCTCCGGCAATGCCGCACTGGTGCTGAAAGCCTGCCCGCAGGCGACTGCCGTGATGTCCTTTGACGGATGGAACCAATTTGGGCGCAGGGTCAGCAAGGGTGCCGTTGGTATTTCGCAGTTGGTGCGATCCGGCGGCTATTTTACGGTGGGCAAGGTGTATGACCGTTCCGCGACCTACGGCAACAAGCCCTGCCCGACGGTAGAACTTCAGGGTGAACAGCTTGGCAAAGCCATTGCGATATTGACCGCCTTGTCACCGGTGGAGGTGCAGTTTGATGATAAGCAACCCACCGGTTTTCTTGCTGACGAAAATCTTATTCTCTATCCAAGCGGTGCAAGCAATGAAGAAGTCCTTGCGCGTCTGCCCGCGGATATTGTTCTTGCCACGGCAGCGCAGTGCTATGCAGAGGTCGGTAATGAAGAATACCTGCACCAAATGGCGTTGGCTGTGTCTGTTGAAGTTTGCGGGCGGCTCGGCATTTCACCGCCCATGCCGCCGACAGGCTGAACGGCTTGCGGGCGCATATTCCTGCCGGGGAGGAGCGCCGCGCGTTGGAGGAAGTGCGCGAGATGGCCAAGGTGTTTGGCGATACCGTCTGCAAGGAATTGGATTTGCAGCGCCCGCGCAGTGATTTGCAGCGCGCAGAGGAACGCTGACCGCCATGCGCCCGAATAAGGATCGGCAGAACCTCTGGCTCTGGGCTGCCTTGCTGCTGCCGCTGCTCTGGCTGGCGGCAGGGCTGGCGCAAATCACCGAACAGGCGCACGGGCTGTCCGCCTTAGCGGCAGGGCTTACCGCGCTGCTGAACGACCCGCTGAACCTGCGTTGGTGCAGCAGCACACCGAAATTCTTGCTGGCGGTCTTGGTGCTGTACCCGCTGGGGGTGTACTGCTATCTGCTCGATCAGGCGGACCGCCGCCCCGGCGAGGAACACGGCTCTGCCCATTGGGGCATTGCCAAAGAGTTGAACGAACGCTACCGCAACCGCAAGGACCCGTGGCAGGAAATCATTCTTTCCCAGAATATCCGCCTCAGCAATGATTCCTATCGGCACCAGCGGAATCTGCACGTTGTTGTGATTGGCGGTTCCGGCAGCGGTAAGACCCGCTTCTTTGTAAAACCGAATGCCCTGCAATGCAGCGGCTCCTACTTCTTTTTGGACCCCAAGGGGGAGTTGACCTATTCCCTCGGCGGTGCTATGGAGGAAAACGGCGTCACCGTAACGGTCATTGACTTTGTGCATTTCCGCGGACATTACAATCCGGTAGCGTACCTGAAAACCGATGAGGACGCTATGAAACTTGCTTATGCGCTGGTGTTCAACACCAAAAAGAACCCGGCAGCCTCCGGCGGGGAAAACGAGTTCTGGGACAAGAGCGCTGTTATGTTTCTGGCATCGCTGATTTTGTATATCCTGTACGAATCCCCGCTGTATGAGCGCAACCTCAACACGATGATGGATATGATTCTGGCGTGCAAGGTCAGCGAGGACAGCTACGATGAAAACCGTATGGATATTCTGTTCGGTGAACTGGAACAGCGCGACCCGCATCACCCGGCTGTGCTGCAATACCGTTCGTTCAAGCTCGGCAGCGCGAAAACCCTGTCCAGCATTATGGTCACGGCGGTATCCAATCTGCATATGCTGCAATCGGCGGCGTTTGCCGAGATGATTGCCACCGATGAAATGTTCCTGCCGAAGTTGGGCATAGAGAAACGCGCCATCTTCTGCGTTATCCCTGACAATGACGATACCTTTAACTTTATGGTTTCGATTTTGTACACCCAACTGTTTGACCAGCTGTTTCGCCTTGCGGATTCCACGCCGGAATTCCACGGCACACTGCCGGTTCATGTACGCCTGATGATGGACGAGTTTGCCAATGTCGCAACGCCGGAAAACTTTGTAAAGATCCTTGCCGTTGCGCGCAGCCGCAACATAAGCTGCGATATCATTCTGCAAAATATTTCCCAGATCAAAAGCAAATACAAGGACGACTGGGAAACGATCATCGGCAACTGCGACAGCCTTGTTTACCTTGGCGGCAACGATTACAGCACCTTTGAGTACATTTCCAAGCTGCTGGGCAAACAGACCATCCGCACCAAGGGGCAGAGCATCGGCAAGGGCAGCCACGGATCGTCCAGCGACAGCTATCAGGTCACGGGGCGCGAGCTGATGACCCCGGACGAGGTGCGCCGCATGAAACGCAGCGACTGCCTTGTGATGATCAGCGGCGAAGCGCCGGTGAGGGACAAGAAATACAACCCGAACCTGAAATACACGCCCGACTACCGCAGCCCGCGGGGACTGCTGCATCGGTTTGCAACCCCCATCCCCGCGCCGGAGGGCTACACGATGCCCCCGGATTATATGGCGCAGGCCGGCACCGTATCGCTCGATTATGTGGCGGAGCTGACCTGCCCCGAAATTACCGAAGATCTATATGATGAATTACAAGAACTGGAGGAATCTCTGTTATGAAAATCAAAAAACCTGTATCCGCACCGGAAACCCAGCGCAAAATCAAGCGCAGCTACCTGACGGTTGCCACGGTTGCCGCCGCCGTAATCGTGATGGCTTTGCCTGTGTATGCGGACGACCCGCTGGCGACCATCAATGCACTGAGCGATTTTGTGTTCAGCGCCATTAAAGCCATTGGCGCTATTCTGCTGGGGTTCGGCATTGTGCAGATCGGTCTTGCCCTCAAAAGCCACGATGCCGGGCAGCGCGCGCAGGGCTTTATGACCTTTTTCGGCGGCGTGGTTATCTACTTTGCCAAGGATATTCTGGATATGATTCTGTAAC
>ERZ773115.3326-NODE-3326-length-11268-cov-5.524926_pt1 | contig 11268 bp, 8 predicted proteins | sample MGYA00511116_ERZ773115 | MGnify/ENA primary metagenome ERZ773115 (study PRJEB29015, sample SAMEA2737869) | human gut metagenome | biome: human gut; feature: human-associated habitat; material: faeces | place: China | collected 2012 ... | reverse complement strand
TAAACAGATCATTACGGCTATCGGTTTTGCCCATCAAGAGTTTGCAAGAAAAGTGATTCTAAGCTTAGGCTTGGCAGCTAATACAGACAACTATTTTAGAGAACGAAACGACTACTCAGAAGAGGATTTGATATTTACTCTATCAGACCAAGAGTTTGATCAAGTGAAGCGAAGTATAGAAAACAGCCTCTAAAGATTTACATGAAAATTATAGAAAGGAACAAAGAGTGTTCGAGGAATTGAACACGAGCGGAAAGCTTGGAAATTAGATAAACCGCCTAAGAAATCAGGATTTCTTGTCGGTTTCCTAAATTTCAGTCGCTTTCTGTTCGCTCTTAGTATCTTGTATGAACAATACTGAATTTTATGACCGTTTGGGCGTTTCAAAGAATGCATCTCAAGATGAGATCAAGAAAGCCTATCGGAAATTATCTAAAAAATATCACCCAGATATCAACAAGGAGCCTGGTGCTGAGGAAAAGTACAAGGAAGTTCAAGAAGCTTATGAGACTTTGAGTGACGAGCAAAAACGGGCTGCTTATGACCAATATGGTGCTGCAGGTGCCAATGGTGGCTTCGGTGGCGGAGCAGGTGGTTTTGGTGGCTTTGATGGTGCTGGTTTTGGTGGCTTTGAAGACATCTTCTCTAGCTTCTTTGGTGGTGGTGCAAGCCGTAATCCGAATGCTCCTCGTCAAGGGGATGACCTCCAATACCGCGTCAATCTCAAGTTTGAAGAAGCGATTTTTGGTGCGGAAAAAGAAGTCAAGTACCATCGGGAAGCTAGCTGCCATACCTGTCATGGTTCTGGAGCTAAGCCAGGGACTAGTCCGGTGACCTGTGGACGCTGTCATGGTTCTGGAGTCATCAATGTGGATACGCAAACCCCTCTTGGGATGATGCGCCGTCAAGTGACCTGTGATGTCTGTCATGGTCGTGGTCAAGAAATCAAAGATCCATGTACGACTTGTCGTGGAACAGGTCATGAAAAACAAGCTCATAGCGTGAACGTTAAGATTCCTGCCGGAGTTGAAACAGGTCAACAAATCCGCTTAGCAGGTCAAGGAGAAGCTGGCTTTAACGGTGGACCTTATGGTGACTTGTATGTCGTTGTCAATGTTGAGCCGAGCGATCGCTTTGAACGAGATGGCTCAACCATCTACTACAAGTTAGACTTGAACTTTGTCCAAGCAGCTCTTGGAGATACGGTCCATGTGCCAACTGTTCACGGAGATGTCGATTTGGTCATTCCTGAAGGAACCCAAACCGGTAAGAAATTCCGCCTCCGTGGAAAAGGGGCTCCAAGCTTACGTGGTGGTGCCATGGGAGATCAATATGTATCTGTCAATGTCGTCACCCCAACTGGTTTAAATGACAAGCAAAAAGAAGCCCTTCAAGCCTTTGCGGAAGCAAGTGATTTGAAGGTCAACCCAAAGAAAAAAGGGTTCTTTGACAAGGTCAAAGATGCTTTAGATGATTTATAAAAATGAACGAGTTTCCTTTTGAGTAAGGGGCTCGTTTTATTTTGGATCGAATCCAAGAACTTCCTCTCCTAATTAAAGAATAATGTGACCCCTCATTGAATTTATTAAGATATCGTGGTAAATTTAAGAAAACGATTACAAAGACAATTTAGGAGGTCCTGATGAAATCACATCAACCACGTTATGCGATTCGCAAGTATGCAGTAGGAGCTGCTTCGGTGCTCATAGGATTTTTTGCTGGTGCGAATGTTGTAGCAGCTGATACGCCAACGGCTACAGACAGCCCTTCAACGACAGTTCCAACTCAGCCAAACGAGGGTGAGTCGACGATTTCCCTTAATGAGGAAGCTTCTCAGCCAACAGTAGAAAAACCAACGGCTCCTGCCCCAATCGTCGATCAAAGTCAACCGACACTGCCTGATCGTGAATTGCGGGTATCAGATCTTAACCGTTTGATTCGCGAAGAAGCGAGCTCTGTCGCAGAGTCGGATGTGGCGGCTCAACCAGCGACAGCAGCGACGGAAACGCCTGCTAAAGATCCTGACCAAGAAGAAAAATTAGCCAAGAAAAAGATTGTTTCGATCGATGCCGGTCGCAAGTACTTCTCACCAGACCAAATCAAGGAAATCATTGATGAAGCAAGTAAAACGGGCTATACAGACTTGCATCTTCTAGTTGGAAATGACGGCTTGCGCTTTGTGCTGGATGATATGTCTTTGAAAGTGGGAGATACTTCTTATTCTAGCCAAGCCGTGACGGATGCGGTTGAAAAAGGGACAAAAGCTTATTACGATGATCCGAACGGGACAGCCTTGACCCAGGCTCAAATGGATGATATTTTGGCCTACGCCAAATCGAAGAAAGTAGGTGTCATCCCAACCATTAATAGTCCAGGTCACATGGATGCGATTCTGACAGCCATGGAACAATTGGGCATCGAAAACCCTCACTTTAATTATTTTGGTACAAAGAAATCAGCTCGGACAGTTGATTTGGACAACCAAAAAGCCTTAGACTTTACCAAGGCTTTGGTAGACAAGTATGCGGCTTATTTCAGCGGCAAGGCAGATATTTTCAATATTGGTTTGGATGAATATGCCAACGATGCTACAGATGCCCATGGTTGGCAGGTTCTCCAAGCCAGCAAGCATTGGCCAGGTGAAGGCTATCCAGAAAAAGGCTATGAAAAATTCATCCAATATGCTAATGATCTAGCAGCTATTGTGAAAAAACACAAGATGAAACCAATGGCCTTCAATGATGGAATCTACTACAATGGCGATACTTCCTATGGTACTTTTGACAAGGATATCATTGTCTCCTACTGGACAGGTGGCTGGAACGGCTATGATGTCGCTTCTTCAAAACTCTTGTCTGAACTAGGTCATCAGATTCTTAATACCAATGATGCATGGTATTATGTGCTTGGACGGGACAAGGCTGGATCTGGTTGGTACAACCTCGATCAAGGTCTCGAAGGAATTTCCAAGTCAGCGATTGATGTAGTTCAAAAAAATGATGGAGCTAAGGTGCCCTTCATCGGTGGCATGGTAGCTGCCTGGGCAGATACGCCATCTGCAACCTACAAAAAAGACCTTCTCTTTAAGCTCATGCATGCTTTCGCGGACAAGAATGCGGACTACTTTGTAGCAGATCCTGAAGTCGTCGAAAAAGCTCTTTCAGAAGCTCCAACTGATTTGGACCACTATACACCGGAATCTCTAGTAGCCTTTACGGCAGCTAAAAAAGCTTTAGAAGGGGCAGGAGCAAACACCACTCGAGCAGAGGCCAAAACCTTGATCGACCATTTCAAAGCAGCTCAAGATGCTTTGGTGTATACGGAAAGCTACGCGAAAGAAGTTGCTGCAAAAGAAGCAGCGGAAAAACTTGCCATGAAGAAGGTCATCTCGATCGATGCAGGGCGCAAATACTTCTCGCTGGATCAGTTGAAACGGATCGTAGATAAGGCCAGTGAGCTGGGTTATTCTGACTTGCACCTCCTTGTCGGAAACGATGGTATGCGCTTCGTCCTCGATGATATGACGGTGGAAGCCAATGGCAAAACCTATGCCAGTGACGATGTGAAAAAGGCCATTCTAGAAGGCACCAAGGCCTATTACGATGATCCAAATGGTCAAGCTTTGACCCAAGCAGAAATGGATGAACTCCATGCTTATGCTACTGCTAAAGGAATCGGCTTGATTGCGGCAGTCAATAGTCCTGGCCACATGGATGCTTTGTTGGTGGCCATGGAAAAATTGGGCATTGAAAATCCACAAGCCAGCTTTGATACGGTTTCAAAAACAACCATGGATTTGACCAATGAAGCAGCAGTCAACTTTACCAAAGCCTTGATTGGCAAATACATGGACTACTTCAAAGACAAGTCTAAGATCTTTAACTATGGAACAGATGAATATGCCAATGACGCTACCAGTGCGCAAGGCTGGTACTACCTCAAGTGGTATGACCTCTATGGTAAATTTGCGGAGTATTCCAATAGTCTTGCAGCTATGGCGCGTGAAAAAGGCTTGCAGCCAATAGCCTTTAACGATGGATTCTATTATGGAGATGAAGATGATGTTGCTTTTGACAAGGACGTCTTGATTTCATACTGGTCTAAAGGATGGTGGGGCTATAACCTCGCATCACCGCAGTACCTAGCAGACAAGGGCTACAAATTCCTTAACACCAACGGAGACTGGTATTATGTTTTGGGCCACAAAGGTGATCAAAGTTATCCGCTCGAAAAAGCTATCCAAAATACAGAAACTGTTCCATTTGAACAGTTAGCTTCAACCAAGTACCCTGATGTCAAATTACCGACAACCGGAAGTATGTTGGGAATTTGGGCTGATGAGCCGGCCAATGAATACAAGGAAGAAGAAGTCTTCCAGGTTATGGAAGCTTTTGCCAACCATAACAAGGACTATTTCAAGGCAGACTTCACTGCTCTTAGAAAAGCAGTTGCTACGGTGCCAACAGATCTAGCTATTTACACACCAGAATCTCGCGCAGCACTTGCGAAAGTCTTAGATAGCTTGAATTGGAATGTGAGCCGTGCTCATCAAGATCAGGTGGATCAAGAAGTGGCTGCTCTGACCCAAGCCCTTGCGGGGCTCAAGCCAATCACGCAAGTAGGTAGCTTGGCTGAAAATGACGTCAAAGCCCTAGTGGAAGACAAACCAAGTCTTGAAATCGTGGAGAAAGAACTTGATTTTGACCTTGTGGAACGGACCAATCCAGATCTCGCTAAAGGAGAACGCAGAGTGATCCAGGCTGGGGTTAAAGGGCAAGGTCTTGAGTATGTAGAGGTTTCGGCACTTGATCAAAGTCGAAAAGTGATCGCTACAGAAGTTGCAACAGAGCCAGTGACAGAAATTGTTGAAGCCGGTACCAAAGAAGTCGTGATCCCAACAAGCCCTTCCGTAGAAGCACCAGTGAAACCAGACGTGCTCGTAAACAAAGTGGTTCCAGATCATTCAACACCTCAAGTGATCTCGAAAGATCAACCAGTAGCACCAGTAAATACCCCAACGCCAATTCCAGCAGCTGTGGAAGAAGCGGTTCGTCCAGAAACAGTATCTTCTAACAAGCAACTTCCAGAAACAGGAGCAGAATCTGCTTTGGGACTCGCTTTACTAGGAGCGATCTTAGGAGCAGCAGGAATGGACTTGAAAAATAAAAAAAGAGACTAAGACCTAGTAGATTTGTAACAGGTCGAAGTTAGGAGAGTGGGACAGAAATCGGTAATTCGTTAGAATTCGATTTCGTCGTCCCACCTCCGCACAGTTGAGTAGGGCTGTAAAAGCTGATGAAATCAGCGTAGTAGAGCCCACTCAACCACTGCGTCTTGCTCGACAATCCAAAAATAATTGAGAGGCTAGGACTTTTGTCCCAGCCTCTTTTTGTGTTTGCAAAACTGTACCCGGACAGTTTGATTTTTTCACTATTGTAACCCCTTCTATATCTTGCTAAAATAGAACCATGACACGATACAAAGCAACCATTTCATATGATGGGACCTTGTTTGCAGGGTTTCAACGCCAACCGCATGCCCGCAGTGTGCAAGAGGAAATCGAGAAGACCTTGACGCGCCTCAATCAAGGAACCCCCGTTACCGTTCATGGAGCGGGGCGAACGGATTCAGGTGTCCATGCTCTTGGGCAGGTGATTCATTTTGATCTCCCCCAAGAGCGGGATGAGGAGAAGCTCCGCTTTGCCCTCGATACCCAAACCCCAGAGGATATTGATTTCATCCGTGTGGAGCAAGTAGCAGATGACTTTCATTCACGCTACAAGAAGCACAGCAAAACCTATGAATTTATCGTGGATTATGGTCGTCCCAAGAACCCCATGATGCGCCATTATGCCACCCACTATCCTTATCCTTTGGATGTGGAAAAGATGCAAGCAGCCATCCAAAAGTTGGAGGGAACCCATGATTTCACCGGTTTCACAGCTTCAGGAACCAGTGTGGAAAACAAGGTTCGTACGATTACAGAGGCTCGCTTGGTTGAGGATGCAGAACATCATCGCCTTGTCTTTACCTTTTCGGGCAATGGTTTTCTCTACAAGCAAATCCGCAATATGGTGGGAACTTTGTTGAAGATCGGAAATGATCGGATGCCGATCGAGCAGATCGATCTAATTTTAGAAAAGAAGGACCGCAATCTAGCAGGTCCTACAGCAGCGCCAAATGGCTTATATTTAAAGGAGATCCGTTATGAGTAATGAATTGATTCTAGCTATTTCAGGAAATGATATTTTTAGTGGGGGAGGCCTTCATGCAGACCTTGCGACCTATACGACTAATAAACAGCATGGCTTTGTAGCGGTGACTTGTTTGACGGCTATGACGGAGCACGGTTTCGAAGTGATTCCGGTGGATCCGACGACCTTTGCTCAACAGCTCAACTCTCTCAAGGATGTTCCTTTCTCTGCTATTAAACTCGGCCTCTTGCCAAATGTTGAAGTGGCAGACTTAGCCTTGGACTATGTCAAAGCCCATGCGGAGATCCCTGTGGTACTAGATCCTGTTTTGGTCTGCAAGGAAAGCCATGATGTGGAAGTTTCAGTTCTTCGAGACGAATTGATCAAGTTCTTCCCTTATGTGACGATCATTACGCCAAACTTACCAGAAGCTGAGATCTTGACCCAAAGCAAGATTCAATCGCTCGACGATATGAAGGAGGCAGCGCGCAAGCTCCACGAATTAGGAGCAGCGAATGTCGTGGTCAAAGGGGGCAATCGTCTCAATAAAGAAAAGGCCATCGATGTCTTTTATGATGGGACAGACTTCACCGTCATTGAAGAGCCAGTCTTAGAAAAGAACAATACAGGAGCTGGTTGCACCTTTGCGTCTAGCATTTCCAGCCAGTTGGTGCAAGGGAAATCTCCACTTGAAGCTGTTAAAGCCTCTAAAGACTTTGTTTTCCAAGCGATTCAACATTCAGACCAGTATGGAGTAGTACAGTATGACATCTAATCGAACTCAACTCATTGCCCGCCTTTCCATTTTGACAGCCTTGACAGTTGTGCTTGGCTACTATACAAAACTTCCAACTCCCACAGGGATCGTCACCCTGCTAGATCTTGGAGTTTATTTCACAGCCTTCTATTTTGGGCGTAAGGAAGGTGCGATTGTAGGTGGTGTCGGAGCCTTCCTACTCGATCTGATTTCAGGCTATCCTCAGTGGATGTTCTTTAGCCTCCTCTTTCACGGAGGCCAAGGTTACTTCGCTGGCTTCAAGGGCAAAGCTCGTTACCTAGGCTTGCTCCTTGCGACAGTCGTCATGGTAGGCGGTTACGCACTAGCGTCTGCTCTCTTTTTAGGCAATGGCTGGGGTGCTGCTATCTCGGACATTCCGAATAACCTCGCTCAGAATTTTGTTGGAATGGCTTTAGGCTATGTGGTCTATTATGCATTTCAAAAGAAAGGAAGCTAATTCATGGATCTGGAGCAATTGAAGAAGGATACAAAAGAAATCCTGGTAGATGTCTTGGAAAAAAGCCGTCTCCGCCAAGGACAGATTCTCGTACTCGGGATGTCTTCAAGTGAAGTTGCTGGAGGGCAAATTGGAAAGGCCTCCAACATCGACATTGCTGAAGCTATTGTCCAGACCTTGCTAGATGAGTTGAATCAAAGAGGGATTTATCTGGCGGTACAAGGATGTGAGCATCTCAATCGCGCCTTGGTGGTTGAAAGAGAATTGGCAGACAAGAAGGAGCTAGAAATCGTCAATGTCCTTCCGAGTCTCCATGCAGGAGGTGCTGGACAACTCGCAGCTTTCAAGTATTTTAAGGATCCTGTTGAGGTGGAATTTATCACAGCCCAAGCCGGGTTAGACATCGGAGATACCTCGGTGGGGATGCACGTCAAACACGTGCAAGTTCCAATTCGCCCTATCTTGCGTGAACTAGGTGGAGCCCATGTCACAGCCCTCGCCAGTCGGCCAAAATTGATCGGTGGCGCCCGTGCTCTCTACCTCGATGATCCCATCCGAAAATCATAATCAGAACTAGCTTTTAAGGGCTAGTTTTTTTGGATGAAAAGAGAGGCAAAAACGTTTTAAAACTTGCAATTTCAAAGTTTTGTGGTAAAATTATAAGGAATGACTATATTATTTTAAGGAGAGACAGAATGTCTGTATCATTTGAAAACAAAGAAACTAACCACGGTGTATTGACTTTCACAATCAGCCAAGAGCAAATCAAACCTGCTTTGGACCGTGTGTTTGAGTCAGTTAAGAAAACTTTGAACGTACCTGGATTCCGTAAAGGTCATATTCCACGTCCAATCTTCAACCAACGTTTTGGTGAAGAAGCTCTTTACCAAGATGCTTTGAACGATCTTCTTCCAGCAGCATACGAAGCAGCTGTTAAAGAAGCTGGAATCGAAGTTGTAGCACAACCAACTTTCGATGTTGTATCTATGGAAAAAGGTCAAGACTGGACATTGACAGCAGCTGTTGTAACAAAACCTGAAGTAAAATTGGGTGCTTACAAAGACCTTGAAGTATCAGTAGAAGTTTCTAAAGAAGTAACAGACGCTGATGTGGATGCTCGTATCGAACGCGAACGCAACAACTTGGCTGAATTGGTTGTTAAAGAAGGTGCTGCAGCAGAAGGTGACACAGTTGTGATCGACTTCGTAGGTTCTATCGACGGTGTTGAATTCGACGGTGGTAAAGGTGACAACTTCTCACTTGGACTTGGTTCAGGTCAATTCATCCCAGGTTTCGAAGACCAATTGGTTGGACACTCTGCTGGTGAAACAGTTGATGTGATCGTAACCTTCCCAGAAGACTACCAAGCAGCTGACCTTGCAGGTAAAGAAGCGAAATTCGTGACAACTATCCACGAAGTAAAAGCAAAAGAAGTACCAGCTCTTGACGATGAATTGGCAAAAGACATCGACGAAGAAGTTGAAACTCTTGACGAATTGAAAGAAAAATACCGCAAAGAATTGGCAGCAGCTAAAGAAGAAGCATACAACGATGCAGTAGAAGCAGCAGCGATCGATCTTGCAGTTGAAAATGCTGAAATCGTTGAACTTCCAGAAGAAATGATCCACGAAGAAGTACACCGTTCAATCAACGAATTCCTTGGAAACATGCAACGTCAAGGTATCTCTCCTGAAATGTACTTCCAAATCACTGGAACAACTCAAGAAGATCTTCACAAACAATATGAAGCAGAAGCTGAAAGCCGCACGAAGACAAACCTCGTGGTTGAAGCAGTAGCCAAAGCAGAAGGTTTCGAAGCAACTGAAGAAGAAATCAATGCTGAAATCGAACAATTGGCAGCAGATTACAACATGCCAGTTGAACAAGTTCGCAACCTTCTTTCACCAGAAATGTTGAAACATGACATCACAGTGAAGAAAGCCGTGAACGTGATCACAAGCACAGCAAAAGTAAAATAATTGAGATTAAAAAGGCTGGACAACAACTGTTCAGCCTTTGATGTTTGATAGAAATAACTGTATGACGCAGTGGTTGATTGGCATCTTTGTTCGCCTTTAAGCTCCAAAGATGACCTAATCAACTGTGCGGGGGTGGGAAAACGAACTCTTTTTAACTAGTCGGAGTTCTTTCCCACTCCCTTTTCTGATTTCATGGAGAATCCTGGAATTTTCCTTTGACGAAAGGGGAAATTTATCGTACAATAGAGTGTAACGATAAAATGCGTGATAGATTTAGTGACGAGAAGTTTTCAATCTATCATCGAGGATAGGATGAGGTTTAAGACCGGATCCTTCTCCATTTAGGAAATGAAACATAAGGAGATTTACCCTTGGAATTAGAAGTATTTGCTGGACAAGAAAAAAGTGAACTTTCTATGATTGAAGTGGCGCGTGCGATTTTGGAATTACGCGGACGTGACCATGAAATGTACTTTAGCGATCTTGTAAATGAAATTCAAAATTACCTTGAAAAATCAAACAGCGAGATCCGTGAAGCTCTTCCATTGTTCTACACAGAATTGAATGTCGATGGAAGCTTTATCCCACTTGGAGATAACAAATGGGGTCTTCGTTCATGGTATGCCATCGATGAAGTTGACGAAGAAATCATCGCTCTTGAAGAAACAGACGAAGATGAAACTCCTAAGAAACGGAAGAAAAAACGTGTCAATGCCTTCATGGATGGAGACGAAGATGCGATCGACTACAACGACGACGATCCAGAAGACGAAGAAGTTTACGAAGCAGATCCAGCTCTTTCATATGATGAAGAAAATCCAGATGATGAAAAGAGTGAAGTCGAAGCTTACGATGCTGAAATCAATGAAATCGTACCAGATGATTTGGGTGAAGAAGTTGAATTGAGCGAAGAAGACGACGAAGAAGAGCTTGCTGAAGCTCTAGAAGAAATTATTGAATATGTTCGCACCATTGCCATGCTGTTTTACACCCATTTCAACGATGATGCACAAGAAATAAAACCGATATTACATTAAAAGGAGCGAAACATGGATCTCGCATACATGGCGGCATTACCGCAAGAGGAATTTATAGAACGTCGTCAAAAAGTGTTAGCACAAATGCAGCCAAATTCTGCCTTATTGCTATTTTCCGAAATTGAAAAACGTCGTAATAACGACTGCGATTTTCCTTTCCGTCAAGACAGTTACTTTTGGTATTTAACGGGGTTTAATGAGCCAAATGCAGCGTTGTTATTGATTAAAACGGAAGAGGCTGAAAAAACGGTTGTATTTCTTCGTCCACGAGATCCTTTGCTTGAAACTTGGAATGGTCGCCGATTAGGCGTTGAGCGCGCACCGCAAAAACTCAATGTTGATGAAGCCTATTCTATCGATGATTTTGAAACTGCATTTCCAAAATTAACGGAAAAATTGACCGCACTTTATCATGTGGCCGATCGTCATCCTTGGGGTGATAAATTATTAGCCGAAAGTGCGGTGAAATTTTATGCTGTTTTTGATTGGCAGCCGATGTTAAGTGAAATGCGCTTAATCAAATCTTCAAACGAAATTCGCTTAATGCAGCAAGCGGGACAAATTACAGCATTTGGGCATATTAAAGCGATGCAAGTGACTCGCCCAAATCGTTTTGAATATGAAATAGAAAGCGAAATTCTGCATGAATTTAATCGTCATGGCGCTAGATTTCCGTCTTACAATTCCATTATTGCCGGGGGCGATAATGCCTGTATTTTGCACTACACCGAAAATGATCAACCTTTGAAAGATGGCGATCTTGTGTTAATTGATGCAGGTTGTGAATTTGCTATGTATGCAGGGGATATCACACGTACATTTC
>ERZ773115.3308-NODE-3308-length-11339-cov-8.154732_pt1 | contig 11339 bp, 6 predicted proteins | sample MGYA00511116_ERZ773115 | MGnify/ENA primary metagenome ERZ773115 (study PRJEB29015, sample SAMEA2737869) | human gut metagenome | biome: human gut; feature: human-associated habitat; material: faeces | place: China | collected 2012 ... | reverse complement strand
AGATCAGATCCACGTTGTCGAGATCCACGCCATAATAAGCCTGTTCCTCCGGATTCACCAGTTTCGCCAGTTCCTCCACTGTCAACGTTGTCACTTCAATCTTCAGTTGATCAATATCTCCGCCGGTACCGGAAGGGCTGCCGCTCTCATACCGGCTGGTACCGGACAGATTCAAAACCTGCTTTTTGAACCATTCTTTATTATTAATGCCACCATTGTACCTGATGGTCTCCAGTGCATTTTCCCTGTCATCTCCGATAAAGTCATAGGTCTGTGCAGGGTCGAACCCGGTATCTTCAGCTGTCTTTATCTCCACGCTGGAGGCAGTTACCCTAATATAGCTTCCTGTCTGGTTCTCGACATAACTGTCTTCTATCCGATAATCACCATCAGCGCATAAAGTTGCATACGATACATAATAATCACCGTTTTCCGTTACCTTAACAAAGCATGCATCTGCAATGGATTCAAAATTATATACATTGTTAACAGAATCCCAAACAGCCCATAATATAGCCGGCTTTGAGCCATGATTCAGCAGATATAAGTTATTACTTATATCTACATTTTCACCCGATGTAGCATTGGTCTGTACCGGAGCAGCAGTATTCTCTTCTGTTGAAGACATCGCAGGTGCAGTAGTTAAAGTCTCCGGTTTATATGACGGGTCATTGCCGGATGTCGTAGCTGCTAAATATGCCTTACTCTCCATACCTTCTGCCTGGTCAGCAGCTTGTGCCTGCACACCGGTTTCTGTCTGGTTTTCTGTTTTCGTCTGCACACCGGTTTCTGTCTGGTTTTCTGTTTTCGTCTGCACACCGGTTTCTGCCTGGTTTCCTGTTTTCGTCTGCACACCGGTTTCTGTCTGGTTTCCTGCTTCTTCCTGCTCTCCTGCTTCGATCTGCACCGAAGATGTCGTCGAGTTCTGTCCGGTCTCCGCTGCAGGGCGATATTCTTCAGGAAGATCTTCACCTTTTACAACAGTTCCCAGATATGTATAAGAATCCGCTGATCCATTTTTCTGATACAATTCCAGACCAATATAATCATTAACATTAAAATCCGATGTGGAAGAACCTGTGGGCACCGCCATAGAAGTATCCAGTCCATAAGTGTTCTTCGTCTCAGCGACTGAACCATCATTCAGGCGGATTTCCAATTGTCCACCACTTCCGCTAATTCTAGAAAATGTCGGAATAATACTTTGTGCATCCCGGTTCAGCTCCGTTGCCTTAACCATCTCCGTATAACGGGCATAGCGGGGCTCCGAAGTAGTCTCATTGTCATTCAGCTTACGATATGTTGCACCATGAAGCACATAATTATATCTACCGCCAACTCCTCGATAAACAAACCGTCCCTTCAGATTCTCGGAACGACTACCACTCTCTGCTTCCGTATATGGCGATACTGTAATCAGACCATTGGCTCCAACAATGTCACTTCCCGCATTTGTCGCAAGGTTCGCCATTGCATTCACTCTCTCGGACTGAGACGGCAGTTCTGACAGCTTCCTGCCACTGGCAACCGGTTCTTCTCCGCCTATGAGGTAGCCAATGCTGGCATTTTCTTTTGACGGAACAATCTCCAGAATATGAAAGGCATCTCCGGAAGACACCGTATCATATACTAATTTCTCAATTCCTGGGAGTGTCTTCTCCTGCGCCTTTACTTCCATAGAGCCATAGCTCTGGCAGACACCGGCTGCCAAAGCTATGGTAAGAATTCCTGCTATGTACTTTTTACTGTTTTGCATTTTTCTCTTCATTCTGTTCACTCCACGACTTCCAGCGAATTACCAAGACTCTTTCCATCGTATAGGTATCATCCTCTGGGTGATCCTTATCATAAAAACTCATATATAAATATTTAGCCTTTTCTTCCGATGATATGATAATCGGCACTACTCCTTCATTTGCTCCAAGATAAATACCTTTTTCATCAGCTCTGGTATTTTCATCAGTGTTACCGGATAATTTTGCCGTCATATTCAATCCTGCCATTTGAGAAGTAAGTCCTTCACCAGCTCCGGTACCCTGTGCATATCCATAGAATTTTACTAATATTTTCTTATATGGATAACCATTATATTGATCCGGCTGTATCAATTCCATATATCGCTTTTCGTCCGGAAATAATGGTAACACTTTCGGAATCAGAATGCTGGTATCCGCGATCACATTTCCATCCTTATCCACCGCTTCCAGAGTCATACGATACTCTTTATTCCAGGCAATTGTATGTTTTGCCCAAATATTGACAGTTTGTCCCGTGGCAGAAGGGAAAAGCCACTTCGTCTTGTTAACGCCATCCCATCCCTCCGGAAATGTTTCATTTCCACCGCTTAATTTACTGAATCCAATGAATCGTTTCCCTTGTGCAACTCCTTCCCAGGGTCTGAGTTCTCCCCCTTCTTCCTCTCTCGTCGCTGCCAGTCCCTCTTCTACCTCATTTGCGAACCTCCAGGTTACCTCATCCATCTTGGATTCATCATAATTTTTTAATGTACAGGTAACTTTGCCGTTTCGGTATAAAACAAACTGATCACTGTCAATATAAGGTACGTCACTGGTAACTGCAGTTTTTAGATTAGGAATCTGGATATCAATTTGGGGAGTAACAACGATATTCTCATCCAGATAAACTTCTGCTTCTACGGTTACTGTTGTATTGATATTATTACTACAATACAATATCTGTTTATATCTGCTCTTGTCTTCTGCTTCACCAAAGGTGTATCCATTTGATCCCCCTACTACTCTCCAGGAAATCTTAGGATAGGTATCATAATTTGCCCAGGACGGCAGACATTCAATAGTTACGCAATATCCAAATTTTTCTTTCCCACTCTCTGTGAACTTATAAGTAGTCAAAATTCTGGGAATCAATTCTACCGTATACTGTCCCTTTACCACAGTTACCGTGACTAACGCACTATCCGATTTAGTCTCGTCTGCTTTTGCATAGCAAGTTACCTCCAGCATTTCAATTCCCAATTTTTCGTTTTCACCAAGTGTAAGAATTCCTTTAAACTGATTGGTATCTCCAATTCTTCCAACATCCGTAAATTTAGTGCCTGTTCCGGCAGCTAATGCATCCGATCCGTCTGTCGTATATGTAACTTTCCAACCTACACCGGCATTAAGCGCAGCATCAGGTCCGTCCAGTTCACAGATAAATTCGTAAGTCTTACCTTTTTCTCCCTCCACATTTTTAGGAGTTATTTTAATGGAATTTATTTTACGTTCATTTACTGTAACAGATGTAGATGCCGAAATATTGGTATTTGCATTCAATGTACATGTAACAGTTAAGACATTTGCTCCGACTTCTTCATCAGCAGCCACCGTTAGTACGCCATTACCCTTTACATCAAAACTGCTCTTACAGCTCGTTCCATCAGGTTTCGTGACCGACCATGTCACGCCTGCTTTTTTAGCCTCTGCTATTGCTTCCGCATCTCCTGTTAATTCATAACCAAAAATTTTTGTTTCTCCCTGGGATAGTCTTGGATTCTCAGGATTGATCTTCAATCCCGTAATCCACATATATGCTTCCCTGTCTTCTTTGGACAGATCATTTCTCAGTTTAATTGTCTCGGCAATTGTATATGTCTTCTCCATATACGCAAAGGTCATTTTGAGCACAACCTTCCGGGTTGTCCTGGCTTCGCTGATATCCACATTAAAAGAAGTCACATGTTCAGCCATTAATGCCGGTTTCACATCCTCTGCAGTCAAGTCACCCCAGACAATGGTTTCATTGCCATCGGCATCTGTTGTCACTGAATTTTTAGCTTCATAGAGGTAAATCTGATTGGCAGTATCATAGCCGCTGCCGTCATCTCCCTGCCAGCGGATCATATAGACATTATCATTATTATACAGACGAAGTTCTCTGACATTCGTACTGTTGATAACATTGCCGGAGGCATCCTTCGCCGGAGTACCATCCAATGCAACCGCCGCACCGGTGCTATCCAAAAACTGGATATCCTTCTCCACGTCAATGATCAGATCGATCATCTGGTTTGCAGTCAGCTGTGCCTCTTCCTGCAGTGTCAATTCCTTGCTTCCGCGTAAATAGGAATTATTCCCTGCAACGATAAAAGCACCGACAGATCCTGCTACGATCGTCATGATAGCCAAAGATACAATGATCTCAACCAGCGTGAAACCTTTTTGTCCAATACGCATAGGAACCTCCTTACTTCGTCAGAATCTTTCCCGTCCTGCCGACAGTTGTAATCTCTATCATTCTGGAACCGTTTGTTACAACAATCCGTCTGCAATATTCCTTCTTGTGTCCACCGGCCTCATTTGTATTCTGCTCAAAAGCACCGGATGCCCGGTTAAATACCAGATGCAGACCTTTTTCACCGGGCGTTGCATATGGGGTCTTTCCGTCTATTTCAGCTAATGTATACCCTGATGCCGATGCTCCGTCCTCAAAATATACTTTAATATCGATCGGATCTTTTCCCACGATACGATCTGATACAAGGGTGCCTTTCTGATAGATTTTGGCATGATATTCCTTTCCTTCATAGGTCAGGACACATTCCACATCATTCTGCTCCTTGCCCAGCGTCAGTACTCTGGTTCTTTCGATCGTGGACACGATCTCATCTGCACATTTTTTTACTTTTCTGCCTGTCAACGAAGACGCTGATATTGCCATCACTCCTACCAGAATCGCCATAATCGCGATCACGATAATCAGTTCTACCAGCGAAAAACCTCCGTTATTACTTCTTCTGCCAGTTCTCATATACAATCAGTTCTCCAAGCTTTATATCACTGTTTAAGTATGCCTTGCCACCTGTATGCAGATAGCCTTCTCCACCCTTTAAAAACTGTGCTACGGAATACTCTGTCTCAGCTGTTCCCGCTTTATTGGAATAAGTCATCACATGTAATACCGCATCACGGTCAGGTTCCACATTAACATTCTGTCCCAGCGTAATATTTCCTCCTGCCAGAATAGTTCCGTGGAAGTCACTGCTCACTTTCACATTCCCGGTAGCAATGATCAGACCACGGAAATTTTCCGCAGAAGTGTATTCATAATCTCCCTGAATCACTACTGCTTTATATTCCGGATCCACACCGGTAAAATATTTGGCACCGGACTTATCTACAATATTAGTGTCAGCTCTGACAACTCCCCAATAGGTCAGAATCTTCCCTTCATTCACCAGATTGGTGTAAGCATTTGCTGTATCTGCAGTCTCTGAAGGCAATAATTGCTCGTAACTGTCTATCATCTTCTTAGACAAAGCTTTAAATTTGCTCTGATCTGCGGTAAGCAGAGCCTGGTATCCCACATTATTTTTATCGGTTCCCAGTGTAGAAGTATGAAGCTCCGCGGAATGGTCCTCACGACATACCAAATTTCCGGATAAATGCATGATATAAGCTCCGGAGGAGGCTTCGCGCACCTTGACCGCCTTGGTATACAGGCTGGCATACGCATCCATTGTTTCTTTATTTACGCTGTAATAATCCTGGTAATATCGTGCCGCATTGGTTCTGCCTTCTTCGGTTGTACTGTCAAAAGCGACATAATAATACACCAATGTAATTTTACTGTTAATGCGTTTAAAATATTTCTGCACATTACTGCTGTTTAACCCATAAGAAGCCAGTGTATTTCCGTTTAATGCCGCACAAGGCACATCAAATACAACTTCCCTCACACCGTCTCTTACTTTTTTATTTGACTGATCCCAGATCAGATCATAATACTGTTCTTTCGTCACAGGATTACTGGATCCTCCCAGAACAGACTTGCCGGAAGCATCCAATGCAATACACTGTGCCGGGATCAGATATGCCAGCTGATCACTCTTCACAGCTATGGACTGCCCCATCATAATATCTTTTACGCCGGTATTCAGAGCTGCATCTTCTCCGGACAGACCGGACTTCGCCGTGTTCAATGAAATATAGGAATTGCCCGCCAGTGTCAGATTGCGAAGCTCATTCAGATATATCTCCGTATCTGTTCCATTCACGATCATTGCACTGTTATCCGCATTATTGCGTCCCGTACCAAATCCAATATATTGACCGGTATATTCTCCGTCTATCAGGGTTCCGGCTTTAAAACTATTCCTCTGACCATCCATCCTCAGATCTCCGGCCACATAAATACTATTACCGGCAAAATCAATTTTGCCCACGCTTGCCGTATTATTACCGCCACCGTGCATCCGTATGGTTCCTGCCCATAGTTCTCCGTATTGGTCACTTGTCAGAGTGGTGCCTCTTCCCAGATACAGATCCTTTGCCACTACCATTCGTTTATCTGCATTTTCATTGCCTGCAGTTTCCTTTAAATTCACCATTACCCCGGTACCTTTTTCGGTATCCGCTTCTTCACTTCCAATAATAAGCCTGTCAGCGTAAAAGCTTCCACCGATGGTATTATCGCTCAAATTCATAGGTGCATCGGGAATGACCTGAATATTGTTCTGTGCAACCATGGAAATTCCGGTGATGGACGGAAGTGTTACTGCCTGTGCAAATTCCATATCCGGAAGCTTGACTCTCAGATCTGTCTGGATCACAGAGACATACCCGGCATCATCCTTATAAGTAACTTTCAAATTGCAAAAGGACAGACCATCTGTATACAGCTTCATATCGCCCTTAGGAATCCCACTCCAGGTAGAATCTCCTTCCTTCTCCAAAATACGATTACCGGAAGCATCCTGATAGACACGATAAGTATCTGTTCCCCTGACTGTCTCAAGCACTGTATTCTGTGCTAATGTTGTATCAGCACTGATATAGTCGTACAGCTTGGTCAGATCATATACCGTAGTATCATCCGCCTTATAATATTCCTGCATACTACTTAAAAAGTAATATCTCATTTTAGAATTCTTCTGCTCTTCGGATGTCGATTCAAAGCTCTCCAGTACCTTCGTGTAGGCTCCTGATACAGAGGTAGAAATCTGCCCTTCCATCCCCATCCGGATCTCGTCCAGTACAGTCTCCGCAGAATAAAAGTTATCCTTTGCCTTCAGGTTGTTAGCCTTCATCTGATAATTTAACAGAGACATATACATCAAAACACTGGCCAAAATGCCAATAAAGGCCATAGCTATGATCACAACAACCATAGCCGAGCCCTTATTCGCTGCTTCTTTATGATTTTTTTCAAAATGTCTCAGGAATATATTCATGGTTCTCTTCTTCCTTCCCTACTGTGTCACTGTTCCCGTCATAGTGATCACCGGGCTTTTCGTACCTATGGTACCTTGTGCATACACCTGTACTGTAATATCATACATACGATCAATCTTCTCTGAAGGCGGGGTCAGTCCGCTAGCTGACATAATCGACTTTGCATCAGCTCCCGTTGCCGTTCCTGCCGCTTCAGACACACTCAGATTTCGGAATTTATAGTCTGTATATCCGTTCAGTATCAGGTTGGTTCTTAACTTACATGCTGACTGGATCGATGCACCCGCAGATGACATCCAGCCGGGATAGCTCTCCCGAAGTTCATAAGCCACACGATATGTATTGTTGATCATATCCCGGTAAGCCGTTTCCGCATTTGTCACTCCGGCAGGTAATTCGTCTGTTGTAGGCAATTGCATCACAAGATACAAATTGGTCTCTACATTATCCGGATTGTTTACAATGACAGTATCTCTGACCTCACTACCGGAGACGCTTCCCATACGTGTTGGGAGACACACAACAATATTCGCCAGATCAGATATCACTTTACTCTGTACAGCCGCGCCGGCTTCCTTCTGTGCCTTGATCTGTGCCGCCTGTCTTCTCACCGCGTCTTCATTGGAAAAGATCACATAATCCGTTCCGTTCTGCGGATAATCACCACTCAGCGAGGGGTTGTTAAAAATACTGGTGTCGCAGTGATATCGCGTTAATGCAGTCACCAGATATACATCGGTCTCCAAAGTCTCCCCATCCCCCAGATCCAGACTGATCCGGTTGGTATCTATTGTGATTTCCACAATTTTTTTTACATATTTGGGGATATTTTCCATTGAAGTAGTCGTTGCATAATTGGAAAAATACATATATGCTCCGATATCCGAATCCGCTTTCTCCGAGTACACAGCATTCAGATTTCCTGCAAGATTCTGTATATCGATCAGGTCTTTCTCATTGATAGTCGTATAAGCAGAAGGATCCAGCGTAGTCACCACATCATACGCTCCGGATGTAGTGCTGCTGTCGCGAAACGTATATACCCATTCCAGGTCACCATCGCTGTCGATATCTTCTCCGCGTTTTACCGTATTGGTAAAGCCTCCCACACTCGCTGCTTCGTAAGTATCTGCCATTTCCCCTAAAGTGTGCGCTTCAAACTGTTCCATCACATTTTCGGCAATTGCTGTTGCATGCATGGTATTGCGTGATTTCGCATTTGTTCTGGCTGATGTAACGAAGCTGTGTAGCAGTGGTGCCACTATGATTGACAGGATCACAATAGCGATCAGAAGCTCCACCAGGGAAAAGCCTTCATTATTCAGTTGTTCTTCCTTGGCATGCTTCATACTAATGTCCTCACTCTACATTTCCAAAAAGAGTTTCTACTCCCATACCCATTGCAGGAATATCAGGCTCACTGTATACCTTATCTGTACCTAACAGATAATAAGTATTCAGGGTCATATTGCCGGACAGCATTCCTACCGCTTCATTATAGCTGATATTTACACCCTGAATGCTCTTACGCTCCTGCAGGTTATAAATATATCTCACCAGTCCCTTAAAATCGTCATAGGTACATTCAATGCTGATGCTCAAAGGCACCTCATACATATGGGTGTCAGCATAAGCAGTTCCTTCTGTCGTAACAGGGCTATCGGTTACTGTCGTATCAGCTGTGGCAGCCGCATCTGATGCAACCGCTGTTCCGTCTGTTGCTGCCGCTGTTCCATCTGTTGCAGCCGGAGTTTCTGCTGCATACGGTACCTCTGCCTCCGTTCCAAATGCGATATTCGCTACGTCCGTGCGAGTATAATCCTCTAACGTCTTCACCATCATAATGCTGTCTTCCGGTAAAATATCTGCCGGGAAACGATTCTCGAATCCGGTAATATATGACTGCATCTTCTCGGTAGCAGCCAGATAATCTGCCTTACGCTGCTCCAATACCTCAAGCGTAGATACCTGGGATCTCAGGGATGCATTCTGCGTCTCTATCGTCTCCGACATATCATTAAACTTCGCATATACCAGGAAATAAGTCACCACGGCCAGAAGGACTCCCAGTACAGCAATCAAAAGTTGGATTTCGCTTTTCTTAACTTTCATCTTCCTCTACCTCCTACTGTACTGTCAGAGTGTCAGTCTGTTCCGCACTCTCATCTGTCAAAGCTTTATAGGTACCTGTAATAGAAAAGGTAACGGTTGAATTGCCAGCTTCGTCCTTGGTGTCTGTAATACCGCTGATCTGTACATCCTCGATGCTCTCCATATTGCGGATATTCAGAATCGTTCTCGCTGCTGCAGCCTTACCTTCCACAGTTACAGACATGCTGATTCCCGTCTGATCCGAACTGAAGCTGTTGGTCCAGAAGCTATCCGGTAATATCTGCTCCAGCTCATTGATGAACTCCACGAGATTTTCATTGGGATTCTCGGTATACTCATACAGATATTTGTATTTATCATACTGCGCTGCCGCGGAGAGGTATTCATTATATACTGCCTGCGCGGGCTGTAATTCCTCGACTCTCGCCTGCAGAGCCACGTTCTCCGCCACGGTGCCGAAGTATCTGGTCATGGAAGTCACTGCCATGGCGATGGACAGGATCACTCCCAGCACCAGGACCGCCACACTGACGAAGGTGTAGTTCGTGCCGCTGACTACGGTCATGCCCTTCGTCTTCTGCTGGCTCTTATCGATCAGTCCTACGGGGGCGAGTACTGCACCCAGGCAGGAAATATAGGCTGCGGGTCTGGTGGAACGGATAGCCTTGCTCATGCCGATTTTATCTTCCATATCGGACAGGGTATGTACCTTGCGCTCCAGGCAGTTGGTGAACAGCTTACTCATGCCACTGAAGCTGCCGCCGAGGCCGGTGACGAAGGTCTTCTGAATCGGATTGTCACCGTTCCTGGAATCATAGAAATCAATAACACGGTTTACTCCGACGATCAGGGGCTCCAGGGAAGAGGTGATCTTCTGTCTGGCTGCTGTGACCTCCACATTGCCGGCATCTTCATCTTCCCAGCGTCCGGCATTTTCCTCCCAGAGCTTGTCTCCCTGATGGAGCACTCTGTTCAGGCAGGTCTTCTTCTGGAAACGCTCTACCGCGCTCATGGGATCGTTCACGGCATAGACACCGGAAGCGATCATGGTCTCGATGGCATCCTGCACGCCGTATGCCACGGTTCTCTGTAACAGCACCTTACCTGCGGAAAGCACGGTCACGATGGTACTGTTCTCATCGATCTTGATCATCATGGTAACGGTTTCGGTCTTCTCGTCACGAAGGATCTGGTACAAGCTATTGCTGCTGTAATCAAAGCACTCGACCTCCCAGCCGCACATCTGCGCCAGCTGGTAATAGCTGTTTAACAGCGCCTTGGGCACTGCCAGTGCCATGACACGCAGTTTTCCATCCTCGGTCAGTCCGCCTGCCAGGTAATGTCCGATCTCATACTGGGTCAGATCCACGGGGAAATAATCGTTCGCGTTCGTCTTCACCAGTGTCTCGATCTTGTTCGCCTTCACGTTCGGGATCTGTACCTCACGGCTCGCCACTCTGGTAGAAGAAATGGTGAAGATCACTCTCCTCGTGTGGATGCCGTTCGTGCCCAGTGCGTTCACCAGGTGATCCGCATACTCCTGCGTCGGCTGCAGCATACCGTCCACCACAATGCCTTCGGGGGTCTCGACGGTCAATACCTTGTAGACCTTCGGTTTCTTCACCTTATAGTCGATCTCGCAGATCTTCGTAAAGGAGTTACCGATCTCAATACTCAATACGCGATTATTCATTGCCATGCTTCTACCCTTCCTCTTATCGGTATTTTTCTATCTGATGCTGATATTCTTTCTTATCAGCTGATCAAGCAGAAAGCTTTCGCATTTCTGCATTTCATTCTACTTCATTATGTTATTTTTGCTGTATTACAATCTTAAAAGTCTTAGTAATTCCTGCGCTATCATTTTAATGGTACAGACCAAGATACCAGTTCAAAAATTCATTGCCCCACAGGACAGCGACTGCCACCCCTGCGGAAAGATACGGTCCCATGGCGAGTACATGTCCTTCGCCGCTTAGTTTCATACGGATCAGATGGATCACGGAACCGATGATACATCCCAGTAAAAATGCG
>ERZ773115.3297-NODE-3297-length-11369-cov-9.921248_pt1 | contig 11369 bp, 8 predicted proteins | sample MGYA00511116_ERZ773115 | MGnify/ENA primary metagenome ERZ773115 (study PRJEB29015, sample SAMEA2737869) | human gut metagenome | biome: human gut; feature: human-associated habitat; material: faeces | place: China | collected 2012 ... | reverse complement strand
GATATCATGACTCATCCTCTGGAGAAATTCCGTCTTAGCCCGATTAGCCGCCTCTGCTTTTTTTGCTGCTATCAGAAGCTCCTTTTTAAATTTTTCTTCTTTTTCCAGCTCTTGTTTTTGGTGCATCAGATTGATTCGGTATCCCCAGAACAAAAATATACTGAAGATCAGGCAATAAAGAAAAATGACACCAATTACACTTAGTGGAAGATTATGGAATACCTCCATATCCGAAATATATGCGTAAATATAATAATCACGCTGCTTCAGCATGATTCCGTAACATCCGGTTTTCTTTATATGAAAAATATGACGGCTGTCGGTGTGCTGTTTCATTGCCTGAATGACCTCGTTGCCGGCAGTATCCTGTCCAACCAAGCTCTCATCATTACTGGCAACAATCGTTCCCTGGTCTGCAACCATGATTGTTCCGTCTTTCCTTGTACTATAACCATTTAAAAGACTCTGTATCGTCAAGGTATAGTTTCTGACAAATTCAGGGGTTGTATAATAATAGATTGCTACAATACCCGGTTCATCTTTTCTGGCACAGGCTGCAATGTCGATATGAGACCCATCCTCTCTAGTAAAACGTTCCGCATAAGTTCTTTCTTCATATCCACTAAAATCCATGATAATGTCTTTTTGCAGATACTCCGTAATCTCATTAGTCAAAGGTTCATCGATGCTGTATTCACAGTCCGTCTTTCCTTCTGCATCCAGCACAATGATACCATCTACCCAAAGAGTCTTCAGGTTCTCTTTCAGAAACTCACGGCTCAGCTGACCGCCGTTTTCTATTTTCATTTCAATATTCGTGCTCATTTGTCCAGCACCCTCAATTGCACGGAGGATACTTTTGGATTCCGAGGATTCATTATAATGGGTGTAGGTTGAGCACTGTACTTTCACATAATTTACAATCTCCACCATTCTTTTCTCTGCTTCCGCTCTCTCCACATAAAAAAAATATAACAGAGAAACTACAGCCACACAGATTCCAATCAGGCCGCCAACCAGCCGGATTCGTTTTTCTTTTGTCTTTCTCTCAATATCCAAGATCATCCACCTCCAGATACTTTTCCGGATCATCCAGATATTTTTCAATAATTTTCAAAGTCGTGCCATCCTGGCGCATTTCTTCCAGAGTCTGGTCCAGCTGCTCACAGATTCCCCTGCCATCCTCTTTTGCAAAGGCGACTCCTATGCCGGTGATCATCAGGGGCTCCTCCAGAATACGAAAGCTTGTATCATAATCCTTCCTATACTGAATGATGGATTCTTCATGTGCGGCCACAGCATCCACATAGCCTTTTCCCAGAAATGTATAGATCAGCTCTCTGTGTCCCAGACTGATCAGATTTCCCAGCCTGGGAATTCTCTCATCTGTCCGGTCCAGAAAAATGCCTTCCGGTTTGGTTGTAGACTGCACAGCCAGGTTCTTTCCCTCCAGGTCGCTCAGCTTATAAATATCACTGTTTTCATTTACGGCAACCACCTGGCGGCTTGCTATGTACGGTCCGGCCCAACGATAATCGTCAAGACGCCCTTCCATGGAAAAGCAGCCCATGATACAATCGATCTCTCCGCTCTCAACCAGCTCTTTTTTCTCCTCCCAGTTGATCTGGACAACATTCACCTGATATCCCATTCTGTGAAAAGCTTCTGTGGCAAGTTCAACATCGATCCCTGTCGGGATTCCATCTTCATTCAGATAATTGTATGGGGGATAGCTGTCGCTCCCCAGTGTGATGATCGGTTTTTCTGTTTCTTTTACACTGTCATCTGTGTTCTTACACCCGGTCAGAGTGACCGACATAATTCCTACAAGCAGAATGCCTGCAATTACTCTTTTTCCTTTCATTCCTATTCCATTCCTGCTTCTGTTTTTCATTTTTCTGTCATTTTTTTATCATACACCCTTGATACACAGTAGACAAGAAAAACATCAGTGAAACATCACCTTCTCGCTGTGGAAGGCTCTGGTCAAACCATATACCAGTATCCCCGCGACGCACAGATTCACTGCTGCGGTGACCAGGATTTCCACCGGTTGATAAGCAAACGAAAAGATGCCGTTCATGCACTGTGCACTATTATAGACCGGGATGAGATAACGGTATAGCGGTATCTTTTTTTCCTGCGACAGCATAGGTGCCAGGCTGACAAAGGTGATCACGATCATCAAAGGCGAGACTGTCGTAGATGCCTCCTTGACACTCTTGGCAAATGCCGAGATCAATGAAATAGCGGACACCAGAACCAACACTGTAGACAATATCACGATGAGTAACATGATATAATCCATGGGAACATAAACTGAGGAATCCACACCTGTCATCTCCCCTCCCATCATTTTCGGCAGTGCTGCAAACGTTCCGATGAAGCTGGAACATCCCGCCAGAAGTGCTATGATACTGAGGGAAAACACTTTACCCAGTGCCAGGGAGCTTCTCCTGATCGGTGTTACCAAGAGCGTAGCCATGGTTCCTCGTTCTTTCTCTCCTGCAATGGATTCCGGTGCCACAGCCATACATCCGCTGTACAGAAACAGCATCAGAAGCATCGGCATCATCAGGGAAAACATCTGGCCCGTGGTGTCTTTGCTGGTGGCACAGTCATAATATACAGAGTCTCCTGCATTGATATCCAGCTTATTTGCCAGAGAATTCTCATATTCCTCCAGTATCTCCGATACCTCACTGAAAAATCTGGAAGACTCTGTCTTGACGGAATTATAATAGATTTCCACATTGGGAGCCGGTTCTTTGCTGTCCACCTGATACTCTGTAACCGCTTCGTCAAAATTCTGCGGGAATATCACCAGACCATCGGTCTGTTTATCCTGTATTTCCTGCCGTATCTGTGTCAGCTGCTCTCTGTCCGCAGGATGCCAGTCCACTCTGAGAGTCCGTAGATTTTCCTGCAGGGATTCCGGCATATCAACTACATAAGCCTTTGCCACGTAAGTTTCCTCAGGCAGCAGACTCTTCATCATGATATTGCCCAGTAGACTATATACCAGATAAATCATACATCCCGGCAGCAAAAGCGTTGTGATCACCAGCCGTCTGTCACCGAAAAATCTCGCCAGTTCCTTTTTCATCACGGTTAGGGTATTATTCTTCATGTGCTTCTCCTTCCCCATTTACAGCTTCATAGATTTCAAAAAAGCAATCCTCCAGGCTCTTCTCACCACAGAGTGTCCGCAGCTCCTCACAGGCTGCCATATGTCCATTGATCATAATTCCCACACGGTCACAGATTTTTTCTACCAGGGTAAATATATGGGTGGAGATAATTATCGTTTTCCCCTCATCCTTCAGATCCAACAGAAAATCCGTCACCACCTTTGCCGTCAGAATATCCAGTCCGTTGGTGGGTTCATCGAAAATAATGATCTGCGGATCATGCACCAGGGAAATCACCAGAGATACCTTCTGTTTCATTCCCGTGGACAGATCCCTGACGCGCACCTGCGCAAACTCCTGAATGCCAAACCGCTCAAAAAGCATGACTTTCCGGACATCCCTCCTGTCTGCCGGAATTCCATACAGTTCAGAGAAAAAGTCGTACAAATAATCCGGGGTAAAAAAATCCTCCAGCTTCAGTTCACTGGTGAGAAATCCTATTTTCTGTCTTACCTGCTCCGGCTGCGTCACTATGCTGCTGCCATCTAACAAAGCGTCCCCGCTGTCCGGTTTTAATAACGTCGCCAGCATACGCAGTGTCGTGGTCTTACCGGCTCCGTTGGGTCCCAATAGGCCGAACACTTCTCCCTTCTTTACACCAAAGCTCACATGATCCACCGCCGTTTTCATCTTCAATGCACTACGCTCCGTTTTGCGCTGTTTTGCAGACAAATGAAACGTCTTGCTGATCTCCTGTATCCGGATCAGTTCCTCATTGCCCTGCGGCTTCCAACACTGTTCTTCCATTTGCTCCATTTCCTCCATTTCATTGCCTCCTCTTATCATCCACTCTGTTCCTGACAGAGTCTTACACTTTTCGTCAGATTGCAGGAATTCCCGCAATTCCCATCACAACACAGATCAGCCACAACACCAAAAGATGCGCGGGATAAAAAAAGTAAAAGAAATATTTATTCTGCCGCCCTCTTGCTCCATTGTAGAACCAGATCAGAAGAAACGAAAGTGCTGCGATCATCTCCATACCGTCCATCAGTAAAAAGATAATGACTCCTGCCCAGATCTGTGCTTTCCTGTGGCTGCGGAACAAATACAATACCGTGATCGCAAGGATTCCCTTAAAGCTGTAATCCGTCTTAAGAGCCAGAGCCAATGCACTGCCTGCAACGATAATGACAGCATAAAGTCCCACACCTGCAAGCTTCCTCCATGTCTCCGGGCCTGCCAGCCGCTGATCCACCAGCCGTAGTCCGGCAATCACCATGAGACCGATGAAAAGTGTGAAAAATACATTCTGGTATTGCATATTCCAGAGTCTTCCGCTGAAAGCCAGATCAAACGGTATCTCCGAAATCAGTGCAAATAAAAGCATTCTTCCCAAATATCTTTTCACATTGCGAGTCTTTTGGAACCCCTCTGCCAGTAAAAAGCAGTAAATGGGAAACGCAAATCTGCCGATGATACGCATTGCCATGTAGGTGCCGTACATTCCACGATTCTGTCCCACCCAGGCAATATAGGCTTCCTGATCCACCATGGCTCCGTACAGCCCTTTTTGGATCAGCAGCCTTATTACGATCACTGCCCCAATATGATCGATCAGCATGGTCACGACCGCAATATTTTTCAGCACGGCACTGCTGAGGCCCCGTTTTCCCATTATTTTCCCCGTCTGTATTACTTCTGTCTGCATCCCTATGTTCCATCCTCGTCTTGTTTGTATTATTTAATTAGTACAATAATATTTTTGTATTGCCTTGTCAAGTAACCTGCCCTCCGCGGAATATGAAAAAACTCCATGCAGATACGATTCATGCGTCTGCACAGAGATTCTTTTTATTTTTTTATTTATTTAGCGATTGCCAGCTTTTCAAACTCCGGACGGACCTTGCGGACTACTTCCATCAGTCTGGGAGAAAATACGCCACACTCACCGTTGACGATCATATGGAATGCTTCCTCTGGGGAGAAGGCATCCTTATAACACCGTTCATTTACCAGTGCATCATATACATCCGCCACTGATACCAGCTGTGCGGACAACGGAATGGCATCGCCTGACAGTCCATCAGGGTAACCCTTACCGTCAAAACGCTCATGATGATGACGGCAGATTTCATAGCTGACCTTTTCGTACTGAGGATCCAGTACATTTTTCATAGACTCTAACAATTCACATCCCCTGGTCGTATGAGACTTCATATACTCGAATTCCTCCCTGGTCAGTCGTCCCGGTTTTAACAGAATACTGTCGGGAATCGTGATCTTACCAATATCATGAAGGGCACTTGCGGATACGATCACATTGATCGTGTCCTGCGTGAGACCATATTCCGGATACTCCACCATAAAAGTCTCCGCAAGGATCCGGGTATATTCCCCTACACGCTTGACATGTTCTCCACTCTCCAGGTTACGATATTCTACCACTGTACCCAGAATTTCGATAATATCCTGATTACGGCGCTTCAACTGTTCTGCCTGACTCTTCAATGTTCTATAAGCCTTGCGCAATACATTGGTCTGTTCTTCTACTTTCGCTTCCAGTTCGTTACGATAAGCATACTGCTCTGCCGCATTCCGGACTCTTTTTCTTACCAGATGCGCATTAAAAGGTTTTCCGATAAAATCCGCAATACCAAGTTCAAAACAACGCTGCTCATTCTGCGTGCTGTTCTCGCCACTGATCACCAGTACCGGAATTTTCTCGATCACTTTTCTGGCATTCAGTTCTTCCAACACCTGAAAGCCATCCATCACCGGCATGACCAGATCCAGCAGGATTGCCGAAATATTATTATTCTCCGCATCCAGGATTTCCAACGCCGTTTTACCTTCCTCCGCTTCCAATATGTCGTAGGTATCCTTTAATATTTCCTTCAGGATATCCCTGTTCATTAATGCATCATCCACAATGAGAACCTTGTTCTTCACTTATTTTCCTCCTAAACATTCCGAAATACGGAAATGGCACCCTCTTTTTTCTTCAGTGTAACGTTCTTAATGGGTTTGGAATTCCATCTGGAACCATTGATATTTACCAGTACTCCCGGATACAGACTTCCACGGATCACAATCTTCACCTGATCGGCTCTGTCTCTCTCCTTCTGCAGTTCTTCCTGCCGCTTATAGAGTTTATCAATTTCAAGATCCTTGGTATAGATGGAATCCTCTATTTTCAGATAGACCGGATTGCTGTTACGTACTTCCGGCGCATATTTTTTTCTGAAATCTGCGTAGGCACTTTTTAAAAGATATAATTCTCTCTGGGCAGAACGAAGTTTTTCTTCCAGCGAATTGCTCTCTGCAAGGAACGTATCTTCACCCCCTACGGAAATACCGGTCCTGATACCGGCTGCATTCCCGATATTGAAAGCATTGATGCCTTGTGCGGCATAGGCACTTCCGCCTGCCAGGCTTCCGTTTTTACCGGCAATCTCAATCCTGCCGTCTGCCCAGAGCACACTGTTCAGACAGTAGTTGGCATTGATATGTTTCCCTGCCTTGACATTGGCGCGCTCAAAGAATCTGCCCATGACGCTGCCATTGGCCTTCAGTCTTCCTCTGCCGTCACCATTGTTGCCCTTGCGCAGGATGATATCTCCCCCTGCCTCCAGCACTGCTCCTTCTACGAAACCATCCACCAGAATGTCCTTCTCCGCGCGGATGACCGCACCGTCACCAACCTCGCCTCTGACATAGACCGAGCCGTTGAATTCTACGTTGCCGGTTGCCTGTGTCACGCTGTCCTGTACCAGGATATTCGTAACCTCCAGTCCGCCTCCCCTGTATTCGATCTTACCGTCCATGGATGCGATATAGGTCTTCCTGTCCGGCTCCAGCGTTACCCCCTTGCAGGTCAGATGCCGCAGCTCTCTGCCCTTTTTTGCAGGGACCTCGTCTCCTAAGATATTAATCCCGGGCTTACCCGGTTCCGGCTCGTGGTATTTCGCTACCACATCACCCTTTCGCACCAGCTCAAACCATTTGATATTCTGATAATCTACAGAACCGTCCTCTAAAAGTTTCGGCTCTTTCTTAAGATTGATATCGAAGAAAAATTCATACCAGCCATCCGCACCGGTCTGTGGTCTGATTCCTGTCGCCAGGATGACCATATTGCTCTCCGCTCCCTGCTTCTCCAGACGATCCAGCGCAGCATAATCGATACCGGTCTTTACCCCCTTTTCTTCAAATGACAGCAGCAGTCTGTCCTTACGGATCCTGGTGCCCTTTTCAGCCACCAGAATAAAAGCTTCCATTTTATCCGCACTGACCAACAGAGAAAAGTCTTTATAGACCTCTGCATTCTCTATCTTCTCTGGATGTTTCCGCTCTTCTAACAGCTTTTTACGCTTCTCTTCCATGCCTTTGGCTGTGTACATCAGGCTGGAATACAATTCCACCGGCAGATCCTCCAGCATTCCCAAACGGATTTCCCTCATCTGCTGCCATGAGTATAACGGATTAGAGTATTTCGATACATCTATTCCTTCTTCCATTCCCAGACGGATCTCACGCATCTGCTGCCAGTTCAAATGTTCATCTTCATATACCGATACGTCCAGTCCCTTTTCCAACCCTAAAGCGATCTCCCGGATGGACGGACCTCTGTAACAGAGCTTCACATGGGATCCAATATCGATTCCTCTCTCCAGGGCAATGCGGATCTGTCGGAGCTGCTCCTCCTCATAGCCCTCTCTGATATACCTGCGGATATCGACCTTGGCCGTTATGGCTTTCCGCAGTTCCTTCAGCAGGCCGGCAGGAATTGTTTTGGCAAATGTCAGATCCATCCCCTCCATCAATCCCTTACGGATCTGGTGCATGACCTCAAAAGAGATTTTGGGGTCTGCGTATTTTTCCACATCCAGATGGCTCTCCAGCCCTTTACGGATCTCCTTCATCTGAAACCAGTCATACGCGATATCAGCATAAACTGACACATCGACTTTTGCTTCCAGACCCAGACGGATCTCCCGCATCTGAATTGCCAGGAATTCCGGATTCCGATAATAGGAGACATCCAGCCCTTTCTCCTGACCCTCTTCTATTTCCTGTAATTGATCTGTGGAATATTGTGACTGCTCCAATATTTCCTTGTCCATGTAATCCTTATCCTCTCATAAGTCTGTTCCTGTCTCCAGGTCTATTCTGTCATTGTCCGGATTGCATCTATGGTATTTCGATACTCCTTCTGCACTTCCCCGTACGCTTCTTCGTATCCGTCGAACTCTCTGCCCCTAAGCTTCTCCGTAAGGAGCGCACTGACCTTATAAAGTCTGTCCAGTCCCAGATTCAGGCAGATTCCTTTTAAGGTATGAGCTGCGCGGAAAGCCTCCTCCGCATTCTGTTCTTCCACTGCCTTTACCAGATTCCCATAGCTGGGATCATCGAGGAATTTCAAGGCGAATCGCTTCACCATTGCCTCGCTTCCCATTCTGCCCAATACCCCTTCGAAATCGGATCCCATACTCTCGTAGCATTCTTGTACTGTCATCTACATTGCTTCCTCTCTTTGTTCGTATTCTTCCTTCACTCTGTCTCTGATATCCACCAGACATTCCAGTAAAAGAGGATTAAAGCTGCCACATTCGCCGTTTTGGATCATCTCCAATGCTTTTTCCGGTGAAAATGCCTTTTTATAAACACGCTCACTTACCAGCGCATCATACACATCTGCCAGGGAGACCACCTGTGCGGATATCGGAATCTCCTCTCCCTTCAATCCGTCCGGGTAACCTCTGCCGTCGTAACGTTCATGGTGCCAGCGACATATCTCATAAGCGATCTTCAACAGCTCCTCGTTCTGATATTTCTTCAGACTCTGCAGCATATCTGCACCGATCATGCTGTGTGTCTTCATGATCTCAAATTCTTCCTTGGTCAGCTTTCCCGGCTTATTCAGAATCTCCTCTGGGATACCGATCTTACCGATATCATGCAGGGATGACGCCATAGTGATCATGGATCTCTCTGCCCAGGACAGAGGATACTTATCCGATTTTACTGCCAGCCGCTCTAACAGCATTCCCGTGATCATGTTGATCCGCATTACATGCATACCGCTTTCACCATTGCGAAATTCTACAATATGGCTCAGAATGCTGATCATCATCTGATTGTTTTTCTCTTTTTCATAAATCTGGCTGTTTACTAATGCCACCAGTCTTCTCTGCTTTGCATACAGCTTAATCGTGTTCTGTACACGACGATAGACAATATTCTCATCAAAAGGTCTGCCGATATAATCGGTGGCCCCCAGTTCATATGCACGCTTTACATAAGGAGTGGAATCTTCACTGGAGATCATGATGACTGGAATATCTTCCAACCATTGATTCTTCCCCATATATGCCAGCACATCAAAGCCATCCATCACAGGCATCAGAAGATCCAAAAGCACCAGTGAGATATCTCCCCCTCTTTCGTGTAACTTTTCTATTGCTTTCTCTCCGTCTTCTGCCTCTATAATGTCATAATTATCCTTCAACATTTCCGTAAGCAGCTGTCTGTTATGCTCCGAGTCATCCACGATGAGAATTTTAAGTCGTTCTCCAACGCTCTCCGCAGGACTTCTGTTATCCTGTGTCTCATCCCGCCTAGTGACTACGGTGTTTTTGCAGATCTTGGCCTGATACATCAGGCGGTCTGCTCTCTTCATAGTCTCTTCGATCGTCTCTCCGTTGGACATGACCCCGCCAACGCTCACCGACAGTTTTATCTGAGAAAATTCCACAATTTTCGCTTCGTGAATATGCTGTCGGATCCTCCTAAGCTTTATCTCAAAGGCTCCTTCCGAAATCTCCGGCAGGACAAGAAGGAACTCATCTCCACCCATACGGATCAGCATATCCGTCTTACGGATATCACTCTGTATGATTCCCACGATCTTATCCAATACCATATCCCCGGCATGATGGCCGTAGGCATCATTATACAGTTTAAAATCATCCAGGTCGATCATGGCCACACCGGCCCGGCGGGTCATATACCGCACACGTTCCTCATAGAACCTGCGATTGTAGATGCCGGTCAATGCATCCCGGTATAACTTATCGTCATATCCACTGAGCCGCTTCATCAGCTTTTCCCTGCCATCAGAATCCATCAGTGTCTCTTCATCTAACGGCTCCAGCATTTCTATCACACAGGGCTGACCATCTACCTCTACGTATTTCGCAATCACCTGATAGATCTCATCATCCAAAAATTCTATTTTGATTAATTGTCCCTTAGTACGCAATACTTCTCTGGAAATACAATTTGCACAGGGTACCGTTTTATTCCAAAAAGCAAAGCACTGACAACCTTCCACTGTCTCTCCGGAAGGAATATCCTCTCTGTTTTCCGGTATTGCAGTCTCTTCCAGCAGGCGCACTATAGGGAATATCTGTCGTAAACGTTCCTGCATTTGTTCCGCTTCCTGCTTCGTCATTGCTGCGCCCTCTTTCTGTTGTCGTGCTTATATCTGTGTTTTGTGTCGTAGTATCATAAGTTCAAGAATTCGTGCTATCGCACTCTACATCATGATTCGCACCTTCGGTACCTGCCGTTGCTTCGCAACTACTTTTTTTCATACTTACTCAGTATATCCTACAAAAGTACTAAAGTAAATAGTCATCCTGCCATAATCTGACAAACTTCAACAAAAAATGTCCCCTGCTGACGCAGAGGACACACTTATTGACAATCTTTTTTCATCCTACCTTATATCCGGTTCCCCATACCACCTTCAGGTATCTGGGCTCCTTGGGATTGCTCTCGATCTTCTCACGGATGTGGCGGATATGCACCGCAATAGTATTATCCGCTCCGATAGCCTGCATATGCCAGATGGATTCGTAGATCTGGCTGATGGACAGTACCTTGCCGCGCTCCTGCACTAAGAGCCTTAAAATCTTATACTCGATGGGAGTCATCTTCACTTCCCGTCCCTCTACCGTCACTGTGCGGTTCCTGTCGTTGATCTCCAGTCCATCCACGCGGTAAATACTATCAATACTTTCGCACAGATTGACCAGCTGTGTATATCTGCGAAGCTGGGATTTCACTCTGGCTAACAGCTCCAGCGGATTATATCCCACTGTCACATAATCATCTGCCCCGGCATTCAGTGCCATGATCTTGGCAGTCTCCGCATCCTGTGCGGAAATGATGATAATGGGGATCGTAGTCATATTACGGATGTCATGGATCATCTCAATGCCTTCTCCCCAG
>ERZ773115.3281-NODE-3281-length-11412-cov-4.300520_pt1 | contig 11412 bp, 9 predicted proteins | sample MGYA00511116_ERZ773115 | MGnify/ENA primary metagenome ERZ773115 (study PRJEB29015, sample SAMEA2737869) | human gut metagenome | biome: human gut; feature: human-associated habitat; material: faeces | place: China | collected 2012 ... | reverse complement strand
GAAACAGTAAGGAGAGTCCAGATGGCAGAAAAAAAGACAAACTCATTCTTCAAGCGTCTCGTCGGCTTCCTTCACTTTCTCTTTGCCTGTGTGACACTCGTGGGGATCGGGTTCATGTATTTAAACAGCAACTACGGGCGCGGTCTGGACTGGATCAAAACGGAGACCTTTGAACAGTCCCCGGATTTCAGCAAAAAGGTTCAGGCAGATATCACAAATATCTTTGATTATGTCCAGTATCAGGATATTTTTGAATCCAACGGCGAAGTTGACTATTCAAAAGTCGTTCTGGAAGTCACCACAGGTCCAGGCGGAGAAAAGTCCTACACACTCGACGATATCATCCAGTACGGAAAGTCTCTGGGCTACTATATGGACGAATCCGACAACTATGCCTTAAAAGGCGGTCCGGAATCCCTCTCTGCGGAAGATCAGGACCAGGTCTATGTCCGCTACCGCTGTTACCAGGATGAAGCCGACCTGACTAGTCCGGATCAGTCCTTTTCAACGATGCCGGATCTGACTTATGAGATCTTAAAGCGGTTTTCCGCCTACTATTCGATCTACTCAAGACTCATGAGCGACTTCACAAACCTCTATTTCCGTGTAGCGTACTACTCAAAAAATGACGCGATCTATGAGATCCATACAAACGCACCAGAAATGTCAAACGATGACATGATGGCGATGGGAAGATATATTTATTACTCCGGTGATTCCAGCGATCTCGCAGTCCGGACGAATTTTGAATCTAATTTCCCGAGTATCCCGGCCCTGATGTCAAAGAATAATCCGTATAACAGCAATAATTATTATGTTGTGATCGGTCTTGATACTTCCTACAAGGCAAACGATGACTATGCCCAGGCATACACCGCCTATACCAGATCACGCGCAAATTTTGCAAACGGTCTCTACATCGTGATCGCTGGTCTTGCCGGTTCCATCGTAACCTTCGCATTCCTGCTGTTCCTTTCCGGTCATGCATCGCTCTCCGACAGAACGATCACGCTCTATCCGTTCGACCGGACAAAAACCGACTTTATGCTGCTTCTGATGGCGCTTGTATCCTATCTCTGCGTACAGTTTCTTGCACCGTTGACAGCAAAGATTTTACATCTTTTCGTCACTTCCGATTACTGGGACCGCGCAAATCTGCTCGTTGCGTTCGGATACCTGTATTTTTGTGTGATCCTGACATTTTTCAGCCTGCTCCGCCGGTACAAGGCAGAAACACTCTGGAAAAACAGCTTCTTCCATGATCTGACGGAAACGTTGTCGGAAAGCACCTTCCGCTATCGGATCACGGTCGGTTTTATTCTGTATCTTGCATACAACGTGTTCATGATCACACTGGGCGCATTCATGATCTTCCGTCATGAGAACAGCGTGTTCCAGTTCATTCCGTTTATCATCGTGATGATCGCCTGGATCGCCGGAAACCTTCTGGTATTCTACTTCATCTACCGGAACGCAGACCAGACGGATAAGATCCACGCTGCGATCGAGAAGCTGGCATCCGGCGAGACGAGCTACAAGGTGGACGTAAACGATTTCTCGAGCCTGGAGGCAGAACTTGCCGAAGGTTTAAACCGCATCAGCGACGGCCTCGAGACTGCGCTTGCCGAACAGGTAAAGAGCGAACGCCTGAAAGCCGATCTGATCACGAACGTTTCCCACGATATCAAGACGCCGCTGACTTCCATCATCAACTATGTGGACCTCATCAAGCGCCAGCATATCGAAGATCCGACCGTTCAGAAATATCTGGAAGTCCTGGATCAGAAATCCCAGCGTTTAAAGACGCTGACTGAGGATCTTGTCGAGGCATCCCGCGCAAGCTCCGGAAATATCAAGCTGGAGATCACAAATATCGATTTCGTGGAACTCGTCCAGCAGACGACCGGAGAATTTGAGGAAAAATATGCGATCCGCCATCTCGAGATCGTCAATACACTCCCGAACGAGGTCATCATGATCGAGGCGGATGGGCGGCGGTTATGGCGCGTCCTTGAAAACCTCTACAACAACGCATTTAAATATGCCTTGGAGGGAACCCGCGTCTACGTCACCATCGAGGACCACGGCGCCGACGTTGTCTTCACGATCAAAAATGTGTCCGCGAACCCGTTAAATATCAGCCCGGATGAGCTGACCGAGCGATTCGTCCGCGGTGATGTCTCCCGAACTACCGAAGGCAGCGGTCTTGGGCTTTCCATCGCGAAGGACCTCACCACACTTCAGGGCGGAAAGTTCGAGCTGATCATCGACGGCGACCTCTTTAAGGCTCAGATTACATTTCCGATCAAAAACTGATTCCAGGATCCGGACCTGAAATCAGGGTCATGTCCATGAACAAAACAAGCGAAAATGACAAAAGCGCATCATACCGGCAGTTTTGCTGTATGATGCGCTTTCTGTTTTTCTGAACATATCAAAATAGATTCTCAATCCACTTTCGTCGTTTTGTCACATTCCTTATTCCGGCATTTTATATCACCGTTTACGGCTCATCTGTCTTCTCAGATCGTCAGCACAAACGCCGCCAGCATCGCGATCCTCGGGATATACTGGTCGATCAGGATATATTCGTTTGCGGAATGAGCGCCGTCTCCAGCCGCTCCGAGTCCGTCCAGGACCGGGATCCCAAGTGCAGAAACTTCATTTCCGTCACTTCCGCCGCCAACAAACTGGTGGGAGAAGGAAAGTCCGACTTTCTCGCCGCAGATCTTCGCCTTCTCAAAGAGCGCCAGATTTGCTTCCGTCTCCTCCATCGGCATCTTGCTGTCCCGCTCGATGACTTCCCTTGTTGTCCCCGGGACAGTCGTCCGGATCTCACGGATCGCTTTCCGGATCCGCTCTCCCTCGGCAGCCGTCTTCACACGGCAGTCGATCTCGATCTCGGCTGTGTCCGGAACAACATTCGGTTTCGTTCCGCCGCTGCAGACACCGACATTGACGGTCGTTCCGACCTCGTAATCTGTCAGTTTCTGGATCGCAAGGATCTCATGAGCCAGCTCCTCGATCGCGTTGATGCCCTGTTTATGCGCATTTCCCGCATGGGCGGACTTTCCGTGAACTCTTACCGTAAAGCGGACAAGTCCCTTTCTTCCGGTCTTCAGATCGCCGTTTGCCGTACACGGTTCGCACACAAGCGCCGCTTTCACATCCTTTGCAAGCTCACAGATGATCTCACTGGACTCCGCGCTTCCCGTCTCCTCATCCCCGTTGAAGATAAATTCCAGACGCTTTCCCGGATCGATCCCGAGATCTTTATAGGCCTTGACAGTCCAGATCGCGGAGACCAGTCCGCCTTTCATGTCATAGACTCCCGGTCCGTGAAGTTCATTTCCTTCCGCATAGTATTTTAACGCGCCGATCAGATGGACTGTATCGTAATGACCGATGAACAGGATCTTCTCTTCGCCTTTCCCGTACTGGAAGCGCACCGGGCAGTGTCCGTTTTCCGCTTCGTAGACAAAGCAGTCCTCCCCTGTACGCTCTTTGATCAGAGTTACCAGCTTTTCACGCACCTTTGCCAGTGCGTCGATATCCGAAGTGCTGGCCTCCGCAAGTACCAGGGTTTTTAAGTCCTCAAAGATCTCCGCCTCATGTTCTTTTAAGTAATCAAGTATTTTCTGTTCCATGATCTTCGTCCTTTCTCTTTCTCGTACATACACAATTTCTATCATGCCCCAGGGGTCCTATTTCCTGATCACCCGGACATTTTTCCATTTTCCGGTCAGATACCAGCCAAATGAGATCACATAGTTCGCCGCCCAGCCGAGCGGAACCGCCATCCATGCCACCTGGATCCCGTAGACCGGGGCAAACAGGTTCGTCACACTGACACGGATCGCGAGATTTACGAGATTCGCCACCGTAAACGCCACCACATCCCCGGCTCCCCGGAGAAGTCCGTCCGTGGACGCCTTCAGACCAATGAAGGAGTAGAAGAATGACAAAAATCTCACATAGCTTAATCCTATGTTATACGCTTCGCTGCTTCCGCTGTCAAGAAACAGCGACACGAACATTCCTCCCGCCAGCTGATACATGATACAGAGCACCGCCCCGGCTGTCAGGACGATCACATAGCACATCTGGTAGCCTTTCTTGACCCGGTCAATGTTCCCCGCCCCCATATTCTGCGCGGTAAACGTGGACATCGCATTTCCCATCGCAAGCATCGGAACGATGCTCAGAGACTCGATCCTCATTCCCGCGGAATATCCGGCAAGCGCCGTCGATCCGAAGCTGTTGATCACCGCCTGGACAAGCAGGATACCCACATGGACAATGGACTGCTGCAGCGTGGATGGAACGGCGATCTTCACCATGGATGCCGCCATCTCTCCGCTGTAGAGACGGACTTTTTCCTCTTCCCGATAACCTTTCAACTTCCTCATCAGCAAAGCGAACGAGATTACTGCGGAAATTCCCTGGGCGATCAGTGTCGCCAGCGCAACCCCGCGGACTCCCTGACCGAAAACGATCACCAGGATCATGTCCAGCGCAATGTTTAAGAGCGAGGAAAAGATCAGAAGGTACAGCGGTTTCTTCGAATCCCCCAGCGCGTTGAAAATCGACGCCTGCACATTATACATGAACAAAAACGGCAGTCCGATAAAATAGATCGCGAGATACAGCGCGGCGTCCGAAAAAATGTCCTCCGGCACATTGACGAGATCCAGGATCTGATTGTTGTAGCAGATCCCGATCACTGCCAGGAATGCCGCGATCCCGAGGAAATTGAACATTGTCGTATAGACCGCTGTCTTCATTTTTCCATAGTTTCCCGCCCCAAGGAACTGGGAGATCACCACGGAGCTTCCGATCCCGCCGCCGATGGCGATCGCGATAAAAACGTTGGTGATCGCATAGGACGCACCAACTGCCGCCAGGGCCTGTTCCCCGACGAATTTTCCTACCACCACAGAATCGGTGATGTTATAAAACTGCTGAAACAGGTTTCCGAAGATCATCGGAAGCACAAAAAACAGGAGTGCCTTTCCCGGACTGTCCGTCAGCATGTCATATTTTTTTCTTGTCATTCCCTATATCCTCTACAGTGTGATGATGGATGCAAGCGCCAGTTTTGCTCTCGAAAACAGGGTATCCACCACTGCATACTCCTCCATTGAATGATTGTTCGCGCCCTTGACGCCCATGGCACACACGACCGGAACACCTTCCGCTGCTGCCAGACAGGAATCTGACCATCCGCCGACCTTTTTCGTCGTCAGCGGTCCGTATCCGATCAGATCTGCTGCCTCCTGGACATGCCTGAAAAGTTTCAGGTTTTCCTCCGATACCGGCATCACCGTACTCGGCTTCGTCCAGGTCATCTCCGCCGTTGTATCCGGGACTGTATTTGTCTCTGCGATCTTTCTGATCGCCTGAAGAGTCTCCTCGAGCCGTTCGAGACTGTCATAGCGGATGTCGATATTCACCTCGCAGGAAGCCGGGACCGCATTCGCGACGGTTCCGCCCTGGATTACGCCCACATTGACAAAGAGTCCATGTTCAAAATCATGAAGTTTCTGGATCTCGATGACCTTATAAGCCATCTCCAGGATCGCATTCCGCCCGCGCTGCGGGTCATTTCCCGCGTGGGCCGCAACGCCGTGTACGGTGAGTGTCACTCTGCAGGAACCTTTTCTTCCGACAACAAGTCCGTCATCGAGAAATCCCGTCTCAAAGTTGAACGCCGCCGCGCATCCCGCACAGAGTCTCCGGATCTCATCCTCCGCGTTCGTCTGGCGGTGTCCGTTTTCCTCATCTCCAGCAAATACCACGCGGATCGGACGCTTATCATAGCCATATTCATGGAGCGCTTTTAAGACATAGACCGCGATCACCAGCCCCGCCTTCATATCCAGGATCCCCGGACCATGGGCTTGTCCGTTCTCATCGATCCGGAACGGATTTTTTGCCAGCGTTCCTTTCGCAAACACGGTGTCCATGTGACCGATCAGGACAATGGGCTGACCCGGATTTTCTTTTCCGAATACTCCTGTCAATAAATTCCCATAATGCTCCATCCGGATCAATGAGGTCTCAACCCCGGCACTTTTCAGTGCCGTATCCAGGACCGCTCCAACCCGGTCAACGCCCTCTTTATCCCCCGTTCCGCTCTCGATGGAAACGATCTGCTCCCAGAGCGCCAGCATCTCATCCCTGTGGCTGTCTATATATTCGGATGTCTTTGTGATCAGTTCTCTGTCTTCCATAGCTTTGCATCCTCCTTATGATTTTGTTCTGCCGGGACCTGTTTGAAACCGGCATTCTGTTAATTTATGATATAACAAACATCGAAAAATGAAAATACTCGAATTTTACTTTTCACGGGCAGAAATTTTCTGAACTGAAAGTTCCACATGATACAGCAGTGGTCGTGGAATGCCCGTGAACTGTAACAGTTGACTTATATGACTTGCCGAATTATAATAAGCGAATAAACCCACCAAATTACTATGAAAGGATGGAGATCTATTTATGAATACGATCAATTTTTCCATAGACTGCGTTCCGGAAAAGCTTCGGGAATTCTTTGCGGAGCATCCCACGATCGCCCTTGCGTTTTCCGGCGGAACGGATTCTTCTTATCTTCTCTATGCTGCAAAGGCATGTGGAGTAAATGTACATGCCTATTATGTCTCCACTCCGTTCCAGCCCCAGTTTGAGCTGGATGACGCGAAACTTCTCGCTGAGTCTTTAAAGGCAGACCTGACGGTCCTGCCGTTTGACGTCCTGACCGATCAGGTCGTAAAGAGCAATCCGGCTGACCGCTGTTATTACTGCAAGAACCAGGTCTTTGGCGGGATCTTAAAGGCCGCGAAAGAAGACGGCTTTACCGAGATCATGGACGGGACAAATGCATCTGACGATGCAGGCGACCGCCCTGGCATGCGTGCTCTAAAAGAGATGAAAGTCCTGTCCCCGCTCCGCCTTTCCGGCGTAACAAAAGCTTCCGTCCGGGAATATTCCCATAATGCAGGATTATTCACATGGAACAAGCCTGCTTACGCCTGTCTTGCGACACGCGTTCCGGCCGGAGTTTCCATCGAAGCTTCCGTACTGAAGGATGTGGAATGGGCCGAAAAATCTCTCGCTGATCTTGGATTTCGCGATTTCCGTGTCCGCGTCTACCAGAATCCGGCGGGTGGTGCAGCGAAAGCTTCCTCTCCGTGGTGTGCGAAGCTCCAGCTCACCGAGGACATGATCCCGAAGCTGATGGAACAGCGCAAGGAGATCTGCGCGCTCCTGAAACAGAAATTTTCAGATGTGACCCTGGATCTCACCGCAAGAACACCGTCGATGTAAGATACGGCGTATGTGCGCATCATTAACAAGTGAAAACATGCTTCGCGAGTTTCCCCTTGTTATCGCGACAGTCGCCAAGGTCTCGCGCAAGCGCGGACTTTGGCTCGTTGTTCGCGAAAAAAGAGGACGCCGACAGTTCTGACCGCTGCCGGTGTCCTCTTTCTATCTGCCGGATTTTCTACTCTTTACTGTGCGTCACCTCGTTCAGCCATGCCACAGCCGCATGGATCCCGTCCTCGCTGAACTCAAAATCATGGTACGTCTTTTTTTCCTCTTCCGTCACCGAGAAGATAAAAGGTCCCGGCCAGGTGATCGCCTGGATCTTGTCCGGCTCGCCTTCTTCCCCGCTCACCTTACGGATCATGAAATTCGTCCCTTTTTCGCTTCCTGTAAATGTTGTCTTTTTTAAATATGGAATGGAGATCATTCCTGTCAGATCGATCATATGAACCTCTTTTCTATGCTTCCGGCGGGTATTGCAAAACCGGAAATCCCCCGCTATACTTAACACCAGAAACGGTCCGGCATGAACCTTCTGGTTTCTGCGCATCATTACAAATTTTCTTAACTATCACCGGGAGTACACAATGTTAGCAGTATTTTTATCTCCGATCTACCTGTTATTTCAGGCATACATTCTTTTATGGCTCTACGCCTGGGCAGATTCCTGCTCACCGGCGCTTCATTCCCCGTTTTTCAGGATCCCCGTCACGGTGATCTATCTGTTTTTCGCGATCAGCCCGCTGACCGGATTTCTGATCACAAGGGAACCGTTCCACCACTTTCTCCGCGTGATCAGCAACTATTGGCTCGGCACTCTGGAATATATCCTGCTCTTCATCCTCGTATTCGATGTGGTCCGCAGGATCACCGGTCATTCCTTCTTCATGAAATACCGATACCCTGCCATGCTGCATACCATGCCGAAAAATCTCGTGATCTTCGGAGGCTTTGCCATCGCACTGATCCTGTCAGTCAGCGTCTACGGTGTCCTGCACGCAAGACGCGTGTATGTGCGCCATGACCCGGTCGTGATTGAAAAGAGCTCCTCACTTCCGGGACTCAGGATCGCCCTGATCGCCGATCTTCACCTCGGATACAACTCCACAAAATCCCATGTGCGTACGATCGTGGACGACATCAACCGCGAACATGTGGATCTTGTATGCATTGCCGGGGATCTTTTCGACAACGATTACGATGCGATCCGGGATCCTGACGGCGTCGCCGATATCCTCTCAGGGCTGAAAAGCCGGTACGGCACATATGCCTGCTGGGGCAACCATGACGTGAATGAGAAGATCCTCGCCGGATTTACATTTCCCCAGAAGGAAAAGATCGTCCGGGATGAGCGCTTCTCTGAATTTTTAGCCCGCGCTGATATCACGATGCTCGAAGATGAGACGGTGCTCATCGACGATACATTCTATCTCACGGGCCGCCGGGATAAGGAGATGGCGCATAAAGAACAGCTCCCGAGAAAGACCTTTTCGGAGATCACTGAACCTCTCGATCATTCTCGTCCCATCATCGTCATGGACCATGAGCCGCGTGAACTCTCGGAAGCTGCTGATTCCGGAGTCGATCTTGATCTCTCCGGTCACACGCACGACGGGCAGATGTTCCCGGCAAACATCGTCGTTCATTTTCTCTGGGAAAACGCCTGCGGAGTCCTGAAAAAAGGTTCCATGACATCCGTTGTCACATCCGGCGCCGGAGTCTGGGGACCGGCCATGCGGGTCGGGACCGATAATGAGGTCGTGATCGTCGAAGTGTCGTTTCTTCCTTGAATACACCAACCACAACAATCTGAAAATTGGAGGTTTTTATGAAAGAATTTGTCAAATCCATCACCAGTCCCTATGAGAAAGAGCTGATCGAAACAAGGCGCTATCTTCACCGCCATCCGGAATTATCCTTCGAGGAGACAAACACAGCGGAATATATCCGCAGCACCCTGACATCCCTCGGCATTCCGCTGATGGAGGGAATTTCCGGGACCAGCACCGTTGCCATCATAAAGGGACAGAAACCGGGACCATGCATCGCCTTCCGCGCAGACATCGATGCGCTCCCTGTCGAAGAGGAAAATGATCTTCCATATAAGTCCGAGGTTCCGGGCGTCATGCACGCCTGTGGTCATGATATCCACACAGCGGTTCTTCTGACCTTCGCAAAGATCCTGGCAGCCCAGCCGGAGCTTGTCTGCGGTACTGTCCGGCTTATCTTCCAGGCGGCCGAAGAAAAGCTCCCGGGAGGCGCTAAGACGCTCTGTGAGGAGGGTGTCATGAACGGCGTGGATTTCGTCTACGGTTTCCACTGTGCTTCTGCCTTTCCGCTTGGTACGATCACCTCTTCCCCGCATCATAACTGCCATTTTCAGCTGGATGAGCGCGGCATCACAGAGGCACTTGAAATGGAACTCGGACTTTACCTGCGTGTAACAGGCCAGATGTAAACCCGCCATTTGTTTGCAGCGTCGTCTGACCGGATATACTTACAGGTCTTTCGCACCGACAAGTCCGTAGGCCGATCCTGCGCTCCTTACAGCCCGCAGGATCGCCTCCGCCATAATCTGGGCGCCGAGAGTGCCGACCATGTCCTGATCTGCCGCCACATCGCCTACAGACAGCGCATAGATGCTGTCCCCGTCCGAAGTCGTGTGGACCGGGCGGATCGCGCGGGCATAGCCGTCATGCGCCATCCCGGCAATCTTGCAGAGACTGCTTTTCGGGAATGCCGCGTTCGTGATCACCGCGCCGATCGTCGTATTCTCCGTCGCTCCGGTGAATTTGTTTTTGATCACTTCATAGCTCTTATAGACTGCTTCTTCCGTATCGGCAAACGTCTTCTTATCTTTATTTAAAAGTCCTGCCACTTTCTTTCCGTTCTTCCAGTCATAGATGTCCCCGCGCGCATTGACCGCAACAATGGCTCCGACCTTCAGATCACCGATCTGGACTGCATAGCTTCCGATCCCGCCTTTCATACAGAGGGACTTATCTCCGAGTTTTCCGACCGATGCACCGGTCCCGGCTCCGAAATTTCCATCCTGATAGTTGTTCTTCTCCGCGCCTTCACATGCCGCGTATCCCATCGCCTTGTCCGGTCTCGTCTTGTAATCCCCGACCATCAGGTCAAACAGACAGGACTCGCACACCAGCGGAACCTTTGTGATCCCCACATCAAAACCGATCCCGCGCTCTTCCAGGTACTCCATAACGCCTCCTGCCGCGTCCAGACCGAATGCGCTGCCTCCGCTGAGTAAAACTGCCTGGATCACGTCAGCAGCCGCCATCGGCTTTAAAAGCTCCGATTCCCGGGATGCCGGACCGCCGCCGCGCACGTCTAATCCCGCTGCCGCCCCGCGCTCGCAGATAATGACCGTACAGCCGGTTCCGGCTTCCTTGTTTTCCGCGCTGCCGATCTTAATGTTCTCGATATCCGTGATCCTGATCTCTTTCATGATTCCTATCTTCCTCTATTCTTCATATTTTTTTCACTAGCAAGATTTTTCTTTCCCGTCCAAAACAGATACCTGTCCTCCGGCAAACAGTGAATGCCTGAAATCTGCAGGCATCTTTCTGGCTCTCTCGCTCATTATATCAGATTGATTATAAGAAGGGGATTCTTTTCGGAAAAATAAATTTTGTATTTGACATGCAAAAACAGAAATAAATCTTCAGACAACAAAAAGCACCGTCCCGGCGGCTTCTACATCCGCTAAAACAGTGCTTTTCTCGTGCACCTTCAGGGATTCGAACCCTGGACAAATAGATTAAGAGTCTACTGCTCTACCAGCTGAGCTAAAGGTGCTTGGTTTGTTGTTTTTCTTTGTTTTGTTTGCCTCATCCGTGGCACGTTTTGTATTATAGGATAAACCAGTAAAAAAGTCAACACCTTTTTTGAAATTTTTTTTATTTTTTTGTTTTTCAAAAAACATGTGCAAAAGATACACTTGAAAACACCTGTAAATACAAGGGTTTCCGAGGTTTTTACATCTCCGGATCCCGAAGAAATTTTATGAAGAAATTTCTTTCAGATTTCTTTCACTCGAAAATTCCGGCAAAACAAGTGAAAACACCT
>ERZ773115.3275-NODE-3275-length-11433-cov-16.073211_pt1 | contig 11433 bp, 9 predicted proteins | sample MGYA00511116_ERZ773115 | MGnify/ENA primary metagenome ERZ773115 (study PRJEB29015, sample SAMEA2737869) | human gut metagenome | biome: human gut; feature: human-associated habitat; material: faeces | place: China | collected 2012 ... | reverse complement strand
ATTTCCTGAATGATCTGCTGCTTATAGCGCTCGGCCAGGCAGCCGGTGACGACGACCTTCAGGTCCGGGTTCTGCTGCTTGTACTGGCAGGCCATCAGAATGTTTTCGATGGCTTCGGCCTTTGCAGACTCGATAAAGCCGCAGGTGTTGATGATGATGATATCGGCCTCGGCCGGGTCGCCCACGGTGGTGTGGCCGTCCTTGATGAGGGCATGGCAGAAAACATCGGCATCCACCTGATTTTTTGGGCAGCCGAGGGAGATAATGGCAATTTTCATTGGGTAGTCCTTTAATATAATATTGTATGTTTGCGTAGGGTTGTAGGGGGCGGCGTCCTCGACGCCCCGCAGGGTGGCAGATGCTTGCCGGAAATTGTAGGGCGGCCAGCCCTCTGGCCGCCGCGGAGGGGTCAAGACTCTTCCCTACATTGCGAACCGGTAAGGGGATGCAATCGGCAGGCTGAGGGCCGGGCATGCCCGGCCCCTACAGTGCGGTGCGGTTTACTCGTCGTCGGATAGCACCTCGCGTATGACCGCGTGGCTGAAGCCGCGCCTTGCCAGCGCGGCAGCGACCTGATCGCGCTTACCGGCGGCAAGCTTTGACGCATACTGCCGCGCGACCAGCGCGCGGGCTGTTTCCAGCTCGGGGCTTTCGCCGTCATCGTTCTCGGCAAACAGCTCCTCCACCACCTCGGCGGCGGTGTCGCGGTCGATGCCCTTGGCCGACAAATCATTCAAAATTTCCCGGCGGGACTTGCGCTTGCGCAGCAGCTCGGCCGCACGGCGGCGGGCAAAGCCCGCGTCATTCAAAAGGCCCAGCTCCCCCGCCCGCGCCACCGCGTAGGCAGCGCTGTGGGCGTCAAACTTGCGGCAGAGCTTTTGGTACAGCTCCCCCGCCGCATGGTCGCGCAGGGAAAGGTAGTCCATCGCCTTGTCCAGCGCACGGCGGGTCTCGCTTTTCTTGCGCAGCTCCTCGATCTGCCAGTCCTCCAGCAGGTCATCCTGATGGAGCGCGGCATCGGCAAAGGTCTGCTCATCGAGGGAGAAGGCAAATTCTCCATCAAAAAACAGCGCAATGCGGCCTTTTTTTGTTTCCTTGATCTGTGTCAGGCGCGGCATTTCGATCACTCATCGACCATGATATCAAGGTCAACCTCGCTGCCCGTTGTCTTGGCAGCCGGGGCGGCAGGGGCCTCACCCGGGGCAACCGGCTTGACGATCTCGCTCGGGTCCAGCGGCTTGACGCTGCCCTTCTTGCCGGCGGCCAGCAGGCGGTCGGCGTTGGCGCGGACGATCTTTTCGATCTCATCGGAGACCTCGGGGTGCTCCTTCAGGAACTGCTTGGCGTTGTCGCGGCCCTGACCCAGACGGATATCGCCGTAGTTGAACCATGCACCGCTCTTCTGCACGATGCCCAGCTTGACGCCCACATCGATGAGCTCGCTCATTTTGGAGATGCCCTCGCCGAACATGATGTCGAATTCGGCCTCACGGAACGGCGGAGCCACCTTGTTCTTCACGATCTTGGCGCGGGTGTGGTTGCCAATGAACTGACCGGAGGAGTCCTTCAGGCCCTCCACGCGGCGGATGTCGATGCGCACCGAGGCGTAGTACTTCAGGGCACGGCCGCCGGTGGTCACCTCCGGGTTGCCGTACATGACGCCCACCTTCTCACGCAGCTGGTTGATGAACACGCAGACCGTGTTGGTCTTGCCGATAACGCTGGTCAGCTTGCGCATGGCCTGACTCATCAGACGTGCCTGCAGGCCCACATGGCTGTCGCCCATCTCGCCCTCGATCTCGGCGCGGGGCACCATGGCGGCGACCGAGTCTACTACAATGGCATCAATCGCGCCGGAGCGCACCAGCGCTTCGCAGATCTCCATGGCCTGCTCGCCGGTGTCCGGCTGGCTGACCAGCAGGTTGTTGATGTCCACGCCCAGCGCCTCGGCATAGGTGGGGTCCAGTGCGTGCTCAACGTCGATAAAGGCCACCTCGCCGCCCTTCTTCTGGGCTTCGGCAAGGATGTGCAGTGCCAGCGTGGTCTTACCGCTGGATTCCGGGCCGTACACCTCGATGATGCGGCCGCGCGGCACACCACCCACGCCCAGCGCCAGATCCAGCCCCAGACTGCCAGTGGAAATGGCATCCACCTGCATGGAGGCGTTGTCGCCCAGCTTCATGACGGCACCCTTGCCGAACTGCTTTTCGATCTGCGCCAGCGCCGTAGCCAGCGCATCCTTCTTGGCTTCCGGCTCGGTCTTCTGGGTGGCCGGTGCAACGTTGTTGTTCTGATTTTTTGCCATAGCCTGCTGCTCCTTTTATCCTTTGGGCCCGCAGAGGGCGGGCTGTCCTTCGCTTTCCTTCTTAGTATAACACAAAATCAAAATATTACAACAAGAAGTTGTTTGTTTTTTCCAATTTATTTTGGGCGGCGGGCAGTCACGCAGCGGTCGTTGCCGCCAAAGTCCTGGATGCAGCGGATCTCTGCCCAGCCGTTCTCTGCCAGCAGGGCGGTTACGGCTTCCCGCTGCTGCCAGCCGATCTCCAATACCAGCGCCCCGCCGGGGCACAGTGCGTTTTTGTAGTGCTGCGCCAGTGCACGGTAGAACACAAGGCCGTCCTCCCCGGCTTCCAGCGCCATGGCAGGCTCCTGCGCCACCTCGGGCTGCAGCTGCTCCATCTCGGCGGCGGTCAGGTAGGGCGGGTTGGAGACGATGAGCTCCAGCTGCCCCTCCGGCAGCGTTTCCCAGTAGGTGAACAGGTCGCCCTGCACCGGCTGCACCGTGTAGGCAGGCTTTTTGCTTGCCCGCAGCGCGTTCAGCGACGGGCCCCAGTCAAAAGTAGGCGCATCCGCCTGCTCGAGGGCAGAGGGCTCCAGCACATTCTCGGTCTGTCTGCCCTGTCCGGTCAGGGCGCAGCGGGCATTCTTTTCCAGATAGGCAAAGGCCGCAGGGCTTTTTTCCACGCAGGTCACCTGCGCGGCGGGGCAAAAGCGCTTGACCCCCAACCCCAGACAGCCTGTTCCGGCGCAGAGGTCCAGCACCCGGGGCGCTGCGATGCCCGCAAGGGTCTCGGCGGCGGCCTGTGCCACCACCTCGGTGTCTGCCCTGGGGCAGAGCACCCCGGGGCCTACCGCCAGCTCAAAGTCCAAAAAGCTCCAGCTGCCGCAGAGATATTGCAGCGGCTCCCGGGCCGCACGGCGAACGGTAAGTTCTTCGAGCTTTGCCGCTTCGGCGGCGTCCAATGGACGGTCAGAAAGGCGAACGTCCCGGCCTGTCGCCAGCCGGAACAGCTCCCGCGCGTCAAAGTCTGCGTCCGGGCAGCCTGCGGCGGTCAGCCGCTGCTCCACCTCCCGCACCGCTGCGCGGGGGAGCATTGCTTCGCTTACCATTTACCCTCCTCCGGGTTTTCAGGCAGCACGGGGGTGATGGCTGCAATGGCCACCTCGATCATGCTGTCGTCCGGCTCAAAGACGGTGAGGTGCTGCACCCAGATGCCCGGCTGCCGGATGATGCGGGTAGCGATGTTATCCGACCGGCCGCACCACTTGAGCAGCTCGTAGCTGATGCCCATGACCAGCGGCAGCAGCAGCAGCTTGCACACCACCCGCAGACCGATGCTGCCCCACGGCAGCACGCTGTACAGAAACACGCTGACGATGACCACCAGAATGAGGAAGCTGGTGCCGCAGCGGGGATGGAAGCGGGTATACTTGCGCACGTTCTCCACGGTCAGCGGGTCGCCCGCTTCGTAGCAGGCAATGGTCTTGTGCTCTGCACCGTGGTACTCAAACACACGATGAATTTCCTTCATTTTGGAGATGCCCACCATATAGGTCAGGAAGATGGTCACCTTCAGCACGGCCTCCAGCACCACCTTGCCCCAGCGCCCCAGCGGCAGCAGACGGTTCACCCCGCCCACAAGGAAGGTGGGCAGCACAGTGAACAGCACAATCGCCAGCAGACCGCCCAGCACCGCCGCAACGGTCAGCAGCGCATTCTCGGCTTTTTCGCCCAGATGTTTCCCCACCCATTTTTCAAAGGCGGTCTCCTCCTCGGCGGGGTCGTAGTCGTCCCCCATGCTCACCTGTGCCGAGTACATCATGTAGCGGTAGCCCACGATCATGCTCTCGATCATGGCAATGGCACCGCGCACCAGCGGGATCTTCATCCATACCCCGTGGGCGGGGGTGGGGTCGAGTTTGGTCTCGATGGTGCCGTCCGGCTTGCGCACGGCGCAGCACATCTGTTTGGGGCCGCGCATCATGATGCCTTCCATCAGTGCCTGCCCGCCTACGCTGGTCTTAAAGCGTTCCTTTTTAGGTTGATTCATTGGTTTCTCCCGATATCCGCCCCTGCCGCTTTGGGCAAAGAGCGGTCTTTTTTATATTTTATCCGGGGCATATCCCCGAGCAAAGCTCATTTTAGCACACAAATGTGACAAAATCTGTGTTTTGGACGTTTCTCACGCCTTATGGTACAGCGGCAGACCCAAGGTGACCACGGTGCCGCGCCCGAGGGTGCTCTTGATATCCAGCGTGCCGTCCAGCGCGGTCATGATGGAATCCACCAGCGCCAGACCGATGCCGCTGCCGCGCACCGAGTTGCTGCCCTTGTAGAACTTGGTTTTTACGTTTTCCAGATCCTCCGGCGGGATGCCGCGTCCCTGATCGATAATCTCCACAAAGGCCTTGTACTCCCCTGCCCACAGTTTGACCGTGATGCGCCCGCCGGGGGCAGAGTATTTGATGGCGTTATCCAGAATATTGATGAACACCTGCCGCAGACGGTCCGGGTCGGCGTAGACAGGGATCATCTCCTCCGGCTCGGCGTAGTGGAGCAGCAGCCCCTCCTGCCGGATGCGCGCTTCGCAGAAGAGCACCGCATCGGTCAGTTCTGCCACCAAGTCCAGCGGGCGGCACTCCATGCGGATGCGTCCGTTCTGCAGGCGGCTGAAATCCAGCAGCTCCTCCACCATATTGTTCAGCCGCCCGGTCTCGTTGTTGATGATCTCCAGCCCCTTGCGGTAGTTCTCGTCGGTGGGGTCGTCCAAGGTCATCAGGGTCTCCACCCAGCCCCGGATGGAGGTAAGCGGGGTGCGCAGCTCGTGGGACACCGAGCTAATGAACTCGTTCTTCATCTTCTCGGTCTCTTCCAGTCCCTCGGCCATCTGATTGATGGTGCCGCGCAGCCGGTCCACCTCGTCGTGAGGGTCGCCGGTCAGGGGCAGACGCACGTCCAGCTCGCCCCGGGCGATGCCGGCGGCGGTGCGTTCCACCTGCCCCAGCGGCACCACGATGCCCCGCACGAAGTACAGCCCAGACATGATCGTAAACAGCAAGATCGCCACCGCAAGGAACACACTGATAATGATGGCGTTTTTGACCTGCCGCTCCACCAGCGCCAGACTGGTGACCAGCCGCAGCGCGGCCACGTCCTCGGCGTCGTAGGGCACCAGCGAGCAGGCCGCCATGACTACCTCGCCCGACTGGGTGCGGTACACCGCCACACCCAGACCGTCCGGGCCGTTGAGCGCCTGCTCAAAGTCCTTACTGCTGACGATGCCTTCCGCATCCGTACCGCTGGAGGAGGCGATCACGCCGCCGTAGCTGTCCAGCAGCATGAACTCGTATTTATCCTTATCGGCAAACTGTTCCACCATGCGCCGCAGCGCCAGACTGCGGCTGGCGGCGGCGCTCTGGGCGGTATCGCCGGTATACATTTTCAGCTGACCGGTCACCGAGGAGAACCGCCGGTACATGATCTGCTGCACACTGCCGTAGTAGCTGCGGGTATAGCTGTACAAAAACATCGCCTCGGCCAGCAGCACCACCAGTACGGTGATGAGCAGGTTGCCCCGCAGCCAGCGGCGGGTGATACCGCTTCGCATAACAGTGTCCTCCTTTCGGTGAGTATCGATAATAAAAAAATATTTTTTTGTGATTCAGGAAAGTCCGTAGGACTTTCCTGAATCACATTTTTATTCTTCCCACCGGTAGCCGTAGCCCCACACGGTCATGATGTGGGTGGGGTGGCTGGGCTCGTCCTCCACCTTCATGCGCAGGCGGCGGATGTTCACATCCACGATCTTTACATCGCCGAAGTAGTTCTCGCCCCAGACCCCTTTCAGGATCTTTTCGCGCACCAGCGCAGTGCCCGGGTTGCGGAAGAACAGCTCCATGATCTGGAATTCCACCTGTGTCAGCTCAATGGGCTGACCGGCCTTCAGCAGCACGCGGCGGTTCTCGTCCAGCACGAACTCGCCGCTGGTCAACGTGCCCAGTGGGGTGTTCCCGTTGCTGTCCTCCTCCTTGGTGCGGATCACCCGGCGGCACAGCGCCTCCACACGCGCCAGCAGCTCGCTGACGCTGAAAGGCTTGGTCATGTAATCGTCTGCGCCGATGGACAAACCGCGGATTTTATCCTGCTCCTGCCCCTTGGCGCTGAGGATGATGATGCCGATCTGCTGGTCGGTGCGGCGGATGGTCTCGCACAGCGAGAACCCATTCATGCCCGGCAGCATCACGTCCAGAATGGCGGCATCACAGCCGGGCTTCTGCGCCAGCAGCGGCAGGGCAGCTTCGGCGCTTTCGGCCTCCACCACCTCCATCCCCGCATGGCGCAGGTTCAGGGCGATCATATCGCGGATATTGGCTTCATCTTCTACAACAAGCACTCGTACCATGCAGCATCCTCCATTCCTTAATTCAGCAGATACAACGCCTTGGAAAGGCGGTAGTTCGTGTCGGCAAGCAAAACGTCCGGGCCAATTTTGGCCTGCACCTGACGGGACGCTACCACGCCCAGCCGGGTCCAGCCGGTGGAGTTGGCCGAGGTGCTTGCCAGCCGTACCGTCAGCACCAGCTGATCCTCGTCCACCGTGCGCAGCTCCACTGCGCCGTCAAATTCCTCGCTGTCGGTCAGCTTCAGGTTGCCCTCCCACTCGGCGGGCAGCTCGATATAACAGTTGGTCTCTTCGTCCAGCAGGCCAAAGCTTTTTTCCGGGTGGCTGCTGGTGTAGTCCATCCAGACGATAAAGTCCATGCGGCGGCTCTGGCTCAGGTTCAGCAGACCCGCCTCGTCCGGCTGGGTGGGGATCTCCACGATGCCGTCCCCGTCCAGGTCCCGGCTGACCAGCGTGGGCACGTTGCGCAAAGAGGCATTATACAGCCGCTGGCTGCTGATCCTTGTGGCGGGCACCATCTGCTGGCTAGTCTCGTCGTAGCACAGCAGCACCGAGGCCAGATTGTTGCCGGAAATGCCGGTCCAGCCGTCCAGCACCAGATAGTGCCGTCCGTCCGCGCCTGCGCCCGCCGCCACCGAGGCGCAGCCGGAAAATTTATCTGCGGAAAGGCCGTTGACCGCCACCTGCCGGAAGCTGCCCTTGCGGTCTGCGGTCAGCAGCTCGATCTGCACACTGCCGTCCTCCTGCGTGGACATCAGGATCAGATCCTGACTGCTGCCGCCGGTGATATTTTCCACCAGATACTGCTCGTACTGCTGCTCCAGAATGGTGGACAGGGTGCCGTCCTGATAGGAGTACACCGCCAGATAGTGGTCATTCTGGGCAGCGGTATAGCCCACCACCAGCTGGCAGCTGTCTGTATCCTGCAATTGGGCAAGGCTGACGTTCTCCACCGTTTCGGCAAGACCCTCCACGCTCTGGCGCACCTGCCAGCTTCCGGCATCATCCCGCTGCAAAATGGCTACGCAGACGTTGGCGGTCTGGGCGGTGGTATACAGCACCGCCGCATCCTGCTGACCGTCACCGTCCAAGTCCTGCAGCACAAAGGGGGAAAGCAGCTCGCCCTGAATAGGATATTTCAGCTGGGCACTCTCCCCCAACCAGTCGTTCAGGGCAGTTTGCAGCGCGCCGTAATCGCCGGAAAGCTTCGGGGCACGCAGCAGTTCCTCTACCTGTGCCTTTTCGTTGGCCGGCAGCAGCGTCTGGCAGCTGCACAGCACAAAGCACAGCAGCGTGCACAGCACAAGCCGCAGCCTGCGGGTCCTGTTCATACCGGTCAACCTCCTTCCGGGCATAAAATGCTATTTTCAGTATACCACACTTTGCGGACACAAAAAAGGGGGTGGGACATATCCGGCAAGCTTGCGCGTGGGACGATTTTGAATGCGCTCCGCGTTGCTCTGCGCATAGTCAGCGGAATTATTATTTAAAATTTCGCGTTTGTCGCGCTCTGCGGAGCGCTCCAAACGCATTTTCACGGGAGGGGTCGTGACGGAAGCGGCAGCTGCTTTCCTGCCATACACCGTAAAAAGGGGCTGTTGCGCCAAATGCTGTGCAACAGCCCCTGTGATTTTATGTTACATCTTCTCGGGCACGTTGATCTTGAACATGGTGAGCACGTTGAAGATGGCGTTCTTCACGCCGATGCACAAGGCAAGACGTGCCTGCTGCACGGCGGGGTCTGCGCCCTGAATGCGGCAGTTGCCGTAGAAGCGATGGAAGGCGCTGGCCAGATCGATGACAAAGCGGTTGATGCGGCTGGGGTCGTACTTTTCAGCAGCCATCACGATCTCCTGCGGGAAGGCAGCCAGCATACGGATCAGATCCATCTCGGAAGGCTCGGTGAGCAGGGTGGCGTCGATGTGCTCCGCACCGGCAAACTGCACGCCCTCGCTCTCCATCTTCTTCAGGATGGAGCAGATGCGGGCATGGGCGTACTGCACATAGTACACGGGGTTGTCGTTGTCGGTCTTGACGGCCTGATCCAGATCAAAGTCGATGCCGCTGCCTGCGTCGTGCATATTGAACAGGAAGCGTGCGCTGTCGATGGGCACTTCCTCCAGCAGGTCGGTCAGGGTGATGGCGTTGCCGGTGCGCTTGGACATACGAACAGGCTGACCGTCCCGCATCAGGTTGACCATCTGCATCAGCACAACATCCAGATCTTCGCCATTCAGGCCGATGGCATCCATGGCACCCTTCATGCGGGCCACATGGCCGTGGTGGTCTGCGCCCCACACGTCAATGGCCTTGGCAAAGCCGCGGGTAGCCAGCTTGTTGTAGTGGTAGGCGATATCGGCGGCAAAGTAGGTGGGGATGCCGTTGGCGCGGACGAGCACCTCGTCCTTGGCCTCCTCCTCAGTGCCGTCCTCGGTCTTTTTCTTGTTCACGGTGCCGTACTTGGCAGCGTACTGGGCGCTGCGGTACATGATAGCACCGTCCTCGGCCTTGTAGCAGGCACCCAGCTCCAGCAGCTTATCTACCACAGCCAGAACTGCGCCGGACTCGTGCAGGGTGCTCTCGTGGAACCAGACATCGTAATCAATGCGGTACTTGCCGAGGTCGCGCTTCAGGGCAGCAATGTTCTTGGGCAGGGCATAGGCCACCAGTGCGTCCTTCAGGGCGGCAAAGGCCTCGCTCTCGAACAGAGCTTCCTCGTCCATACCCTTGCAGGCGGCAACGTACTTGTCGCCGTTCAGCTCAGCGAACTCACCGGCCAGCACCTTGATGTCGCCGCCCTGATAGCACTCCTTGGGCAGGGGATAGGCTTCCTCGCCGCAGAACTGCTGCAGGTAGCGCACAGCCAGACTTTTGCCGAACTTCTGGATCTGGTTGCCGGCATCGTTGATATAGAACTCACGGGTCACATCGTAGCCGGACCAGTCCAGCACAGCGGCCAGACAGTCGCCCAGTGCGCCGCCGCGGGCGTTGCCCATGTGCATGGGGCCGGTGGGGTTGGCAGAAACGAACTCCACATTGTACTTTGCGCCCTTGCCGTGGTCGGTGCGGCCGTACTCCTTGTTGGCGCAGGCACCCAGCACAACACCTGCCCAGAAGCTCTGGGAAAGGAACAGGTTGATGAAGCCGGGGCCGGCAACCTCCACCTTGGAGAACACGCTGTTCTCAAGGGACGGCAGGTGTGCCAGCAGGGCGTCTGCGATCATCTTGGGAGCCTTGCGCCAGGTGCGTGCACCCGCCATGGCGAGGTTGGAGGCGATATCGCCGTTTTTCACATCGGCGGGGATCTCCACGATAAAGGCAGGCAGTTCTGCCTCGGGCAGGGTGCCGTCTGCCATAGCAGCCTTGGCGGCTGCGGTCAGCAGAGCGCGTGCCTCGTCCAGTGCAGCCTGCCGGGGGTTGTAGTTCTGGTAGGTCTTTTCAAAGTCGGTCATTTCAAGTGTCCTTTCGTGTTTAAGTGCGAAGCCCGCTTGCCGCAGGAGCCGCAGGCGAAAAACAATGAGAAGTCAGTTGACGTGCTGTACCGTCATTTCCAGCGTGTTGCGGCTGACGATGCGGGCGTCGTCGGCATCCAGCAGGTAGCTGAACGCCGCGCTGCCGCCCTTCTCGGTCAGCTTGCAGTCGATGCCGTCGCCGGTGACGCCCAGAGTGAGGGAGCCCACCTCCGTCTCGTAGTGGCAGAGATTGCGGCGGTCCCGCTCGATGAGGAGCTGGCTGTTGGCCCGCCCGAACCGGAGCAGGGCCACCCGGCTGCCGTCCTCGGCAATCTTGATGGTGGTGGTGCAGCCCTCGAAGCCGATGGTCTGCGTCTCCTTATAAGAGATGTAGTAGCTTCCGTTCTTTTTGGTAAAGCTGCCCCGGGTCATCAGCTCGATGTGGTCGCGGTCCTCCTCGCGGATGACGCCCTCATTGTCGAACTGGTCGATGGAGCTCTTGATGCGGATGATGTAGTTTTCCAGTGGTTTGCTCACAGTTTTGCGTCCTTATCAGTATTTATCAATGGCGATCTGGTCGATGAGTCCGCCCTTGTACTCCCCGAGGAAGAGGTCGGCGGTCTGGGCGAAGCTGTCCGGCACGTCGCTGACGTAGAAGTGGGCCTCGCCCTTTTCGTGATTTCCCTTCAGCCCATGCTCGCTGAGCGTCCGCTCCAGATGGTGGGCGGCGGTCTGGGCCGGGTCCACGAGGGTGACGTTCCTGCCCATGTACCAGCCTATCATCTCTTTGATGAGGGGGTAGTGGGTGCAGCCGAGGATGAGGGTGTCCACCCCGGCCTCCCGCACCTCGGCCAGATACTGGGCGATGACCAGACGGGTCACCTGCTGCTTGTCGAGGGCGCTGTGGTCCACATAGCCGGCCTCCACGAGAGGCACGAAGAGGGGGCAGGGCCGGGCCGTGATCTCCACGCCGGGAACGAGCTTGCGCAGGACGGTCTCGTAGCTGCGGGAGCGGATGGTGGCTGACGTGCCGATGACGCCGATGCGGCGGTTCCGGGTGACAAAAGCGGCCTCCCGGGCCGCAGCGTCCACGACGCCCAGATAGGGGACGGGGAGCTTTGCGGCCTCGGCGGCGGGGTAGATGCTGGACACCGTGCCGCAGGCGGCCATGATGCACTTGACATCCTTCGAGAGCAGGAATGCGATGTCCTGCCGTGCATACTGCAAAATAGTCTCAGGGCTGCGGCTGCCGTAGGGCACGCGGCCGGTATCGCCGAAGTAGACGATATTCTCGT
>ERZ773115.3261-NODE-3261-length-11464-cov-3.802086_pt1 | contig 11464 bp, 6 predicted proteins | sample MGYA00511116_ERZ773115 | MGnify/ENA primary metagenome ERZ773115 (study PRJEB29015, sample SAMEA2737869) | human gut metagenome | biome: human gut; feature: human-associated habitat; material: faeces | place: China | collected 2012 ... | reverse complement strand
ATATTCTTCTTTCCCATAGTCTTTATTGATAAAATCTGATTCTATCTTTCCATCTATAATTCTCACTACACGCCTTGCCTGAGCAGCGATCCCATTATCATGTGTGATCAATATGACCGTTTTTCCCTGCTCGTGCATGCTTTTAAGAATCTGAAGAATCTCCTTACTGGATGCAGAATCCAGATTTCCTGTAGGTTCATCTGCCAGGATCACCGGTGGCTGAGCTGCGATTGCTCTTGCAATAGCCACCCTCTGCTGCTGTCCTCCTGACATTTCATTTGGCCTGTGATCCATACGTTTCTCAAGCCCTACCATGGTCAGTGATTCTACTGCCAGCTTATGTCTCGTTTTTCTGTCTACCCCTCTGTAAACCAGCGGTAGTTCCACATTTTCGATTGCAGTCAGATTCGAGATCAGATTAAATCCCTGAAAAATAAATCCGATCTCCCGGTTTCTGACTTCTGAGAGTTCATTGTCTTCCATTGTGGACACATCAGTTCCATTCAGAAAATATTCGCCGGATGTAGGCACATCCAGGCAGCCCAGCATATTCATAAATGTAGACTTTCCTGAACCTGACTGTCCGATAATAGCAACAAACTCACCCTTATTAATTTCCAGATTAATATGATCCAGCGCCCGTACTTCATTCTCGCCGGGATTATATATTTTACACAAATCTTTTACTCTGATCAGCGCTTCCTCCATCTTTCCCTCCTGTCTATTAAATATCCTGCTCCAATCCAGATCTTACAGAATCGCAACCTGTCTTTCGTAAGATATCAGAAATACCTTTTACAATCATAGCCTCACTTATATGTTAAAAGGGCAGCGCTTCAGTTTTCCAAAAGCTCTGCCCTTATCTGCGGAATCTGCAAGTCTCTGTTATCAGAAACGATACAGCTTCCACGATTTCTTCATATTTTTATTCCGCATCTGCCCGACTTTTTATGCTTCCAGCAGAAATGCCTTATATGCTTTCTTAGCTTCGTAAATATCTGCCTTACTTGTCACTTCCCATGGTGCATGCATACTGAGCACTGCCACACCGCTGTCAATGACTTCCATTCCATAAAGCGCTGCGATATAAGCGATTGTTCCGCCTCCGCCTACATCAACTTTACCAAGCTCAGCTGTCTGGAACGCAACTTCATGGCTGTCAAAAATATTTCTGACTCTTGCCACATATTCTGCATTTGCATCATTCGAGCCGGATTTACCTCTTGCTCCGGTAAATTTGTTTAATACGATACCTCTTCCAAGATAAGCTGCATTCTTTTTCTCAAATGCCTCCCCATAAGCCGGATCATAGCCTGCACTTACATCAGAGGAAAGCATACTGGAATTCTTCAGAGTTCTTCTCAATCTCAGATCACTGTAGCATCCCATTGCATCCAGAAGTTCAGCCACTGCGTTCTCAAAGAAACGTGACTGCATACCTGTTGCACCAACGCTTCCGATCTCTTCTTTATCCACTAAAATACAGCAGGCTGTATGCTCCACGGCTTCTACATCCAGCATTGCAAAAAGAGATGTGAAAGCACACACACGGTCATCCTGTCCGTATGCAAGCACCATGCTGCGATCCAGACCACAATCACGTGCTTTTCCTGCCGGAACAATCTCCAGTTCTGCAGAAAGAAAATCTTCCTCTTCCATCTCATAATACTCTTTCAGCAGCTTCATTACATTTGCCTTGACAGCTTCTTTTTCTTTCTCTTCCAGACTCTCATCCTGTTCGATCGGACGACTTCCGATCAGCAGGTCCAGCTTTTCTCCTTCAACAACTGTGGACGCTTTCTTTTCCATCTGCTTTGCTGCAAGATGGATCAGCAGATCTGTAATAACGAAAACCGGATCATCTTCCTTTTCTCCAATGCTGACATTTACAACTGTTCCATCCTTTTTTGCGATTACTCCGTGCAGTGCCAGTGGAAGTGTAACCCACTGATACTTCTTAATTCCGCCATAATAATGTGTATCAAGATAAGCAAATTCATCATTTTCATAAAGTGGGTTCTGCTTTACATCAATACGTGGGGAATCTATATGGGCTCCGAGAATATTCATTCCCTCTTCCAGTGGCTTTGTTCCCATATGGAACATTGCGATGGTCTTGTCCATGCATACTGCGTATACCTTATCTCCTGCCTGTACTTTTTCACCGTTTCGGATGACCTCTTTCAGGTTCTTATACCCTTCTTTTTCAATTCTTTCAATCGTAAGACGTACACATTCCCGCTCTGTCTTTCCGGCATCCAGGCAGGCCTTATAATCCTCATTTACTGCCTCAAGACGGCTCAGTTCCTCTGCACTGTACTGACTCCATGCATTTTTTCTCTCCATTGAAATCTCCTCCTTATTTTCTTCTGATCTGTTTCCATCTGATCTGTATGGTACTGCTCTCTCCACAGATACCCATAAAATCTTCTCACATCTAAAAGAGTCCTTTTCTAACCGAAAAGCCGGTCATCTCTCGTATGAGATCTGATCCGGCTTTCCATAATTCCCCGAAAGACTGCACAACTTTCGTTCCGGAGAAAGGCAAATATTCTACCACTCAAATTTCTTTTCAAAATATGCTTTCAGATCTTCGATCTTCACTCTTTCCTGCTCCATCGTATCGCGGTCACGTACTGTAACTGCTCCGTCTTCTTCAGAATCAAAGTCATAAGTTACGCAGAATGGAGTACCGATCTCATCCTGACGGCGGTAACGCTTACCGATATTTCCACGATCATCGAACTCGCAGTTATAATACTTACATAACTCAGTATATACCTTTTCTGCTCCTTCATTCAGCTTTTTGGAAAGTGGAAGGACACCGATCTTAACTGGAGCAAGTGCCGGATGGAAATGCAATACGGTACGCATATCCGGCTTCTCTTCTGTTCCAATGTTTTCTTCATCATATGCTGCACAAAGGAATGCTAAAAGCACACGGTCTGCACCAAGCGAAGGCTCGATAACATATGGTACATAGCGCTCACCCTTTGTATCATCAAAGTATGTCAAATCCTGACCTGATGTGTTCTGATGCTGTGTCAAATCATAATCGGTACGATCTGCGATTCCCCAGAGTTCGCCCCATCCAAATGGGAATAAGAATTCGATATCTGTCGTTCCCTTAGAATAGAATGCAAGTTCTGCCGGATCATGATCACGCATACGCAACTCTTCTTCTTTCATACCAAGAGAAAGTAACCAGTCGCGGCAGAAGCCTCTCCAATACTGGAACCATTCCAGGTCTGTTCCTGGCTCACAGAAGAATTCAAGTTCCATCTGTTCAAACTCTCTGGTACGGAAAATAAAGTTACCTGGCGTGATTTCATTACGGAATGATTTACCTACCTGACCGATACCAAATGGTAATTTCTTTCTTGATGTACGCTGTACATTCTTAAAGTTTACAAAAATACCCTGCGCTGTCTCTGGACGAAGATATACTGTATTTTTGGCATCTTCGGTTACACCCATGAAAGACTTAAACATCAGGTTAAACTGACGAATATCTGTAAAGTCATGCTTACCACAAGTAGGACATGGAACGCTATGTTCCTTGATGAATCCCATCATTTCCTCTGCGCTCCAGCCGTCTACAGAAGTCTCAAGTGTAATATCATTTTCCTGTGTAGGGTTACAATTGATGTGACACCTACCCCTATACAAAAACGGTTGAGTCCTATAGAATTTTAATCGCCAAACCAAAACTCTATATAAAGGATTATCAACCGTCATGAATACAATAACATACTCACAACGATATTTTCCCCATGAACTTAATACAAAATTTTATGCAGTCAAACTTTATCGTACCGGTGTAGGTGTATCGTTTGTCTGCCGTCGATATCATATTTCCAAATCATCTTTGATTCGATGGAATAAGAAATTCGATGGTACAAAAGAATCCTTAATCGACAAGTCGCATCGTCCTCTCTCCAAGCATCCCAATGCTCATACAGACGAAGAACTAAAATGGATTCAGGACTATCACAGACGCAACCCTAAAATTTCCGTCTGTGAGTTTTATGGTAAGCTCCGTTCTAATAAAGGGTATTCCAGACATCCAGGCTCATTGTACCGCGTTTATCGTCGTCTTGGTTATTCTAGTTCTGCACCTTCTACTAAGAACAAGCGCAAACCTCAGCCTTATGACACTCCATCTACGCTTGGAATCAAGTGGCAAATGGATGTAAAGTACGTCCCTGCCGCCTGCTACTCAGGATCTATTCCGCAAAAGTTCTATCAATACACCGTTATTGATGAAGCTTCTCGAGAACGATTTATTTATCCTTACATGGAACAAAGCAGCTATTCCACTGTTGACTTTTTAAAGCGTGCGATCGATTACTTTGGCTATCAGCCACAGATTTTGCAAACAGATAACGGAGGCGAATTCACCCACTTGAAGAAAACAGACCGAATCCATCCTCTTGATGTTATCTGTGGAAAAATCGGAATAAAGCATAAGCAAATTCGCCCTAGAACACCCCGACATAACGGTAAAGTTGAACGTAGCCATCGTAATGATCAAGAACGATTCTACAATCATATGTCGTTTTTCAGTTATGATGATCTAATGATTCAAATGAGACGATACCTAAATCGCTCTAATAAAATACCAATGCAGGTTCTAGGCTGGAAATCACCTTTAGAAAAACGTCTCGAACTCGAGACACAATAATTCTTATTCCGTTTGTTCAATAAAATCTTGCAGATAAAAAGTAATCAAACAGAACAAGAATGAGGTATAGTATCTTATGCTTACCGATTAGATTCTATAGTACCATGCCAATCTTTTTATTTTTCAAAAGTTGGTGTCACATCATTGACTAATGTACAAAATCCGTTTTATTCTGACAAATTTATCCAAGTATTTTTATCGGTATCTTTTTTTCTTATCACTTTTCCATAAAAACTTTAAACAGACTGGTTCAATTGCCCTATGATCTGTTCAAACATTTCCTTTTTACCCGCATCATAGGCAAGCATTTCGTTTGGCGACTGGTTCAGGATAAAGGATGCCATAGGGCCATCCAACATACCCGGAAGTGCCGCATCCAGAATAGCTTTCGCTGCCGGATCTTCGACCATATCCCGGAATTTTGTATTCATGTTGTATCTTCCCGCGATAAGCACCGTATTTGTCTCATATACATAATGATATTGACCGGAGCCAAGCACCAATGCATCTTCCTTTTCCGGCAGATAAAGTGTAGCGGTCGTATTTACCGGCACCTTTACATCAACCTGAATCTGTCCATCCTTGCAGATTGTATGGACACAGATACTACCATACATGGTCTCCAGTGAGGCCTGCACTTCTTCCAATCCTTTGGTCAGATAAGGTCTAATGTCAAAAGACGCATAGCCTGCTGAGGTCGGCGTAATCCCGGCAACTTTCCGATAAAGCCAATCTCCTATAGAACCATAAGTATAATGATTCAAAGAATTCATGCCCGATGTATCAAAAGTTCCATCCGGCAAAACAGAATTCCAGCGTTCCCAGATCGTCGTTGCCCCCATCTTCACTGCATAGAGCCAGCCCGGGTAATCCTCATTTAAAAGAAGTTCCGCCGCCAGATCATGAAGTCCATTTTCAGAAAGGGCATGGCACAGATATGCCGTTCCGACAAAGCCGGTCGTCAACTTGTTTTTGTGCTGTTTGAGATTTTGCTCCAGTGTCTGTACGATGCGCTCCTTTTTCGCGCCCGCGACCAAATCAAAATAAAGGAGCAGGGCACAGGCTGTCTGTGTCTCCGAAACCAAGCGTCCAGATGCTGTTACATACTCTCTTAAGATGGCATCCGCGATAGCCTGATATCTCTCGGCGTATATCTTGGCATCCTCCTCTTTTCCAAGTATATGTGCCGTATCGCACACAATCTTTGTCGAATATGCATAAAAGACATTTGCTACCAGATTCTTATCTGTGCCGCCCGACATCAGATGCAGGCTTTCATCACTGTCCAGTGCCAGCCAGTCACCTCTTTGGAAACCATGCATCCAGAGCGTCTCGCCCGTACATTGTCCAAAGATCCAATCCACCCAGAGGCGCATATTATCATATTGATCTGTAAGCACACCAGTATCCCCATAGGTCATATAAAGATTCCATGGGATCACGGTAGCACAGTCACTCCAGATAGAGGTTCCCATACTGCCCTTTACCACATTGGGTACGATCTGCGGAATGCCTGTTTTTGCATCCGATTCCACTGCCACATCACGCAGCCATTTTTTGAAAAAAAGTCCCGCATTAAAATTCTGCATGGCGGTCTTGCTGAAGATCATGGCATCCCCGGTCCAGCCCAGTCGTTCATCCCTTTGCGGACAATCGGTCGGAATATCAAAAAAGTTGCTTCTCTGCCCCCATTCGATATTTTGGATCAGGCGGTTGACCAGACGGTTTGATGTTGTCATCGATAGCAATTTTTGCATATTACTATGCATGGCACAGGCTGTAAAGTATTTTGCATCAATGGATGCCTCTACCCCCTCAACCCGGATATAACGGAAACCGTGATAGGTAAAATGGGGCATAACTTTTTTCCCGACATCTCCCTCTCCATAGCGGTAAACATCCTCCGATTTTGCCGTACGGTAATTTTCATTGTAAAAATTGCCATCTTTATCCAAGGCTTCGCCATGTGTGATACGGATTTCTTTCTTCTCACCGGTAAGCAGAGAAAGCGGCGGTAATTCTACTTCCACCAGCCCTGCCATATTCTGACCGAAATCAAACACCAACTCACCCTTTGGCGTAAGAATCTTCTGAACCACCGGGAAACGTTTGGTAATACGGATAGGCTCTGCCTCCTGCGAAAGCAAACGTTTCGGAATCGCATCTTTTTCCAAAAGCACTGCCTGACTGTCACCGGCATAATTTTCGGATAACGACAAGGTCAGATCCCGTGTCTCACCCATGTAGATTTCCGATGACCGGATCGCATTTTCTGATACCAGCCATGAGGCATCGGTTCCCATGACGTCCACCGAACCATCTTCGTATGTGATACGGATCATGGCGATACAGGCTGTCTTTTTTCCATAGAGATGATGCTCCCCTTCGCCGTTTAAGTAGCCTGCATACCAGCCATTGCCGACAACCAGAGACACCCTTGTTTTCTCCTGCAAAAAGTCTGTTACATCATAGGTCTGATATTGGACGCGGTTGCCATAAGACGTCCAGCCGGGAGCCAGATATGCATCCCCCATTTTTTTGCCGTCAATTTCCAGATCATAGACACCAAGTGCAGATGCATAGATCCTTGCCTGACGCAGTTTTTTTCCTTTCTGCAGACAGACCTCTTTGGAGAAAGTCTTAACGGCCGGCAATTCCTCTTTCGTAGTGATCCATACACCTTCCCAATTGTCCTCTGCCATCAGTCCGGTCTCAAAAAAAGTGGTCGTTTCTGCAACGTTTCCATGGTTGTCCCAGACACAGATATTGACATCATAATGGCTAAAGGCCTCCAAGGCACTGCCTTCATAAGTCACAAACAGGGACTGTCCGTTTTCCACCCTGCCGCTTGACCAGACCTCTTCTTCTGCTTTTGTCACCTTGATTTCATAGGCTTTCTGATAGGTGTTTTCCTCTTCGCTTTCCAGTTTCCAGGAAAAACGTGGACAGACATCTATGCCAATCGGTTCCTTCTGATATTCCACTGTCACATCATACACTCTCATATTTTTCTTCCTCGTCTCTCTTTTTGAAAAAGAGACTTCGAAATCAAATCTCGAAGTCTCTATAATGAAGGGTTTTGTAAATTGCTAAATTATGCTTCTTTCTTCGCTTCCTGTTCTGCTTTCATGGCTACAATGTTCTTCTGTACTTCAACCATTCTTTCTTTGTCAAGATCATAGTACTTCATAGAAATAACATTAAAGATCCAGCCAATGACAGGCAGTCCAAATGCTAAGAACATAGTCATCCAGAATACTGCAGGTGTTGCCTTATCTCCCATCTGTGGCATCACGGTCTTATATCCGATCAGAGATACCATAAGAGCAGCAATGGTTGATGCCAGTGAAGAAATAATCTTATCGAGGAAGGAATACACACCGCCTACGGTACCCGGCATAAAATTGCCGGAACGCTCAAACTCATAATCACAAACATCAGCTCTCATAACACCACTTGCTGTAGAAAGGATCATCTTAAAACCGGTCAATCCAACATTAAGAACCAGATAAATGATCATTGGAACACCGAACTTACCAATGCTTGACATACCGGTTGGTCCTAAGATGGTACAGAATACAACCATCACAACAGACAAGCCGATACATGCCCATGACCAGACAGATGTTGCTTTCTTAGCTCCGAATTTTGCAACATACATACCGCCAATTGTCGCAAAGGCAATACCAATGATCGCCGTGATATTACCAAGCATAGTTGCTGCCTGATAGTTCGCGATCAGCACACCACTTAAGAGTGTCATAACGATAGACTGTCCGGCTGTGGTCTGTGCCAGTTTATCAGAAGCACCAGTAATGATCCACATCTGCATATTTCTATTATCCTTGAGCAGATTCCACATATCCTTAAATCCGATCTTCTTTTCCTTACCATCATCACCAAAAGTCACACTGTTTAACACTTCCGGTTTGTCACATGGTGTCAGACCGATGCATGTCAGTAAGATAAATACAAGGGCTGCAAATACATACCACACACATGCTTCACGCAGACAGGCTGCATTATACTGATTGTCATATTTTGGTAAAACTGCGAATGAAATAATGGTGTTAAATACCATTGGTACACAGTATGAATAAATGGTTCCGATCAGGTTCATGAAAGGACGCTGGGTTGGATCATTGGTAATCAGGTTTCCGACAGCACCGGAAGACATATTCATCATGGTATAACCAATGATATATACCACATAGATACCGATGAACCAAGCCACACCGGCTGCGCCTGTGTACTTGCCACTCATCCAGTCATACATCATGAAGCATGCCAGTGCCATGACACACCAGGCTGCGATCAGGAAGAGTCGAATCTTTCCATGCTTTCCTGCCTTGATGCGGTCAAAAACAAATGCTACCAAAGGATCTGTGATACCATCAAAAATACGTGTTCCTGTAATAATGATTCCGGCAACTGCAACTGCAATTCCATAACCGGCATTGGCTATGTAGGATGCGTACATCATCAAAAGATAAAAACACATACCTCCACCATTGGTTGCGACACCAAGTGCCATAGATAATTTACTGGCGGTGCGGTATTCTACACCATCTCTCACGCTTGCCGCGCTTAACTTTTTATTCCCCATTGTTCTCCTCCTTTGAGTTGTCTTTTTTCTGTATCTTTTCACAATTTGATACACCCTCTGGCATTATCATATGACCTTTTTGCACATACTTTAATAATAAAATTTGCTTTTTCCTTCTATTTTTAGTAAAATATGATTACTAATATGAAAACAGGAGTTGAAACCAGGATGGACATTTATGCATTATTTTCCGTCATTCCCCAACTGCATCTGATCACTTTCGATACAGACTGGAGAATGATACGATCAAACGATAACATAGGTCCCCTTTTTAGTGCTTTTTTAAGTACCGAGGAATATATGGAAATGATTTTTTCCCACGGTAAAACCCATGACACCCCCCTTGTTCTGGCGGCCTACATCGGCTTTGTCTGGGAAGCTGTCTATGAAAAAAGAGAAGGAAAATTGGTGCGTGTACATGTGCTCGGTCCCATCTTCTACAGTCCCTATTCCAACGAAGCTATGGAGCGTTGTCTGCGCCAATATGAGTCGCTTGGTATGTCCTTTTCCGACAAGCACAAACTTATTGCCCAGATGCAAGAACTCCCCGTCATGAAATACAGCCAGTTTGCCCACTATGGCATGATGCTGCATTATCTGGTCAATGGGCAGCGCATCTCTATGAATGATTTTGACCATATGCAGGATACCTCCTTTCTTGCTACAACCCCCTTTCCCGTGGCAAGTGATGTTTCCGAAGATCGGGATGTGGTCTACGAAAACATCTATCATTTTGAAAACCTGCTGTTAAACGAGGTTGCACAGGGACAAAGCAGCCTTTATGCTGCAGAATTAAACGACATGGTGCAAAAGGGTCGGCTTGCAACCGTGCCAACCGAATATGCCAATGTAGTGGAACCATCACGCAGCCGTAAGGACTCATTACTCATCCTGAACGCTTTAGAATGCCATAAAGCCATAGAAGCCGGTGTACTGATCTCCACCGCCTACCGCGCACAGGAGTCCTTCATCGAGGAAATTGAAAATATGCACTCTCCACTCGGCATGAACCAATTACACCAAAACATTCACCAGACCTACTGCGCGCTGGTACAAGAAGCGATGGATGAGAAAACGCAATATAGCCCTGTGATAAGAAAATGTATAACATATCTGAAGAATAACATCACAAGCGGTGTAACGACTGCACAACTTGCAGATCAGGCTGGCTACGAGCCCTACTATCTGAACCGTGTTTTCAAAACAGAAGTCGGCATTTCCCCAAAACAGTATTACCGCAATCTCAAGATGCACTATGCCGCCATGATGCTGCTGGAATCCGAAATATCCATCGCCGACGCCGCCGAGTATCTTCACTATTCTTCTTACACGCATTTTTGTAGTGATTTTAAGGCTGTAATGAACTGCACACCAACGGACTATCGAAAATCTCATAAATAGATCAAAAAAGGTCTCTCCCACCTTGGGGAAAGACCTTTTTTTGCATTATGGATAAAATTACCACTCAAATTTCTTAGCAAAGTAAGCATCCAGATCTTCGATCTTAACACGCTCCTGCTCCATGGTATCACGGTCACGAACGGTAACAGCACCATCTTCTTCAGAATCGAAATCATAGGTAACACAGAATGGTGTTCCGATTTCATCCTGACGACGATAACGCTTACCAATGTTACCTCTGTCATCAAATTCACAGTTATACTTTTTAGAAAGTTGTGCGTAAACACTCTCTGCACCTTCATTTAACTTCTTGGAAAGTGGAAGCACGCCAATCTTGACCGGTGCGATTGCCGGATGGAAATGCAGTACGGTACGCATATCCGGCTTTTCTTCTGTTCCGATATTCTCCTCATCATAAGCAGCGCAAAGGAATGCCAAAAGCACACGGTCTGCACCAAGAGAAGGCTCGATAACATAAGGGATATAACGCTCGCCCTTGCTATCATCAAAGTAGGTCAGATCCTGACCGGATGTATTCTGATGCTGGGTCAGATCATAATCGGTACGATCTGCGATACCCCAAAGTTCGCCCCATCCAAATGGGAATAAGAACTCGATATCTGTCGTTCCCTTAGAATAGAATGCAAGTTCTGCTGGATCATGATCACGCAGACGTAATTCTTCTTCTTTCATGCCAAGAGAAAGCAGCCAGTCACGGCAGAAACCTCTCCAGTACTGGAACCATTCCAAATCCGTTCCCGGCTCACAGAAAA
>ERZ773115.3258-NODE-3258-length-11469-cov-2.556510_pt1 | contig 11469 bp, 9 predicted proteins | sample MGYA00511116_ERZ773115 | MGnify/ENA primary metagenome ERZ773115 (study PRJEB29015, sample SAMEA2737869) | human gut metagenome | biome: human gut; feature: human-associated habitat; material: faeces | place: China | collected 2012 ... | reverse complement strand
GAAGGGTTAGTCTTCCCATCGGTTGGGAAGATGTCACGTAAGTGACAGATGAGGGGAAAACAACGTAAATCCTTTAATCAAAGTTTTAATAAAACGGATTAAATTTAATTTTTTCCAAATGGAAAAGTGGGATTTGCAGGAACTTTTTTATCGAAAAAGTTCCCTGCACCTTCAAAAATCTCTTTAAGACCGCACATTCCATGTGCCTCCGGAAATAGGCTTCTGCAATGTTTACGGCAACAGATACAGGATTTACGTTTTAAAATCAATGCAATAGAGATTTTATTCAACAAAATTTGAGAAAATTAAGATTTTATATTATAACTTATAATTTTGTTCCGAAAAACGCAATGTAATTGCGTTTTGATAAAAGTTTTTGTCCAGTTTTTTCAAAAACTGGTGGGGTATTGGGGCAACGCCCCAAGGTCTTGCGGTTATGCGTTTTTGATAAATGCTTTGTAGCATTTTTCGGCTTCGTAAATGTCTGCCTTGCTTGTTACCTCCCAAGGAGCGTGCATACTGAGTACGGCAACACCGCTGTCGATAACCTGCATGCCATACAGGGACAAAATATATGCGATCGTTCCACCACCGCCAATATCTACTTTACCAAGTTCTGCTGTCTGATAAGCAACATTTGCGTTATCCATAATGTTGCGAAGTTCAGCCAAATATTCTGCGTTCGCATCGTTGGAACCGGACTTGCCGCGGCTTCCGGTAAATTTACTAAATACGACGCCTCTGCCAAGATAAGATGCATTTTTCTTTTCAAATGCATCGGCAAATAATGGGTCGTAAGCTGCATTTACATCTGAAGAAAGCATGCGGCAGTTTGCCAGACAGCGTTTCAAGGTAAGCTCTGAATAAGTGCCCTCGAGATTGATCAGCTCTGCCACTACATTTTCAAAGAAATGTGACTGCATTCCTGTTGCTCCAACACTGCCGATCTCCTCTTTATCAACCAGCAGGCAACAAGCTGTCTTAACCAGATCTTTGGCCTCTAACATAGCTGCCAAAGAAGTATAAGCACATACTCTGTCATCTTGTCCATAAGACATGATCATGCTTCTGTCTACACCGAGTTCTCTTGCCGCACCTGCCGGTACGATCTCTAATTCTGCAGAGATAAAATCTTCTTCTTCAATGCCGTATTTTTCCTTTAACAGCGCAAGAATATTTTTCTTAACGGCTTCCTTTGCATCTTTTCCGTCTTCTTCTTTTTCATAAGACGGCATACTGCCGACAAGAATATCTAAATTTTCACCTTCAATAACTTTGTCGGCCTTTTTGCTCATCTGTTCACCGGCAAGATGAATCAGCAAATCCGATACGCCGACAACCGGGTCAGAAGCATCTTCACCAATGCAGACTTCCACGACACTGCCGTCTTTTAAAGCAACTACGCCGTGTAAGGCAAGCGGAAGTGCAACCCACTGATATTTTTTAATGCCGCCATAGTAGTGCGTATCCATTAATACCAGTTCAGAATCTTCATATAACGGCACCTGCTTAATATCAAGGCGTGGGGAGTCGATATGTGCGCCTAAAATGTTCATGCCCTTTTCTAACGGTTCTTTTCCGATGTGGTATAATACAACGGCTTTTTCCTTATTAACCGCATATACTTTATCACCGGCTGACAGTGTCTCATTTTTGGCAATGACATCCTGTAAATCACGGTAGCCCCGTTCTTTTGCAAGCCGTACTGCCTCTTTTACACATTCACGTTCTGTTTTACAGCAGGAAATGAACTGCCTGTACGCTTCAGAAAAATCAAAAACTGTTTTTAAATCCTCTTTGCCATATTTTTTCCATGCGTTTTTTCTTTCCATAATGATTGACTTCCTTTCTAAAATCTTTTTATATATCGAGTGTAATCTGTTCCGATTCGTCCGCTGCCTGCTCCTGTGCCTGCCGTTCATCGGCTTCGACTTCCATCTCAACCTCATCCTTGAACTGCTCTACTAAATCTTCACTGATGACAGGAAGCTCATCAATCGACTGTACACCGAATACTCTTAAAAATTCTTCTGTTGTACCGAAAAGCATTGGGCGTCCCGGTGCATCAAGCCTGCCAAGTTCTTTGGCAAGTCCGAATTCAACCAGCTTGTTTACAGCATGGTCACTGCTCACACCACGGATTTTTTCAATTTCCATTTTGGTAATGGGCTGTTTATAAGCGATAATCGAGAGCGTTTCCAAAAGCACATCGGACAATGCATATTTTCGCGGCTGGCTGGCAACTTTAATCAGATTTTCATAATATTCCTGTTTGGTGCATAACTGAAATGCATTCTCCAGTTCAATGATTTTAATGCCGCGGTCTTCCGCTTCGTATTTATCCATCATATTATGTACAATTTTTCTGGTGGTATCCTCATCGTGGTCAATGGCAGCGGCAAGTTTTGATACCTCCACCGATTCTCCCATTGTAAACAGCACCGCTTCAATCGCGGCTTCTGCCAGTTTTAACTCCATTTCCATTTTTTATTCCTCTTCAATATCTTCAATTAAATCCGGGTCTTTTACAACCGTGATTTCGATGTCTGCCATCGTATTTTCCTGCTGTACCGTGACAAAACCTGTTTTAATCAATTCCAGTATGACAAGAAATGTTACAATCACCGAAACTTTTGACGAATTTTTACTTAACATCTGACGGAAGCTGAACTGCTTATGTTCTTTTAAATAAGAACGTACCTGCACCAGTTTTTCTGACATACTGACTTCTTCTTTTTCGATTTTTCCGAATTTGCTCCGGATTGGGTCAATCTTTTCTTCCTGACGCTTTAAAACGTCCTGAAAAATCTGATTGAGCCGGTGCAGTGTTAAATCTCCGATAAGCTCCTCTAAATTGACAGGCGGGCGGTATGCGGCGACTTCTTTTGGAACGGTTGGTTCTTTATAAAAGGCGCGCTCCGCATCAATCTGCCGGTCCTTTAATTCATACGACATATATTTGAAAAGCTTGTACTCCAGCAGTTTTTCAACAAGTTCGGCTCTCGGATCTTCCTCAACACCTTCTTCATTGACTTCTTTTGGCAGAAGCATTTTAGATTTAATATCCAGAAGGGTCGCTGCCATGACTAAAAATTCACTGACAACGTTTAAATCCTCTTTGTCCATCTGATTGACGTATTCCATGTACTGTTCCGTAATCATTGCAATCGGAATATCATAAATGTTTACTTTGTTTTTATCAATCAGGTGTAGTAAAAGGTCTAATGGTCCCTCGAACACCTGTAATTTTACATTAATTCCCATTATTTTTCCCACTTCTGCGTATACTAATTTTAACCGTACTTTATATTGTAACGAAAACCTGCAACAAATGCAATATTTTTATCTTTATCTTATCCGAAAAATAGTTTATAATAATAAAATCACCGTAAAGAAAGGGTCATTTTATGAGAATCATCTTTATGATTCAGGAAATTGCGCGCAAGCTGACAAAGGATAATCTTACCGGCTATGCGGCACAGTCCTGTTTTTACATTATATTAAGCATTTTCCCGTGTCTTTTGCTGCTGATGAGCTTGTTTAAGTTCCTTCCGCTGACAGAAGATGCCCTTTTACTGATGCTCAAAGGTGTAATTCCTGTCCAGCTGGAACCATTTCTGGTTTCCATTATTGAAGATTTATATGATAATTCATCGGCAGCATTAACATCCATTACTACGGTTGCAACCATTTGGGCGGCAGGAAAAGGCTTTCTTGCAATCATGCAGGAATTAAATATTATTTACGATACCCAAAAGAAACGAAACTGGCTGTTACAACGGCTGATGTCTACGGTCTATACAATTGCACTGCTGGTTTTAATTATTGCGACCCTGCTGCTGCTGGTCTTTGGCAACCAGCTGATTGGATTGATTGAAGTTTTTATTCCTCGGCTTGCAGTGATTTTATCGGCAATATTAAATAACCGTATGATTTTATTTCCGTCATTTATGATTCTGCTGTTTTTGCTGATGTATTTATTTATTCCGACAAGAAAGTCCAGCATTACAAAGGAATTTCCGGGAGCGGTTTTCTCGGCAGTCGGCTGGTACGGATTTTCCTACTGCTATTCGCTCTACGTTGCACATTCACCGAATTTTTCATATATGTACGGCAGTCTGACAACATTGATTTTTGCACTGGTGTGGATTTATGTATGTATGCTGATTCTGTTTCTTGGTGCGGAATTAAATACACTGATTGCCAGTCAGACACTCCGCCCGCTTCTGCCGAAATTTTCACGGAAAAAGAAAAAAGAAGCGGAAAGAAAATAAGACTTGTTAAAAGAATAACAAATTAAAAACAAAAAGCCGCAGAAGGCAGTTGACTTCATTTTCACCGGTCAGGGTGAAAACAAGAAATCAAAATGCTTTCTGCGGTTGTTTTATTTTTGTTCGATTGCCGTTCCCGGATAGAAAAACTGTAAAATCTGCTGATAATTCATTGCGTCTTTTACCATTTCATTGACTGCATTCTGGCTCATGCCGATGCCGTGTCCGTATCCGCCGCCGATAATGCGGTAGCCGCTTAAAGAGCCTTTCTCGTATACCGGTTTAAAGATACAGAAGGTACTCGGAAGCGATGCCATTTTTGTCGTTCCGGTATTGGTCGTCATTTCTGCATCTGTCATACCGAATAACCCGCGGATACAGGATTCGCTGTCAATGCGCACCGTTGCCGCACTGCCGCAGACAGTCACACTTTTTACCGCACCACCCGCCGCCCGTTCATTGACGGTAACAGATGTAATCGTGCCGATGTCTGTTATTTTCTGTGACTGGAAACTGCCGTCTGCCTGCTGTGTCAGAATTTTTGACGGAGCTGACAGATATTTTTCATACAGCTTTGCGTTAAAACTGTTGGAAAGTGCCGTAATATCCGCCTGCAATTCCCAGCGGTAAAGTGCATACCCTGAATCGTAATCATTTTCATCTTTTGACGTAATAAAAGCTTCAAAAGCGGCTTCATCCGTCAAATCCAGCTCCTTTTGTGAGCGGTTGACAAAGCGGCTTACAAAATACGGATAAGACGATGAATCTGAACCCCAGATGCCAACATCCGTCGTTACGCCACAGGAGGTCGAATAATAATAAGTCTGCACAACTTCACCATTATAGGTCAGAATCTGTCCGCGCGTATTCTGAATGGCTTCATTGGAAGATGACTGCTCCGATGTATTGTTGTATACCTGATACATCGTGGAATCATCCACATGCGCACCGTATTCGCTGTAGGCACCGTTTTCCAGATGTTTGTAAGCATAACTTCTGGCACACACTGCCTGCACCTTTAAGGCTTCTACGGCAAAGCTTGCAGGCATTTCACTTGGTACAACACGCTTCAGATAGGATTCAACCGGCACATCATTGACAATCACAATGCCGTCATCTGCCGCCGCCAGTTCGATACTGCCCTCATAAGACGGCACACCCTGGCTGCGCATCACCGACAAAATAGAGATTTCACCGCCGTTATCCGGTGTGACGGTCACTCGTCCCTGTAAAAGCAGTTCATTATCCGGTGTCAGCTCAAAAACATCGCCTGCGTTATAGCGCGCCTGTTGTTCATTTATACTGACCGTAAAGCTTTTAGAACATGTCAGCCGTACATTTTCATGGAAAATGCTTTTAAACCCGGTATTTTTCAAAATAACGCGGATATTCTGCACATTCAGCGGTTTAGAGATAACCGCACCGCAGATTTTGCCTTCTGCAACGATAAAATCCTGCAAGGAATAACCCACAATAATATCCTGATAGGTCTTTACGGCAAAGCCGTTGTAAATGTCATAAATCATAAACGCATCGTCTAACGCGACTTTTCCGTAGCCCTGCACTTCCACATAGTCTTTTGTGACGGCCTGTACCATGCCGGTAATTGTATCGGTTTTGGTATTAATCTGTGTGACACTGCCGTTTTCCACCTTTAAATCAGCAAGTACATTTTCAACAGGCGCTGTCAGTCCCGGAATTTTAAAAATGCGGTCTGCGCCGTAGACGTTGGTTTCAACCGTGGTATCCGTACTGGATTTAATCCAGATGTTTTTATATTCCACCAGATTTTCCACAGTATCTTCAACTGCAAGAATTTCTTTGCCGCAGGTATATATTGTTACCGTCTTATCAATCTTATCGTCCAGTACAATTCCCGTAAAACGGTAGGTGCCTTTGGTGGTGTAGGCTTCCCACTCCCCCGCCTGTTTAAGCGTTGCGGGCGTGCCTGCAATCCCCGCCTGCATTTTAACGACCTGTTCGCCGTTTTTCATATAAGGAAGCAGCTGCGTAAATACATCTAAAAATTCCTGCTTTGTCATCGCTTTTGCACTGTTTTGAAGTTCTGCAAGAACCGTTTCCGGCACTTCCAGTTTCTTTGCCAGTGCATATGTATCCTTAAAACGCACCGCTGCCTGCGGCTTTTTAATTTTAAGCAGACCGGCTTCGCTGACAGCATTGACATAACCGGAATACCAGTATTTACCGGTGTCATCCGTTCCGGACGTCTTAAAATCCGTTGCGGCATAAGCAAGCATTTTAGAAGCTTCTGCCATGGTAAAGATATCTGTACTTTTCTTTTTTGTAAAAAGAACTGCCGCTAAAATAAGAAAAATACAAAGAAACAGTCCTGCCATTATCCAAATTCGTTTTCGCTTTTTTAAAATCACACCCGTCCCCTTCTATACTGATTTGTATGAACCGAATAAACGCTATTCATGATTTTATGCGGTTATAAATTAAGATATAAATGAAAAAAACTTCCTTTTATCATCATTATGCGGATAAAAAGAAGTTTGTCTGTACTTTGTCAATTAAACATTCCCAAAATGCCGTTGCCTGCGTTTTCGACTCCTAGCTTAGCTAGGTGGGTTACCGCATTCATTCCGCTGCCTTCCACTGACTAAGGAGGCTTGACATTGAAAATGAAGATATAGGAGTCCCGTGCGAATAATGTAGGATCAAAATAAACAGGCTGGCGAACACCCCAGGAAATGCCCTATTCAATTGTATCTCGTTTTCGTTAAACGTATTATACAACAATCTTTGTCTTTACACAATATCTTATGTAAAATTTCATATTTTATTCTTAAATGTTGTTACTGGAAGCTGATTTTTCCAACCGGTTTATTTGGAACATCTGCCTTTGTATCTGCCTGCGGCATGGTTTTTACATAATCAATGTCTTCTATTGCTTCTGCCGATAAGCGGATTGCTTCCGTTACCTGTTCTGTAGAAATGCCCATTTTATCAGCAACCTCCTGAATGGTCGGTTTGCGTTCCAGTTCATTTCTTAAACGTTTTGCCCAATCGTTGACAAGATTGACCTTTCCTAGCACTCTGCCCGCGACCTGATTGGATTCTTTCTGTTCATCAATCATCATTTCAAGACTGCCCTCAACCAGTTCACGGACTTCTTTTTCAATGCCGTGAAGGACTTCGAGCAAATCCTGCGTATTTCCTTCTTTAATCTTATCTTTCCATTCGTAATTGTTTGCCCACTGCTTCTGGCCGATATAGGACAGCATTGCCAGATTACCTTCCTGCACCAGATCGCAGGCAAGCACACCTTTGCCGCGGTACGGGGTAATCCATTCGGTAACTTTGCCTAAAAAAGACTGCGATAAAAGTTCCAGTGAATTTTTATCATTATCTTCAACAATATTCATTAACAGAAATGCAAGACTGGTATCGGAAAGCATATCCACCTGCTTTAAATCTTCCAGATACAGCTGTAAATATTTCTCATCTTCTGCATAGTCGAGTGATTCCTCAAGCTGTTTCGCACCCGCCTGTTCTTCCTGTTTGGTTTCCTCGGCTTCCTGCTTCTGGATTTCTTCCGCTTCCGCGGTTTCCATCATTTTTAAAAATTCATTATCTTCGGAAGCTGCGCCTTTGATTTTAATATTATTTGCCATCAGATAGCCGTAAACCATCTGTAGTTTACCGTCATCTAAATCTAAATCTTTAAAATAACTGAGTACATCGTCTTTGGTAATAAAGCCACCATTGACTTTGGCATATTCTTTTAAGCCGTTCATGGCTTCCATAAATGCCGCCTGTGTATCATTTTGTGCTGACATAAGTCCCTCCTGCAATTTGCTTGGACTATTATATAATGAATTTTATAAAATGACAATGGTTTAAATACGAATGCATACGCTTAAATTGAAGAATTATTCACGCTGTATTCTACAAGTCCGCTGACTGCCAGCCGCTTACGCACAGCCGGACCGACTGCCGCAACGAGGATTGTTTTTATTAAATCTCCCAGTAAAAACGGAACAACACCGCCCATTAAAGCTGCCTTAAAAGAAAGCCCAGCAACATACGCATACCAGATTGTACCAAATGCCGCGCTGACTGCTTTGCCGAGCCACATTCCCGCAAAAGCAATTACAGGCTTGTTATACCAGCGGTCAATAAAGAAGCCGCTGACCATTGCCATAAAAATGAAACCGACAAGGTATCCGCCGGTCGGACCGGCAAGCTTTTGCACTCCGGATGAAAAATTAGAAAATACCGGTACACCGCACATTCCGATTAAAAGATAAATCAGATAACTGATAACAGTGCGTCTAGTTCCTGCTACATATAAAATGAAATAGATTGCCAGATTGGTCAGTGAAATCGGTACCAGTGTAAACGGCAGCCGGATTGACAGTGGTCCCATCACACAAATAATTGCTGCCATCAGTCCGATAATTACCATGTCTTTTGTTTTTTGAGCATTGATTTTATTCATTTTCTTCTCCCGTTCTATAAATTATTTTCCAGTTGGTTTCTTTTTCAAAATATATCCTTTTTCCTCTAAAATGTTTCTGTCCTGCTCCATACTGCTTCCACCGGTTGTCAGAAGATTTCCGGTCAGTGCTGCATTCACACCGGATAAAAACAGTTCCCCGCCGCCATCTTTAAAATAATTCCTGCCTGCAGCAATCCGCACATCTGCTTTCGGATTGATATAACGCAGTATGGCGACGGTTCTTAATATATCTTCCTGCGTCATCGGCTCAAGTCCTCCAAACGGTGTGCCTTTTACAGGAATTAAGATATTAATCGGGATGGAACGGATACCCAGTTCTGCGAGCGTAAATGCCATGCTAAGACGGTCTTTCCATGTTTCACCCATGCCGACAATGCCGCCGGTACAAAGCTCTAAGCCCGCTTCCTGAATCCGCTTAATTTCATGGATTTTATCTTCAAAGCTGTGTGTTGTACAGACATTCGGAAAATTTTCCTCGGATGTTTCAATATTTTCATGATACATGGAAACACCGGCTTCTTTTAACTGTTTTAATTTTTCTTCCGATACAAAACCGTGGGATGCACACAAAATCATATCCGGAAATTCCTCATGCATTTTTTTGTACGCATGAAGTGCTTTTTCAAAGTCTTCATCTTTAATGGCGCGTCCCGCCGTTACGATGCAGTAGCGGTCTACCCCCTGCTCCCATGCTTCGCGGCAGCCGGATAAAATGGCTTCTTCATCAATAAAATCTCCTGCCTGACAGGCGGTGTGATGATGTGCGGACTGTGAGCAGAATTTACAGTTTTCACTGCATGCACCGCTTTTTCCGTTGATAATTGCACACAAATCCGCGCGTGTTCCGCATAAATTTTTACGGATATAATCCGCACCTTCACACAATTCATTAATATCCGCTTCCAGTAAAAACGAACAATCTTCTTCCCTTGTCAGCCGTCTTCCGCCGACAATTTCTTTTGCAAGTTCTAACATACTAATCTCCATTTCTGAGCAACTTGTTACGAAACGGCGATGAAAAATTTGCGCATGCATTTTCTCATCTGCCATCATAGCACTTTATTTTTGCTCATAAACAAAGTGCTGTGTAAAAAATCAGCACATCAGTGTGTTTTTTTACACGATCTCCGTTTTGTTGTAAATTGTAAACCTCTTAAAAAATTAAGTTTACAACTAATTTAATACCTGCGCCGTTAAATGTCAACATAAAAATCTGCAAAGTTAACACTTGTTGTTACAAATTTCACATACATTGACAAATCTCTCATAATTGCTTATAGTTAATTTAATTGCAATATTGCAAAATAAAGAAAGATGAGGTTTTAAAATCATGAGAATTGCATTGATTAATGAAAACAGCCAGGCTGCAAAAAATGAAATGGTTTATAACACTTTAAAGAAGGTTGCAGAAAGCAAGGGACATACAGTTGATAATTACGGTATGTATGCTGCTGACGATGCTGCACAGCTGACATATGTACAGAACGGTATTTTAGCTGCTCTTTTAATTAACAGCGGTGCTGCTGATTTCGTTGTAACAGGCTGCGGTACAGGTGAAGGCGCCATGCTTGCATTAAATTCATTCCCGGGTGTTCTGTGCGGACATGTTGTAGACCCTTCAGATGCATATATGTTTATGCAGATTAATGACGGTAATGCCATTTCACTCCCATTTGCAAAGGGCTTTGGCTGGGGTGCTGAATTAAATCTTACATACATTTTTGAAAAATTATTTGAAGGCGAACCGGGCGGCGGTTATCCAAAGGAAAGAGTTGTTCCGGAACAGAGAAATAAGAAGATTCTTGATGGAGTAAGAAAGGTTGCTTTCAAAGACAGCTTAATCGACATTTTAAAGAACCTTGATCAGGATCTTGTAAAGGGTGCTGTTGCCGGTGAAAAATTCCAGGAATTATTCTTTGCAAACTGCAAGAATCAGGAAATTGCAGATTATGTAAAGACACTGCTTGCATAGTAGATTTTGTATAATTTCATCTGAAATTGTGCGATAATATAAATGCATAAAAAGCTGCCCCGCGCTTTCCGTCTGTAGAGGACATTGAAAGTGCGGGGTTTTATTAATTCTTATTAATTATTCATTTATCATATTGATTTATCAAAAAATTTTAGCGGTTATGCTACTGCTGTTTTAATAAATCCGGCATGTACCAGTATTTTATGAAGCTGTCTGCCAAGCATGACACCGGCAATCAGTTTTATACAGTCACCGATAATAAACGGAAAAACACACGCTGCCATAGTCTGCATAAATGTCGTGTGCATGATATACATAAACCACAGTGTTCCAAACAGATAATCAACGGCTGTTCCGATAAACCAGCCAATCAGTGTTGGAATCAGTTTTCTGTGTGATACTTCCATCACAATTCCACCAATCAGTGCCATTGCAATAAAGCCAATCAGATATCCGCCTGTCGGTCCGGCAAGTTTGCCAAGTCCACCGGCATAGCCTGAGAAAACCGGAAGACCGACCATTCCCAGAAGCAGATACAGACAGTAACTAATGGTTCCCTGTGCGGTACCAAGCACCCCGACTGCAATATAAATAACCAGATTGGTCAGCGTAATCGGAACCGGCCCAATCGGCACGGCAAGCGGCCCTGCAATACACATGACGGCTGCCATCAGTGCCATGAAAATTAATTGTGTTAAAGAAAATTTTTTCTTCTGCATTGTTTTATCCTTCTTTTTGTC
>ERZ773115.3257-NODE-3257-length-11470-cov-338.812089_pt1 | contig 11470 bp, 10 predicted proteins | sample MGYA00511116_ERZ773115 | MGnify/ENA primary metagenome ERZ773115 (study PRJEB29015, sample SAMEA2737869) | human gut metagenome | biome: human gut; feature: human-associated habitat; material: faeces | place: China | collected 2012 ... | reverse complement strand
GGGGGATGTCTATTCTGCGATGAGTTTGAATCCCACACCTCTGATGGTTTTCAGTTCTACGCCCGGTTCGTCTTCCAGCGCTGTGCGGATTTTCTTGATGAATACATCCAAACTTCTGGAAGCAAAATAGTCTTTGTCTTCCACGCCCCAGAAGCGGCTCAACACGGCTTCGCGGCGCACCACCTCGTTTTTGTTTACTGCCAGCAGTTCCAGAATCTTTGCCTCTCGTGCGGTGAGCATTTTCTGTTTACCATCCTGCGTATCTTTCAGAGTAGCATGGTCGGCATCTAGAATGTATTTACCCAGTTTTATCTGGTTGCTGGCGTTTTCGCTGCGGGCTCCGGCTTTCAGTTGGAGCAGGCTATGTATATGAGCATCAAGCTCTTCCGGAATAAACGGCTTCTTCACATAGTTGTTGGCCCCGGCGGCATAACCTGCCTTCAGGTCTTTCGGCGAGGTGAGTCCGGTGGTAAACAGAATTATGGTTTTTCCGTCAACCTCGCGTATTTTCTTCACCATTTCTATTCCGTCCATGATGGGCATGTCGATATCAGATACAATAACATCGGGCTGAAAGTCTTGCCACACCTTCAGTCCTTCCTTGCCGTTTACGGCGGTTTTCACCTCATATCCTCCGATGATATCTTCGAAGCAACTTTTCTCCATATAGGCGAGGTTTTCATCATCCTCTACCAGGAGCAGTTTAGTATTTGCCATAATCTTTTCAGTTTTTGATGATTACAGTTGCAAAGATACATTTTTTTTGTGAAAGAGCCATATAAAGAGGTGGAGATTAACTTAAAGATAACATTCATTCCTGAATTTTTGAAGGCACTATGGATTAGGAACGGGGAGTGATTAGGGGCGGGTATAAATTAGGCACGGATTACGCGGATTACACGGATTTATGGCGCAACTGCTAATAAACCATATCATAATCTCTAATAAAGAGTCGTGTAATCTGTGTAATCCGTGCCTAAATATTATTGCTTGTCCGAGTCGATGAGGGCGAGTAGATGCTCTACTGCCACCTCCTGCGGAATATTCTTTTCTACGCAAACCTGCTTGCGGTAGAGGCTTACTCGGTTAGGACCGGCACCTACGTAGCCGTAATCGGCATCCGCCATTTCGCCTGGACCATTCACGATACAGCCCATGATACCTATCTTCAGACCCTTGAGATGCTTGGTTGCCTCCTTGATCTTGGCGATGGTTTCACGAAGATCGTAGAGGGTTCTGCCGCATCCCGGACAACTGATATACTCGGTCTTGCTGGTGCGCAGACGGGCTGCCTGAAGTATTCCGAAAGCGGTTTCATCTATTGTCTGGGCAGGGATGTCTCCATTGTTCATCAGCCAGATACCATCGGTAAGACCATCAATCATCAAGGCTCCCATATCAGCAGCAGCCTCCAGCTGGAAGTCGCTCTTCTCCTCCTTGCTGTGCTGGTACATCTCAGCAAAGATCACAGGGTTCTTCAAGCCGGCATTCATCATCTCGTGAACCAATGCACGCTGGTCGCCCAGACGGTTCTGATGATTGCTTACGCAGATAACCACCACCTCAGGATGAGCCTTCAGGCAAGCGATATACTCATCGGCAGGAGTTCCAAACTGCAGGGTGAGGAACTTGACGTCTGCCTTGATGCTGGCGATGAGCGGCATTGCCATGGCAGGGAAGATAGGGTAGAGCTTGGCACCAGTAGTCTCTGGCTTGCTGTTCAGCGTCTCGTAAACATTGTAATCTACGATGTAGCTCTGGCCAGCCACAAACTGCTTAGGCATTTTGCCACCGATGTAGATATAGTCTGGAGTAGCATCCTTGTTCTCACAAGCGGTGCTCTCGCCGTTGATTCGGTTGCTGATAACCACCGGAACGTTGCTGCCGCCGATATTGCCTACAGCCACGGTTTCGCGGCGGGTAGGGCGCAGCCAGTCGAATGAAGGACAAGCTGTGGCAGGAATCATCAGATGCCCCTTCTTCTTGCCGATGTAATCTACCAGATGGCGTGCCACTGGAATCTCTGCAGCCGGTTCCTCGCTCAGGCTTACACGAACGGTATCGCCGATGCCATCAGCCAGGAGGGCACCGATACCTACGGCACTCTTGATTCTGCCATCTTCGCCTTCGCCGGCTTCGGTTACGCCGAGGTGGAGTGGGTAGTTCATGCCTTCCTTCTCCATTTCTTCTACCAGGAGGCGCATGGAGCGAACCATCACAACGGTATTGGATGATTTGATGCTGATAACCACATCGTGGAAATTCTCCTTCTTGCAGATGCGCAGGAACTCGAGACAGCTCTCTACGATGCCCTCTGGCGTATCGCCGTAGCGGTTACGGATGCGGTCGGAGAGTGAACCATGATTCACACCGATGCGGATGGCAGTATGATGCTCCTTGCAGATGTTGAGGAAAGGTACGAAGCGATTCTCAATCTTCTGAAGTTCGTGGGCATACTCCTCGTCGGTATATTCCTGCTTGATGAACTTGCGGGCAGGATCCACGTAGTTGCCAGGATTGACGCGCACTTTCTCGCAATAGAGAGCAGCCACGTCGGCAACGTTAGGATTGAAGTGAACATCGGCTACGAGCGGAGTCTGATAGCCGTCGGCACGGATGCCGGCATTGATGTTTTTCATGTTCTCTGCCTCTCGGGAACCCTGAGTGGTGAAGCGCACCAGTTCGCCACCAGCCTTGATAATCTCCTCAGCCTGTTGTACGCAAGCCTCGGTATCATTGGTGTTGGTGGTGGTCATCGACTGGATGCGGATAGGATTATCGCCACCCAGGCCGAGGGCTCCGATATGTGCCACAGAAGAGGCCCGGCGGGTATAATTGAATAAATCTACCATAATATATAAGATAAGATATGCCCCAAAAGAATGGGGCATATTACAATATTAGATTAATTACACTTGAAGTCGTATTTCATCTCAGCCAGGTCCTTGTTGGCCTTCTCGATCTTGGCACCGAGACCCGCCTTCCAAGCCTCTACCTTCTGAGCCACTTCCTCATCGGCAAGGGCAATCATTTCAGCAGCGAGGATGGCAGCGTTCTGAGCCGCATTCACACCAACAGTAGCTACAGGAATGCCAGGAGGCATCTGGATGATGCTGAGCATGGCATCAAGACCATCGAGCATACCCTTGATAGGCACGCCGATTACTGGCAGAGGAGTAGATGCTGCGATAACACCAGGAAGGGCGGCAGCCATACCGGCAGCGGCGATGATAACCTTCACGCCACGCTCCTTGGCTCCCTTGGCGAATGACTCTACTGCATCTGGAGTGCGGTGAGCAGAAAGGGCATTAACCTCGAAAGGAATCTGGTTGTCGTTCAGCCACTTACATGCTTTTTCCATAACAGGCAGATCGCTTGTACTGCCCATAATAATGCTTACTAATGGTTTCATTTCTTCTTATATTTTATTATAAACTTTATATTACCAATATAGCACAGGTGGTTCCTATCAGAAATCCTGTAACTACCTGTGACAGCGTATGTTGTCGGAGTATCATGCGGGCACTTCCTACTGCTCCTGCCATCATCAGCACAAGGCAGAGCCACCACAGCGGATTGAAATTGAAGGCTACAGAATAAGACACCAGAGCTCCTGCCACACCTCCGATGGCTGCCGTATGGGTGCTGATCTTCCACCATACATTGATGAAGGCGCAAATCATCTGTATCGCCAGCGCTACCACTACGATGATACTGATGACGCGAGGCGTATTGCGGTATTCCATCCAGAAAAAACAGCCGAAGTAACATACGATAGAGAGGATGTAAGGCACAATACGACGCTCCTTCTTGCCCAGCTCACGCGAGGTCCAGCCTTGAACCATGCGGTAGAGGTGGATGAGTAGTGATGGAGCTACGACGGTCAGGAGGTAGACCATGCCCAGCATCACCAGTTTGTATCCTATCGGTAACAGCGACATATAACTGAAGATGAACAGAGCAATCAGTCCTACCATCGGCAGATAGAAGGGCGTGAAGATCATGCTCATGATGCGTGCTGTCAATATGATATTCTTCTCTTTCATAACACTAATAACGTATATATTCTTTTTATCTCTCAAATATTTTGTGGTGGGCCCCGGTTTCTTCCTGACTCATACCACTATCTTATTTCCTGAGTCGTGCCACCGGTATGCCCAGTTGCTCCCTATATTTTGCCACCGTACGTCGTGCGATAGGGAATCCCTTCTCCTTCAGCAGTTTGGCGAGTGCATCATCGCTGATCGGCTTTTTCTTGTCTTCTTTCTCGATGATGTCGTGCAGGGCAATCTTGATTTTGCGGGTAGACATCTCTTCGCCGTCTTCAGTGGTGTAGCTGTCTGTGAAGAAGAACTTCAGCGGGAAGGTGCCCCATTTAGTCTGGGCATACTTCACGTTGCTCACTCTCGAGATGGTACTGATGTCCAGTCCCGTGCGTTCTGCTACATCCTTCAGGATCATCGGTTTCAGGTCAGCCTCGTCTCCATCCAGGAAGAACTGCTGCTGTATGTCGATAATTGCCTTCATGGTGACGATGAGGGTATGTCTTCTCTGCTTGATGGCTTCGATGAATCCCTGTGCCTTGTCCACCTTTTCCTTGGCGTAGAGCAGGGCTTCCTTGTCGCTCCGGCTCATCTTGTCTTTATGCTTCCTGTAGGTGTCAATCATGTCGGTGAATGATGGCGAAACCGTCAGTTGCGGAATGTTGCCACGGTTCAGCGAGAATGTAATCGTTCCGTCATCATTGGTGTCGATGATGAAGTCGGGGGTAATCTGCTGCATGTTTCTTCCCTCTGTTTCGCCCATCGATGCGCCCGGTTTCGGGTTCAGCTTTCTGATTTCTGCCTGCAGGGTTTCTACCTGTGTATCGTTCAGTTCCAGTCCTGCCTTGATCTTGTCCCAATGTTTCTTGGTAAACTCGTCAAAATAGTCGGTAAACACCTCTTCCATTGTCTTGCGGAGCACACCTCTTGGCTGTCTCTTAACCTGCAGCAGGAGGCATTCCTGCAGACTTCTTCCTCCTACACCGGCTGGGTCGAAGGTCTGTAGAATGTGGAGCACGTGCTCGATGTCTTTTTCCGTAACATCGATGTTGTGATAGATAGCGAGTTCATCGCAGATGCTGTCCAGGTCCTTGCGGAGCAGTCCGTCGTCATCCAGTGAACCTATGAGATATTCCATTACTTCCTTCTCCTTGTCGCTGAGCGGCTGCATATCCATCTGTTCCTTCAGCTTATCATAGAAAGAGGTAGTGTCGCCGTAAACCATTTCTTCGTAGTCAGCGCTGTCCTGGTTGTTGTATCTGTCTGTATTGTAGTCAGGCATCTGGTCGTCTTTTCCGATGCTTTCCAGTGCCTGGTCCAGTTCGTCTTTTCTGTCTTCTTTTTCAGATTCAGCCTCGTAGGCATCCTCATCGCTGCTGTTGTCGTACTCATCATCTGTGGGCGAATCATCATTGGCGACATTCTCGTTGAGCATGTCGTCTGGGTTCTCGCTTTCCAGAGCGGGATTATCGTCCAGTTCTGCATTGATACTGTCTTCCAGTTCCGTGAGCGGCATTTCCAACAGTTTCACCTGCAGCATTTGCTGGGCTGAAAGTCTTTGAAGTTGCTGTAACTTCTGTGCCTGTGTCTGTATGAGTTTTTGAGCCATAATTACTTAAAGTATTCTTTTAGTTCGTTGGCAAGCTGGTAAAGCTTGTCTGGATTTCCGTTTCCGTATTGGTGCCAGATGTCGCTGCATGCTTCTAGCAGCGGGTGTATCAGCATATCTTCGCGGTTGAGATAGGGGTCGCAGTACATGAATATGCCCATTGCCTTGGCAATGACCTTCGGTGATGTCCTGATGAGTTTTCCCAGGTCGATGATTTCCGGTGTTTCCGGCACCATGGTGATTGGTGTAAGCTGGAAGTAGAGATCGAGGATGATGATGAGTTTTACGGGGGTGAGCGATGGTTCACTTTCCAGTGGTTCCCAGTTTTTCTCGAATGTTTCCTTCACTTCCACTCCCTCGAAGAACTGTATGGCGTTTCCGCAGCCGTTCATCTGTCTGATGCGCTGTATATCGCGCTTCAGTTTCTGTGGCTTATCGGCATACTTTTCCCATAGTCGCTTGATTCTCGGAGTCACCATTCTGAGTTTGAACATCTGTTCGTGCAGAAACTCAGGTGGAATATGCAGTTCCAAGCTCAAGTCGACCATCCCTTTCGAATAGAGAGGTTTCACGCCCATGGGCTTCTTCTGGTACAGCTGCAACAGCAGGAGCCAGTATTCTTCGTTCCAGAGAGGATGTCTTGCCATAATTTCTTATCTTTATATATCTTCTGCAAAATTACGACTTTTCGTTGGTAAAACAAAATAATTTGGCGGTTATTTTTTCTCAAACTGAACTTTCTCCAGTCTAGGAGTAAATGAGTTAAGTACTTTAAGGAGTTATGGCTATAGTCTTTGGCAAAGTTTTTATGTAGTAATACATATGTCCTAGCTTCTTTACCTAGGGGATAAAATAAAGAGCGCAACTTCGAATGATTTCGAAATTGCGCTCTTCTAATACGATATTCCCAAATTTCTCATAACTCAAGGGTTTTTTGTTACCCTTTCCATTACGAAGCCCGAAGCAGCAATTCTGCTCAGGCGTCATCTTTGGTTATCCCATACATTTGATCTTTTTACCTTCAACTCACCTGTTGAATTATCCTGTTGTCCTTGAATAAACAATCTTTAAATTTACCTTTAAACTAAAACCTAATAAAAAACAACTAACAATCTTAAACCTAAAAACCTAATAACCTAAACTTTTTGTCGTCCTTGAATAAACAATCTTTTCTTTACCTTAACTAATACCGTTTCTCTGAATAAACAATCTTAAATTTACCTTTAAACTAACTAATAACCTAAAACAACTAACAATCTTAACCTAAAAACCTAATAACCTTTTTGTCTTATTGACGATGCAAAGGTACGACGATTTTCCGAACCCACCAAATGTTTTAAGAGAAAATCACATAAAAAAGCCTCTTTTTTGATATAAATCAACTATGTGTGTGCGCACACACGTGCTATTTAACAGCTATTTGATGTATGTCAACCATTTTAACACATTTCTTATGTCTGAAGCCTGTTTGGGAGCTTATACCTTATTATATATGCCTCTTCGCTCATGAACACGGCGATGGTCTTGAGGCGCAGATAGTCTTCCGATAGGTAGATGAGTCCCTTGTTGCCCCAGTTCTTGCCCCATGAGTTGCGGCAGACGTAGAATCTCTGCTTGCCTTTCATGAAGGTACCTATGATTTCCATCACATGATCATCGGTGGTGCGAAGCTGTTCAAACTCCTTCTGTCGCGATGCCTGGGTCACGGGGCGTTCCATTGGCTGTATGTCTACACAGTTCTTCCTTGGTTCCTTGAAGCCAGGTTCGCTGATGTCACCTTCCCAGCATACCGGGTGTCCTTTTTCTACCGCCTTCCTGATGTGGAGCATCAGCTCGTCGAGCGGAAGGTTCAGATAGGCATCGTGCATCCGGTTATCGGGAATCTCGAGCGCAAAATATTCTCTGTAAGGATGATGCGAGAAACTGGTGAGCGATACATACTCCTCGGGATAGCATACGCTGTGGGCAAACTCTTGAGGGGTATATTCGGCACCCAGCATGTGTACGGCCTTGGCAGGCATGTAGCCTATTTCTGCGTCAAACAGGTCGTTCAGTTCCTCCTTGAGCTGGCTGATGCCCGCTTTCTTCAAGATGGCGCCATCGCACAGTTTCTGCACCTTGCGGCAGAGCACCTTGTAGTTCACGTGCTTCGGATCTTCATAGCTGTCGTAAGGTTGTGCACCATACTTATCTATATAATGTATCAGCATCGGGGCAGTACCGCGCAAGCTGATGTTCTTCTTTCCTTGTGCAAAGTAATATTCCAGTGCCTGTTCTTCCAGCATCATGCGGGCTATGTAGGCGATGGAGAGATTCACGGAATCCCCCTTCATGATGTGCTCGCTTTCGATGGTGGCAAGCATGCCGTATGCCCAGCAGAGTTCGCTGTTGCCCTGGTCTTTGACGGGCGTAGTACTGATCAGGTGGATATGCTCCGGAAGATAATCCTCGCCTCCACCTGTCTCTGAGATACCGGCTCGCTGCTGTCTGTATCCGCAACCGGCGAATACAAGCAGAGCGAGTCCTATGGTTATAATGTTCTTTCTTTCCATGCCGCAAAAATACAAAAAAGATTTTAATCTGTGGCATTAATCTTTCTTAAAACGCCATGGGTTATCAAAATTCCTTGTCATAGCCTGATGCAGGAATCTCCGGCTGGTCAATCGTGAACGACATGTTGTTGGCAGGGTAGGTGTAGAGCGGACCGGTATAGGTAGTCTTCTTTCCGATGACCAGATGTACGTTGTCAAAGCTGACGGTCTTTACTGCTTTTCCTTCCTTGTCCTTTCCGGTAGTTGTTATATGAATGTCGGTTACATCATTGTCGGTCAGAAGAGTGTAGAGTGTGAATTTGATGTATGGGTTCTGGTATTCTTTGGGGTCAAAAGTCCAACTTCGGGTGATGGTAGCCTTTTCTTTGCAGAATCCGGTAGAAGGATTGAATACCGTACCGCAGCTTCCGCTTATCGTGATATCCTGCGTATTGGTAGTAAGAGGCATCGGGTCGGTAGCTTGCAGTTTAAAACAGCTGACGGCACGTTTCAGCGAAACATTCTGTGTTACGGCTTTGCTGCCCGATTCCACCTTGATATCCTGCAGGGTATACGCCATATCGCGTACAATATTGTTGGCAAAGGTCATTTCATACCTTGATTTAACTTCGATTCGTTCTTCCTGCTGCAAATCAGTTTTTGCTGCTACGGCAACGAGCGTGTATTCTCCTGCCGGCACCTGCAGGCTGACGTTTCCGAATTCGTCATCCCAGTTTTCCTGTCTTACGGTATAGCCGGCAGTAGTTTCATCTCCTTTCGGAATGAGACATACTTGCAGATCTGTGTAGAGGTTTGCATCCTTGAGCGATTTCTCGCTCCCGTCGGCTCTCGTTCTGGCAAGATTGCTCTCTTCATCCTGCCCGATAGGCACAATGGAACTTTCGAAGAAGCAGAATCTTACTTCTTGGTTCTTGACTTGTGGTGTTGTTTCAAACATCACGTTTTCTTGTGTGCAACTAACCATTGTGGTCATTGCCAGGAACAGAATCATTCCTGAGGTAAAAGCTTTCTTCATACGCTTTCATTTTAATTTTAATTAATAATACCAGCCGTAAAACTGGATTGGATTTATAATAAAAAGAAGTATATCCTAGGGATATATTCTTATTTATAGGCAAATATAGACAAATAATCGTGATTGATTTGTCAATATAATAGAATTTCTGTCATTTTTTCTCCATTTTTCTGTGTTTTGTCTTCATTTTGGTGTAACTTTGCACCTGAAATTAGAAAATTGCATTCATGAATACAAAGATAAACGAATTTGAAGTGATGGCACCAGTGGGCTCACGCGAGTCACTGGCTGCTGCCATACAGGCTGGCGCCGACTCCGTATACTTTGGTATCGGCAAGTTGAACATGCGATCCCATTCAGCCAACCATTTTACTATCGATGATTTGCGTGAGATTGCTGCTACCTGCAACGAGCATGGTATCAAGACCTATCTCACCGTCAATACTGTCATCTACGATAACGACATCCCAACGATGAAGGAAATCATCGATGCTGCCAAGGAGGCAGGCATCTCTGCTGTCATCGCCAGCGATGTGGCTGTAATGAGCTATTGCAATGAAGTGGGCGAGGAGGTTCACTTATCTACACAGTTAAATATTTCAAACACAGAGGCTTTGAAATTTTATGCACGCTTTGCTGATGTTTCCGTACTGGCACGTGAATTGAACATGGACCAGGTGAAGCACATCCATGGGCAGATAGAACAGCAGAACATCTGTGGACCTATGGGCAAGCAGATCCGCATCGAAATGTTCTGTCATGGTGCTCTGTGCATGGCTGTATCGGGCAAGTGCTACATGAGTCTCGCTAATGCCAACCGCTCTGCCAACCGTGGCGAGTGTGTGCAGATCTGCCGCCGCAGCTATACTGTTACAGATAACGAAACTGGCAACCAGCTTGAAATCGACAACAAGTATGTGATGAGTCCGAAGGACCTGAAGACCATCCGCTTCATCGACCGCATGATGGATGCCGGTGTGCGCGTCTTCAAGATTGAAGGCCGTGCCCGTGGTCCTGAATACGTATATACCGTAGTGAAATGTTATAAGGAGGCGATAGCTGCCGTGCTCGACGGAACCTTTACCGAGGAGAAGAAGGATGAGTGGGATGAGAAACTCGCCACCGTCTTCAACCGTGGTTTCTGGGATGGTTATTACCAGGGGCAGACTCTCGGTGAATGGAACAAGCATTACGGTTCCGTAGCTACCGAGAAGAAGGTGCTCGTGGGCAAGGTGATGAAATATTTCTCTAAGTTGGGTGTGGCAGAAGTAGCCGTAGAGGCATCTACCTTCGACAAGGGCGAGAAACTGCTGATTACGGGTAACACCACCGGTGTGATGTATCTCCATGCCGATGAAATCCGCTACGACCTGAAGCCTGTAGAAACAGCGCAGCAGGGCTGTAGAGTTTCCATCCCTGTACCAGATAAGGTACGCCCTAACGACAAGCTCTATAAGTTGATTACAGTAAACGAAATTAAAGAAATAAAATAATGGCAACAATTAATAAATTGCAGGATGAAGTAGTAGAGGAGTTCCAGGATTTCACAGACTGGATGGATAAGTATCAGATGCTCATTGACTTGGGCAACGAGTTGGCTCCTCTCGATGAGAAATACAAGAACGAGCAGAACCTTATCGACGGCTGTCAGAGCCGCGTATGGTTGCAATGCGATAATGTAGATGGCAAGCTCGTATTCACTGCCGATAGCGATGCGCTCATCGTAAAGGGTATCATTGCCCTCCTCATCCGTGTGTTGAGCGGTCATACCCCAACCGAGATTATGGATGCCGACCTCTATTTCGTAGAGAAAATTGGTCTGAAAGACCATTTGAGTCCAACCCGCAGCAATGGTCTTCTGGCGATGATCAAGCAGATTCGCATGTACGCCCTTGCCTACAAGACCAAAGAGGCAGAGGCTTAACCGCCTCTGATTATATTATATATAAAAGGTATATTATAATGCGCAAATTAAGAACGATAGAGATGAACCGCCTCACCCTGGAGGAATTCAAGGAAGCCGAGAAGCTGCCCCTGATAGTGGTCCTGGATGATGTGCGTTCATTATATAATGTAGGAAGTGTTTTCCGTTCCTGCGATGCCTTCCGTGTAGAGGCGGTGTATCTCTGCGGAATCACCGCCACCCCTCCCAATGTCGAGATTCATAAGACGGCATTGGGTGGCGAAGACAGCGTGGATTGGGAATACTTCAAGACTACCGAAGAGGCGGTAGAGAAGTTGAAGCAGAAAG
>ERZ773115.3255-NODE-3255-length-11475-cov-6.739229_pt1 | contig 11475 bp, 11 predicted proteins | sample MGYA00511116_ERZ773115 | MGnify/ENA primary metagenome ERZ773115 (study PRJEB29015, sample SAMEA2737869) | human gut metagenome | biome: human gut; feature: human-associated habitat; material: faeces | place: China | collected 2012 ... | reverse complement strand
GGTATGGGCCGCATCGGCTTTGCGGTACGCTCGGGTTTCGAGGAGACCATCCGTGAGGTCGAGGCACTGTATGCTTTGCCGGGCCTTGCGATCTGCGGCATCTTCCAGCATTTTGCCGTGGCAGACAGCGATGCACCGGATGACCTGGCCTATACGGAGGAGCAGTATGACCTGTTTACCCGCGTGGTGGACCGCCTGCAGGCGGATGGCTATGCCACCGGCACGGTGCACTGCGCCAATTCGGCCGCGCAGCTGCGCCACCCGGAATGGCGGCGGGATATGACCCGCGCAGGCATTATCCTGTATGGGCTGGACCCCAGCGAGGATGCCCACTTCCCGGAGCTGCAGCCTGCCCTTTCTCTGCATTGTATCGTCACTTTTGTGAAAGAGCTGCAGCCCGGCCAATGTGTGAGCTACGGCCGGACCTTCACGGCGGACCACCCCATGCGGGTGGCAACGGTTTGTGTCGGCTATGCTGACGGCTATCCCCGCGCCCTGTCCGGTGGGCAGGCCCAGGGCGTTATGAGCATCCACGGCCGTCCCGCCCCCGTGGTGGGCCGTGTCTGCATGGATCAAACGCTGGTGGACGTTACCAACATCCCGGAGGTAAAAATGGGGGATGAAGTAGTGGTATTTGGCCCCGGTGCAGAGGATACCGCCGACACCATCGCGAAAAAGACCAACACCATCAACTATGAGATCGTATGCGGCCTGGCACGCCGCGTGCCCCGCGTATATAAAGAAAACGGCACCGTCTGTAAGATCTGGAACGATTTGGAGGAAACCTGATGGCCCGCAAAAATATCCGAAATTTCTGCATTGTTGCCCACATTGACCACGGCAAATCCACCTTGTCTGACCGCATGCTGGAGTTGACCGACAGCGTCGACAAGCGCACCATGACGGACCAGGTGCTGGACAACATGGAGCTGGAAAAGGAGCGCGGCATCACCATCAAGGCCCGCGCCGTGACCATGAACTACACCGCCAAAGACGGCAAGGTGTACGAGTTCAACCTCATCGACACCCCGGGCCACGTGGACTTTGCTTACGAAGTCAGCCGCAGCCTCGCCGCCTGCGAGGGCGCTATCCTCGTGGTGGACGCCACCCAGGGTGTGGAGGCTCAGACCCTCGCCAATACCTATATGGCGCTGGAACACGACCTCGAGCTGGTGCCTATCCTGAACAAGATCGACCTGCCCTCTGCCCACCCGGACGAAGTGGCACAGGAAGTGGAGGACGTCATCGGCCTGCCCTGCCTCGACGCGCCCCGCGTCTCGGCCAAGACCGGCCTGAACATCGATCAGGTGCTGGAGCGTGTGGTCAGCGACATCCCCGCCCCCACCGGCGACCCGGACGCCCCCCTCAAGGCCCTCATCTTCGACAGCATCTACGACAGCTACAAGGGTGTCATCGTCTATATCCGCGTCTTTGAAGGTACGGTCAAGCCCGGCGACACCATCCGCCTGATGGCCACCGGCGCACAGTTCACGCTGGTGGAAGTGGGCCACATGGGCGCTACCAGCCTGACCCCCTGCGACCAGCTGCAGGCTGGTGAGGTCGGCTACCTGACCGCCAGCATCAAGACCGTGCAGGACACCCGCGTCGGCGACACCGTCACCCTGGCCAACGATCCCACCCCCGAGGCTCTGCCCGGCTACCGTCAGGTCAAGCCCATGGTCTTCTGCGGCATCTACCCCGCCGACGGTGCCAAGTACCCCGACTTAAAGGACGCACTGGAAAAGCTGCAACTGAACGACGCTTCCCTGACCTTTGAGATGGAGACCAGTGCGGCTCTGGGCTTCGGCTTCCGCTGCGGCTTCCTCGGCCTGCTCCACATGGAGATCATCACGGAGCGTCTGGAGCGCGAGTTCGACCTCGACATCATCACCACCACCCCCAGCGTCCGCTACCGCCTGACCCTGAACGACGGCACGGTCGAGATGATCGACAATCCGTCCAGCTATCCGGACCCGTCCACCATCGTCAAGCAGGAGGAGCCGTTCGTGGACGTCCACCTCTACACCCCCAACGAATACGTGGGCAGCCTGATGGACCTCTGCCAGCAGAAGCGCGGCGTTCTGGCCGACATGAAGTATCTCGACGACGTCCGGGTGGACCTGCACTATGCACTTCCTCTGGGCGAGATCGTCTATGACTTCTTCGACGCCATCAAGAGCCGCAGCCGCGGCTATGCCAGCTACGACTATGAGTTCAAGGAGTACCGCGAGAGCGACCTCGTGAAACTGGACTTCCTGCTGAACGGCGACCCCGTGGACGCTTTGTCCATGATCGTCTTCCGCGACAACGCCTACGGCAAGGGCCGCCGCATCTGCGAAAAGCTGCGGGACAACATCCCCCGCACTCTGTTCGAGATCCCGGTCCAGGCTGCCATTGGCGGCAAGATCATCGCCCGCGAGACCGTCAAGGCCATGCGCAAGGACGTTCTGGCCAAGTGCTACGGTGGCGACATCACCCGCAAGAAGAAGCTGCTCGAAAAGCAGAAGGAAGGCAAAAAGAAGATGCGCCAGCTCGGCAGCGTCTCCCTCCCCAGCGAGGCCTTCACGGCCGTGCTGAAGCTCGACAGCGATGACGATTAAACGTTCCCAACGCATCCCATAAACAGCAAAGACCCCCTGTGCAGCATCCCGTCCTGCACAGGGGGTCTTATCGTTTGTCCGTTACTGTCCAAACTCCTTCAGGCACTTCTTGATGCCTTTCAGAGAAGAGATGACGATCATGCCATAACCGTATGCCTGATACAGCTCATTGATGCAGGCCATCGTGACCATGAGCACCTCCCAGGCGGCCTTGAGGTAGGGCTTGGCCGGGCGGAGGGTATTTTTGACTGCGGTGACGGTGTTTTCGAACCAGGCGGGGGCACCGCCGCAGATGGATTCCAGCTCCTCCTGCGGGATCGCTGCGCACTGGGCGGGCAGCTTCAGTTTTTGTTCCATTCCAGTCCCTTTCACATTGCAAGGCCTACTGCGACCAGCACCAGCATGCCGCCCACGATCAAAATCGTGCCCTTATGGCGTTCCAGAATGCCCGCAGCGGTGTCAGCCGGAGCCGTCGGCTCGGTGGGCACCTGGTCGATGGGGCTCCACTGCGCGTAGACGGTGGCCTCTTCGCCGGAGAACACAGTCTCACCCGCGACGATGGCGTCGCCGCCCACGATGTCGGTGAACCAGCCGTTGAAGGTATAGCCTTCCATGATGGGGGTGGGCAGGCTGGACAGCTTGCCTTCGGCATTGGTACGCTCCACCACCGGGATGCCGGTGCCGCCGCAGGTTTCAAAATAAATGATGACTTTTCCGGCGTTCTCGCTCTCGTCCAGCGGCTGGGCAGCCAGCGCCGCCGGGGCCAGCACACACAGTGCTGCGATGCACAGCAGCACGGCGAGCCTCTGTTTTACTCGTTTCATTGCACTTCCTCTTTTTGAGGCGTCGTTCAGACGCCATACCCTTGCGCCTCGATGACCTCCACGACCTGCGACACGTACTTCTGGCAGGTGTCGTGGTCGGGGGCTTCCACCATAACGCGGACAAGCGGCTCCGTGCCGGACTCACGGACCAGAATGCGGCCGGTGTCGCCCAGTGCCTCAGCCACCGCCTTGACGGCGGCCTGCACAGCAGCATCGTCCTGCGCCGCCTTCTTGTCAGTCACGCGGACATTTTCCAGCACCTGCGGATAGATGGTCAGCGGCTCGGCCAGCTTGCTCATGGGCAGCTTTTTGGCCAGCATGACTTCCATCATCTTCAGGCTGGTCAGGATGCCATCGCCGGTGCTGGCGTACTGGCTGAAGATGATGTGGCCGCTCTGCTCGCCGCCGATGCGGCAGCCGTTCTTGGCCATGTACTCGTAAACATACTTGTCGCCCACAGCGGTCTTGGCGTAGCCGATGCCCTTTTCATCAAAGGCCTTGTACAGACCGAAGTTGGACATCACGGTCGTGACGACGGTATTGTTCATCAGCTCGCCATGTTCCTGCAGGTAGCAGCCATAGATGTACAGGATGTGGTCGCCGGTGATGACATTGCCCTTCTCGTCCACGCACAGGCAGCGGTCAGCGTCGCCGTCGTAGGCAAAGCCGACGTCGAGATGATTCTCGACCACGAACTTCTGCAGGCCCTCGATGTGGGTGGAACCGGCATTGTTGTTGATGTTCAGGCCGTTCGGCTTGTTGTTGATGACGTAGGTATCGGCACCCAGTGCATCGAACACAGACTTCGCGATGTTCCAGCTGGAACCGTTGGCGCAGTCCAGGCCGACCTTGATCCCCTTGAAGGAGTAGATGCCCAGGCTGATGAGGTAGCCCATGTAGCGGTTGCGGCCTGCCACGTAGTCCACGGTGCAGCCGATGTGCTCACGGTGGGCGAAGGGCAGCTCCGGCCAGTCCTGATCGAAGACGTGGAGCTTGCCGTCGATGTAGTCCTCCACCAGCAGCAGGGTCTCTTCGGGCATCTTCTCGCCGTAGCAGTCGATGAGCTTGATGCCGTTGTCGTAGAACGGGTTGTGGCTGGCCGAGATCATGATGCCGCAGTCGAAGTCGTCCACGCGGGCGATGTAGGCCACAGAGGGCGTCGTGGTGACGTGCAGCAGATAGGCATCTGCGCCGGAGGCCGTCAGACCGGCACAAAGGCTGTACTCAAACATGTAGGAGCTGCGGCGGGTGTCCTTGCCGATGACGATGCGCGGGGCAGTCGTCTCGCCGTTGCGCTGGCGCAGCATGCCGTAGTACCAGCCCAGAAAACGGCCGACCTTGTAGGCGTGATCGGCGGTCAGCGTGACGCCGGCCTCCCCGCGGAAGCCGTCAGTGCCAAAATATTTTCCCATAATAAACACTTGTCCCTTCAAATAAAGGTGAAATTTGTGGTAAAGCAATATGATATAATATCATTCTTAGTATACCACTTTATGCCGCAGATGACAAGTCCGCATTATTGGCAGGCGGTGTATCGGTGCAGTATTGCGGTGCAGCCCTCCAGCACATCCCGCCAGGTGGCCGAGAAATCCCCGGTATACCACGGGTCGGCCACATCGCCGGGGCGGCGGGTATGATCCATCAGCAGAGACACTTTATGCTCCGGGTCGCCGCCCACAAAGCGCGCCATATTGCGCAGGTTGTTGTGATCCATGGCGATCAGATAATCGTAGGTTTCGTAATCCCTCCGGGTCATCTGCCGGGCGGTTTTACCCTCGCAGGAGATGCCGTGCTCGGCCAGCTTCCGCCGGGCGGGCGGATAGACCGGGTTGCCGATCTCCTCGGTGCTGGTGGCGGCGGATGCGATTTCAAATTTATCAGAAAGCCCGGCTTTGGCCACCAAGTCTTTCATTACAAATTCGGCCATTGGGCTGCGGCAAATGTTGCCGTGGCACAAAAAAATTATCTTTGTCATTCCTTACGCATCCCTCCGCAAGTCTTTATAATGCGATACACCGCATTATTTTTCAATGTTGATTCTGGGTGCTTTTCACGCATCTCTACGCTGTTCTCCATAACTTTTCAGCAAAATGGTGTAGTAATGGTGTACCAAACTGTGCTATATCAACCTGACATCTTTCGCTCCTGCCGGTCAGACAACCCCGGAAAATCGACCAGTTTCGCCATCTGTTCCGCAGCGTGGTCATAGCTTGCGTGGGTGTAAACATTCAGCGTGATGCTTGCATCGGAGTGCCCCATCACATACTGCAGTGCCTTGATATCCATCCCCGCATTTGCCATGTTGGTGCAGAAGGTATGCCGGAACACATGAGGCGTGATGTGCGGCAGCGGAGCATCCGGGTACAGCTTGCGATACTTTTTCATCGCCCACCGAATCTCGTTCTCGATGTGCAATGCCACCTTCGGGTGATCGTTTTTATCCAGCAGTAGAAACCCACTGTAGCCATCAATGATAACCTCATTCTTCAGCCGTTTGCGATTTGCAAGCAGGTTCTGCAAGCTCTGGAACACGTCCTCCGTCATCGGGATAAACCGGCGGCCACACTCTGTCTTGGTTTTCTCAACGTAGTATTTGCCGCCGCTCTCCCGGATCAGCTGATGATCCACACGGATCCTGCGGTTTTGAAAATCCAGATCCTGCAGGGTTAGACCGCAGAATTCGCTGACACGCATTCCGGTTCCCAGCAGCACTACAAATTCATCGTAGTACTTGGCGTAGCTCTTGTCCTCTCGGATGAAGTTCATCCAAACCTTCTGCTGTTTCTCGGTCAGTGAAATGCGTTTCTGTGAATCGTTGACCACCACATCCGTCAGCTTGAAATCAAACGGGTTGCGCCGTACAACTTCCTCGTTATAGGCCATCTGAAAAGCCGGTTTTACAACACCCCGGATACTGGTCAGGGTGCTGTACCCCTTTCCTTCCTTTTGCAGTTTGATCATCCAACGCTGAGCATCCGACACCTTGATATCCCGGATCTTTCGTGCCCCGAATGGTTCTTTTTGTACGATGTTCATCACAAAGCCGTACCCGACCTTCGTGTTATAGCGGACACCGCACTTCAGCGAAAGATAGCGTTGCAGCAGTTCGTATACCGTAATTTCGCCACCTGCATAGTCAAGGCCGTCTTCAAGGCTTCTCTGCAGTTCATCCTCTTTTTCACGCAAGGTTTTGAGATCCGACGCATAGATGCACTTTCGGTTTCCCAAAGCATCCGTGTAGCGATATTGATAGATCAGGTCTTTTCGCTGGCTCTCTCCTGTCCGAAGAACACGTCCTTTATTGTCTTTTCTTCTTGACATCGTCAAACTCCTTTCCTAAATGGAAAGAGCCTTGATATGACACCCTCAGTATACCACATCAAGGCTCACTTGGCACGTCTGATTTTAGATGGAGTAGGCTTTATCGAGATATTCGTCCAACCTGCGGCGTTTGATGAGCCGTTTTGAACCGATCCATAAAACAAATTGACAGCGTTCATGGTCTGACAATGAGCGCAGCTTATTGATTCCCACCCCGGAGTAAGCTGCAGCTTCTTCCAGTGTTAAATTGCTTTTCTCCCAAATCGGGACTTCTTTCATAGGCAGTTCTCCTTATTTTTTATAAGTAGCATATTATTTCTTTTACCAAACCGCTTCAAACCTGCATTGTTTTCAACAGCTGCAGTTTTTCCTGTCCAGCGCGCGTTCTCATACTGGGGCCTGTGCAGGCAATCGGCGTACACAGTTCCAGCAGGGCACGGGTAACACTGGAAATGCTGCTCTGAAGATCTTCCGCCAGCCCTGCCAACGGATAGAGCACATATGCCCGGCCCTGCACATCCACCCAGCCGTTCTTCTGCGAAAGGGTCATGCGGTCCAGCAGCAAAACATACGTCAATCGTGCCGTATGGGAAAGGCTCATCTGCAGCAGAAATTTCGGATAAGGGAAATAAGCGGGTAGTGGGGTTTGTGCCTTGATGTACTCTTTACTCAAACTTCCTCCTAATCGTTTTCAAAAGTCCCTGCCGGATGGGAAAGCCACCTGTGGGCTTACGCATTTGACAGGGTTCCGGGGTGCGGGGTGGAAGACCCTGCTGATTTACAGGCTCATATCATAGCTGCGCTTCTTGCGTTTCGGTTGACGCTCACGCTGTTCCTGTCGAGCCTGCTCCTGCCTTGCCTTTTCGCGGACTCTAGCCTCCCACTCGCGTTTCCATGCAAGATTGGATTTCATTTCATCGGTCTTTCGGAAGATGCTGTACACGTTATCCGATGCAATTTCCAGACGCCGGGATTCTTCTCTCAGGGGAGCGTATGCCTTTTTCCTCTCCGCGATTTCTTTGGTCAGTTCTTCTTTCCGTTTTTTCAAAGATTTCAGCGATGGCAGCTTTCCATCATTTTCTTCTCGGAAATATTTCACGGATTCTGCATAGGCATCCAATTCCTTGGAATGCTCTGCACGGAATTTTTTCTTGAGAATTGCTTTCGTAAATTGCTGCTGAACCTCTTTTGTAGAAAGATACTGCCCCGCATAATGAATCTGTTCATTGGTTTTGTACAGTTCATCCTCTGCCTGTGACAGCCGTTCATACGCAGCCTGCGCATTGGCCTGTGCTGTCTTACACAGATCGTTCAGTTCTGTCAGGTCGTTGATGTTGTTTTCCTGCACCCATACCAGCGTTTCAGCCATTTTCTGCAAATTGCTGATTTTGACCTTTAGCGCATAGGCCAGATTTTCCTGTGCCTTAACATTCTCCTGCAGGTCCACAACGAGCCGTAGCCTGGTTCTGGTCGTAAAGATCAGTATGGGATCTTCCTTGTACCGCAGATTCTTCTCGGCGTTCTGAACAAAGAATCCTTCCAGACATTCTCTTTTGCAGCTATTCCCCAAAGAACGCTCCGATATAAACTTGTTCCGTTCCGGCGGCAGATAGCTATAACGCCCACGTTGTGTTTTGACAAAAATGTTATATTCATCCTGCAGGATGTCTTGAAAATCTTCATACGAGATTGCTTTCTCACGAGCAGTGGCAACGGCATCCCGGATAAGCTGTTTCTGTGTTTGAAACTTTGTCGGATTGGGCGTAAATCCTTCCGTTTCGATTTTCTGTTTTTTCTCATCCAGCCGCCGCTGTGCCCAATACTCCGCTTCGGTCACACCCGTTCTGGATGGTGACAGTAAATCGACCTGATGCAGAAATTCGCGGCGGCACAAATCCATGAGGGATTTCTGCAGGTGTTTCAGGTACTCGTTCGTCACATGGTGCTTGTACCCTGCCTTGCAGTCAATGGGTCGCTCCATGAAGGGTTTCTGAGGCACATCCAGTTTTCGCAAACTGTTGATTACGATATGTACATGAATATTGCCACTGCCGTTGTGACCATCCATGTGTGTACAGACCAATGCCTGATGCCCCGGAAAATTTGCTTTTGCGTATTCCAGCCCAAGCTCCTGTGCCCGTTTCCCCGTCAAACAATTTTCGGTGCTGTCCCGTGGATCAAAGCTGATGATGTAATGGTGGCTTTTGATTTCATTCTTGTTTTTGTTTTTCTGGTACTCGCGGTTCAACTGCTGGCAGGCCGCATCAAAGGAATAGGGTTCACAGTTCAGACCGTCCAGATAAAACTCATCTCGCATGATACGATTTCCGTTCTGGTCAAGGATCGGAGTTTTCCGAAGCTCATCATGCTTGAAAATCAGATACTCCAGTGCAGCACCATAGCTGGAACTCTTACTTGCGATGTGCTTTAAGATTGCCATAGTTCTTCCCTGCCATTTCTGCGACCTGCTCCCGCATTTCAAAAATGCAGGAAATCGCATGGTTGATGTTTTCGTGCATCGCACGGGACTGGATACCGCCGCTGTTGAAGAACGCTGCGATCTGGTTCAGGTTGTTCCCGATGGCGGCAAACTCCCGTGTGATAGCTTCGATCTCGTCCGGGTGGACATAGAACACATACGAGATATTCACGCGGCCTTTCATCAGCATCTGTGCTGCAAATTCAGAGAGGGTCATTCCGGCATCTTCTGCCTGCCGGTGTAAAAGTTCATGTACTGTTTCTGTTACTCGTGCGGAGATTACTTTTGTCTTTACGATAGATTTCACTTTTCTCTTTGTTCGTGGCATGGGGTCTCCTTTCCAAAATCAAGAATTTAATTTTCCCGGCAGTGCATCTGCACTCCGGCTGTGACCTGCTGCGACAGGCCACCAACAGGCAAAATCATGTGATTTTGCACGATGTGAGGGTATGGGGAGCACAATCCCCATCAAGATGCCGCCGTGGAGAAACCGCCCGTAGGAGCGGTTTCGTATACAAAGGCGAATCTTGCTCTTAACTACCGTCCACTCTGTCCCAGCCCGTTCCTGCCCGATTTTCTCCGGCGTATTTTCCGGTAAGACGCGCAGAATGCACATTCAGTACCAGAGGTATCCTGCTGGGGTGGCTCATGAAATTATCAAGGTACGATGTAGCTTTGTAAGGAATCAGGGGCTTTCACAAGTGAAACCACAGAGAAGCGGTCAGCCTGGAAAAATAGTCCTTACACCCTATACAAACTCAAAGGGCTGTTTTTAAACCGGGCCTTTTGAAAATTCAAAGAAAATTCATTTTTCCAACGTACCCCTCTACCTATAACAATCTAAAATGGATTTATGGCAACCAGTTTTTCAAATTTTGTTGAACTGACTAATTTTAGAATACAGATTTTGTTTGTTTTTCACTCATAAAACTAGAGGAAAGCCTTTTCACAAAAGATTTTGAAAGCCCCTATACTAATAGGGATCCGCAGGGCCGTTTTGGAATACATTTTTGAAAATTTCACAATTTTGGACAAAAATAAAAACGGCAAAGTTCAAAATAGAACCTTACCGTCATTCATAAAGACACTGTATAAAACGAAACGCCCACGATAAGCAGGTGGCGTGCCTGTTCATCGTGGACATATTGCTATTTTAACATTGTGTAACTGTTACTGATATTCATGCACTGAAAATTTTTGTAGATTACAGCAGTGCAGTTTCTATCAAGCTATTGCTTTTCTCTTTTTTCAGATATATAATTCAGACAAGCCAATTCGATTTATAGGTTTTGTTGGGAGGTTTTCTCATGGCAAAAGATCGTATTGAAAGCAAGTATGTCACTGTAGCCCCCGGTGTGGAGTTACATATCTTGGAAAAAGGCGAAGGTAAACCGTTGGTCTTCATTCCCGGCCTGACCTTCTCTGGTGAGATTTTCAAGAACCAACTGGAGTATTTCTCCTCTGAATATCGTGTCATTGCTATCGATCCTCGCGGCCAAGGCTATTCTGCCAAAACCGTGGATGGCAACGACTACCTGACCCACGGTCGCGATGTAGCTGGTCTGATTGATGCATTGGGTCTCAAAGATATTGTCCTGATTGGCTGGAGCACGGGCAACCTTGACACATGGAGCTACGTGCAGCAGTTCGGCAAAGACAAGCTGCGCGGCGTTGTGACTATCGATATGTCTCCGCTCCCGCTCTCCCCTGACCCGAAGTGGTGGACTGAGGGCACGATTGAAGAGCTGTCTCAGGTCGCCACGCAGGTGCTGACCTCTTCTCAGGGATGCCGTGAGTTCTTTAGCGAGTATGCGACTGGCGTCATGATCCAGCATAAGATGGAGCCTGATGAGCTGGAGTATCTGCTGGATATTTCCGGCCGCACACCATACTGGATCTGCCGCCAGCTGTTCTGCGACGCTGTGTTCTCCAACTATCTTGAAATCGCAAAAGATGTCGGTGCAACTCTGCCCAGCCTGATGTTCATTGCAGAACACTGGCAGGGCATTGCAAAGCCTTTTGTCGAAGCACAGCTTCCCGGTTACGACACCTACGTCATGGGTGGTCACCTGATGTTCTATGAGTACCCCAAAAAGTGGAACCGTGTTCTGGAAGACTTTTTGAATAAGCTATAATGTGATTTCAGCCGCCTGTGGTTCATTCCGCAGGTGGATTTTTTGTGTAATCTCCGGGTCACACAATGACCTCAAACATTGGGTGATGCTTCTCCCCCCTCTGCGGCATCCGTGTC
>ERZ773115.3251-NODE-3251-length-11481-cov-32.623928_pt1 | contig 11481 bp, 9 predicted proteins | sample MGYA00511116_ERZ773115 | MGnify/ENA primary metagenome ERZ773115 (study PRJEB29015, sample SAMEA2737869) | human gut metagenome | biome: human gut; feature: human-associated habitat; material: faeces | place: China | collected 2012 ... | reverse complement strand
CCCATCAGAAAAAAGTAGAGATACCGGTTGAAAAGCCGGTACTCTATCAAAAGTGTGGGAATTGTAACCAGACAGCTTATCTGAGAGCGAAGGAAAGGTATGATACGCAGAGAGAAAAACTGGCAGGCAGATATAAAGCAAAAACAGCCATGTATGAAGCATTGATGTTTTTGCTGATATGGTATTCCGTATCGACTACTCTTTTTCAGATAATACTGTCAAAAATCTTTATTTCTGATTGCGTGGTATTCTTTGATACAATCGCAACTTTTATACAGAGCATTGCAGGGTGGATTATACTGACAGGAAAGAATGTGGCACAGATTAGTAATGGAATATCCAATCCTGTCATTACCGGAATTATATACTGGCTGATAAGATTATTGATTTGCGGTGGCTGTCTGGTGGGTGCAGAAATACTTTTAGCATTCACCGGGATAAAGATTGCCGGGCTATATAAGAAATACTGCTGGGATATGATTACAATACTGGTAACACTTATAAGCATGGCAATAGCAATCTATTTTGGAGATTGGATAAAGACAGTATTGCCGATCAATCTGCTATTTTTCTTATTATTCGTGCAACTGGTATATGTTGGAATCAGGTGGTATGTAAAAGGCTGGCGGGAAACAAGGGGATATTATTAAAAATCCGATTGTAAACACACAATTTTATATATGTGCTTAATCACACCTCTTTGTATTTTAATAAAATCCTACAAAAGCTTTGAAAACAAAGGATTCATTGTAATGTGTTCGCTTTATCCCTTTATATGATTTCACACTATGTTCCCCTTGCCCTGACTGTTCATAATGGTAAAAGCAAGGGCTGGAAAAACGCATAACGCAATACAACAAAGTGTAGCAATTGGGATATTATGAACGAAGAAATCATCTTTTCATAAGCAGTCAATAAGGCTGAAGGAATTAATCTCTGCCGCCTTATTGACTTTCAGGTGGGCTTCAATTATAATTAAATCAGCTGATTTAAAACAAGCGATTTAGTAAAAGGAGAGATAAAGTATGCCACCAAAAGCCAAATTTACAAAAGCAGAAATTATTGAAGCCGCATTAAATATTGTCAGGGCAGACGGATATGAGGCTTTGACTTCAAGAGCGTTAGGAACATATCTCGGTAGTTCGGCAAGACCCATTTTTACTGTATTTAAAAATATGGAGGAGGTTCAGCAGGATATGATTAAATCTGCTAAAGCTCTGTATAAAGAATATGTCAATAAAGGACTAACAACAGAGCCCCCGTTTAAAGGGGTGGGTACACAATATATTCTCTTCGCTGTTAATGAGCCTAAGCTTTTTCAACTCCTCTTTATGACGGAGCAAAAACAAATTCCTGACTTATCTGGTGTACTTCCGCTGATAGATGAAAGTTATGAGCAAATTCTATTGTCAATTCAAGATGATTACAAAATTTGCAAGGCAGCTGGGAAAAAACTGTATCATCATCTTTGGATATATACACACGGAATTGCAACGCTTTGTGCCACAAAAATGTGCCGATTTACAGACGAAGAAATCAGTACAATGATTACTGAGGTATGTATGAGTATTTTGAAAAAGCTGAAGGAAGGAGAAAATAATGATTAAAGCGAGAAATATAATAAAATCCTACCAAAACGGAGAAAGCCGATTCCAAGTATTAAAGGACATCAGTCTTGATATTGAGGATAATGATTTTGTGGTTATTCTCGGCGCATCTGGTTCTGGCAAGTCAACCTTTTTGAATGTAATTTCAGGTCTTGAACGCCCTGACAGCGGTAAAGTGTTTTATGACGGAAAGGATATTACAGCACTTTCTGATAATGAATTAACTTCATTTCGTAAGGAAAATGTCGGATTTATTTTTCAGCAGTATTATTTGCTACCCAATATGAGCGTTGATAAAAATGTAAAAATGGGTGCTGATTTAGCAAATAATAAAGATTATAAAAACGTCATTAGAGCGGTTGGACTCGGAGAAAAACTACATAAATATCCCAGCGAACTTTCGGGTGGCGAACAGCAAAGAGTATCTATTGCAAGAGCTTTGGCAAAAAGACCGAGAGTATTATTTCTTGACGAACCGACAGGAGCATTAGACGAACAAACAGGACGACAGGTTCTTGATTATATATGTAAACTTCAAAAGGAATATGGTTTTACGATTGTAATGGTAACGCACAATTTGAATATTGCGGAAATGGCAAACACAGTTATAAAAATGAATAGCGGAAAAATATCTGAAATTTACACAAATGAAGCACAAAAGACTGCTTATGAGATAGGGTGGTGATGGTATGCTCGTTGGAATAAAAAATGTTTCAAAACTCATCGGTATTTCCATTATAGCCTGTTGTGCTGTTCTTGTTTGTACAATGTTTCTGAACTTTTATTTTGATATTCGATTAATTGAGAGTGAAATTACATCTGAATTATCAATGTTTTTTTATAATGCTCAGGTTTCTACCGCAAAAGTCGTTTGCCTTGTAAGTGGCGGATGCTTGCTTTTAACTGCGATTGTTATGTTGTTGTTTTATATTAAGCATTATATTGACACGCATAAGAAGGAACTTGGGATATTAAAGGCGTTGGGATATTCAAATATCAAAATTGCAAAAAGCTTTTGGGTATTCGGAATTAGTATATTTATTGGAACTGTAACCGGATATGCAGGAGCATTTCTTATAATGCCGTGGTTTTACGCTCTACAAAATGAAGATAAAATGCTTCCTGAGATAACTATCAATTTTCATCCAAGCATTTTATTTTATTTTGTGGTATTGCCGACTGTGTGTTTTTCGGCACTTTCAGTTTATTATGCCTGGTACAAATTCAAAAAACCTGTGTTGCTGCTTTTGAAAGATAATATGCAAACTGCTTCTAAAACACCAAATCATAGAATCGAAAAAAGCAGTGAATTGTCGTTTGTAGAGTATTTGAAAAGGAATACCTTGAAATCTAAAAAGGCACTTGTATTCTTCATTATTTTTGCTTCGTTTTGCTTTTCAGCTATGACACAAATGTCGTTTAGTATGAAAGATTTATCAAGTGAAATGATGGGTGTGATGATGTTGGTCATCGGACTTGTATTAGCGTTTACAACTCTGTTTCTTGCTATAACTACAGTAATAAACGGAAATACAAAAACTATTGCTATGATGAGAGTATTCGGCTATTCACAGAAAGAATGTTGCAGGGCAATTTTAGGAGGATACAGACCGCTGTCCTATATTGGTTTTATAATCGGAACAGTATATCAGTATGGATTGCTTCGGCTTATGGTGGATATTGTATTTAAGGATGTCGAGGGTGTACCTACGTATAAATTTGACTTTCCTACTATGCTTATTTCTCTTGCTTGTTTTATCACGATTTATGAAATTATGATGTATATATATTCTGAAAAAATTAAGAAGATTTCTATCAAGGAAATTATGATTGAGTAACAGGGGAAAATACATACAAACAATATGGATACAGTGCCCTGTCTGGTGAAAAAAACTGAACAATGATACTGGAAAATACCAAATTTAAAAGTTTCATCTGCATTGTCAGAAGTGAAAAAATATAGAATAATAGGGACAAATAAATCTAAAAGGGTTATTTGTCCCTTATTTATCTTTGAATTAAATTTCTAAGGAATCTTCCGCATCTACCCACATTTGCATCGTTCCATCAAGATACAATCTTGCATATTCAAGTGGTTCATCAATAGCAAGTGCATTTAATGCACAATCTGATCCAGGTGTTGTTTTTAAATTCTTTTCTGCTTCCCAGCAGTCAATGCGGAGCATATAGCCAGCACTGGTATATACATCAATGCTGTTTCTGTGTGGATTGTATTCTGCAAATATCGTTCTCATCGTATCAAATCTCCTTATCGTTCAATCAATCATTTGTTAAAAAAATAGAAGCATTTCAATCAGTTCACCATGTCGTTTTAATTTTGTGTTATACTGTTTTATAGGATTTTCTTGCCCTTGTATTTGCCCTTATCAGAGTTCGTAAACACTGGTGGGACAATATAATACAAGGGAAACAATAAGGGAAAGCTCACCTGCGATAAACTTAGTGTTTTCAAGGGCTTGAGAGATATTTGATAATAAAATATAACAATTATTAAATTCCTTGGAATACATGAAATCTCAATTCAAGTTTATCGAACTAAAACATAAGACCGCTTACATCGTGTAGGCGGTCTTATTTCGTGGCAAAATTATTTGATTTTGAGCTTTCTCTTCTTGGCAGAAAGCACTTTGCAGAGAACATCATCGACGGCGTCGGTGTATCTGCCTTGTTCAATCAATTTGTTTTTTAGATTTATAAGGAAAACAACAATTTCGTTTCTTTCTTTTGTACTTAAATATATATGGTATTTTTCTCCTTTCATACTATCCACCTCGCTGTTTTTATCTGATTTGATGATATATTAAAGAGAAAATTTTATCAAATATGCAAAAAAGGCTTCTGCCCAAAACAGGGCAAAAGCCTTAAAAATTATGCGATTTTGGAGGTTAGTTGCAAGCCAAGGGGGACTATTTCATCTGTTGCAAAACACGTTTTTGAAAAAAAGTGTTGCAAAAGTGTTGCAAAAACGGTTGTTCAAAAAGTGTCAAGTCCCGAAACCCTTGATATTACTTAGGTTTTAGCTACATCTAAACCAAGGGAAACTACTCCCACTCTACTGTTCCGGGGGGTTTACTTGTTATATCATAGACTACTCTGTTGACATGTTCAACTTCGTTGATGATGCGGTTGGAGACTCTGCCTAGGATTTCGTAGGGGATTTTTGCCCAGTCGGCTGTCATAAAATCATCGGTTGTAACGGCACGGAGAGCGATGAGTTCGTCATATGTTCTTGCGTCACCCATAACGCCTACGGTTTTCACGCCCGGGAGAACTGCGAAGAACTGGCTCATTTTATCTGCGTAACCGCACTTATCCATTTCATCACGAAGAATTGCATCGGCTTCCTGAAGAATACGAACCTTTTCGGCTGTAACTTCACCGATTACACGCACACCGAGTCCCGGACCCGGGAACGGCTGACGCCATACGAGGTCGTGCGGAAGTCCAAGCTTCTCACCTACTACTCTTACCTCATCCTTGAAAAGGTCTTTAAGCGGTTCAATTACACCTGCAAAGTCAATATCTTCAGGGATACCAACCTGGTTATGATGTGTTTTGATTTTTGCGGCATCGCCTTTACCGCTTTCGATACGGTCGGGATAAATTGTACCCTGTGCAAAATAACCCTCGCCGTAGCTTTCACGTATTTTGTTCCAGAACACCTTATAAAATTCTGTGCCGATGATGTGGCGCTTTTCTTCGGGTTCTTCAACACCTTTAAGCTTTGCAAGGAACTCTTCCTGACAATTAATGCGGACAAAGTTCATATCAAAAAGCTTTGTAAAGGTCTGCTCTACAAAGTCGCCCTCGTCTTTTCTCATAAGTCCCTGATCAACGAAAACGCAGGTAAGTTGTTTACCGACTGCCTTGCTGAGAAGTGCTGCGGCAACGGATGAATCTACACCGCCCGAAAGTCCGAGAACTACACCCTTATCACCAATCTGCTCTTTAAGCTGTGCAACAGTTGTGTCGATGAAGCTTTCCATTTTCCACTCACCCTTACATTCGCAAACATCGTAAAGGAATGAACGGAGCATATCTTTACCGTTTTCTGTATGGTTAACTTCAGGATGGAACTGAACACCGTAAAACTTTTTTTCAGGACATGACATTGCGGCTACGGGACATACATCCGTTGTAGCTGTAATGCTGAATCCTTCGGGAGCTTCATTGATATAGTCACGGTGACTCATCCATGAAATTCCTTCACTCTTTACGGATTTAAAGAGTATATCATTGTTATTATATCTTGTAACTGTCTTGCCGTACTCACTTGATGAATTGTCTGTAGCCGAAACAACATTGCCTCCGAGCGTGTATGCCATAAGCTGACAACCGTAGCAAATGCCGAGAATCGGGATTCCGAGTTCAAAAATTTCAGGAGTATAGTGCGGTGATGACTCGTCATAAACGCTGTTAGGACCGCCTGTGAAGATAATACCTTTTGGGTTAATGTCTTTGATTTTCTGAATATCAACGGTGTAAGGAAGAATTTCGCAATACACATTGCACTCACGAACTCTTCTTGCAATCAGCTGATTGTACTGACCGCCGAAATCAAGAACAATGACAGTTTCTTTTGTAGCATTGCTCATAGTAAAATTCCTTTCAAATTTAAAGAATACCGCACAGAGTTTGTGCGGTATTCAATTAATATTTTAATTATCTGTAAATAATATCGTTTCTGGAAGGACCGTTTGAAACCATTGTAATCGGCACACCGATAGCCTTTTCGGCAAATTCAATGTATTCACGGCATTCCTTAGGAAGCTTGTCATATTCTGTAATACCTGAAATTGAACACTTCCAGCCCTTGAGCTTTTTGAGGATAGGTTTGCATCTTTTAAGCTTTGTTGTTGACGGGAAGTAGTCAATTTCCTTGCCGTCAAGCTCATAACCTACACAAACAGGAATTTCATCAAGATATCCGAGAACATCAAGAACCGTGAACGCAACCTGTGTTGCACCCTGAACCATACAACCGTAGCGTGTTGCAACGAGGTCAAGCCAACCCATTCTTCTCGGTCTGCCTGTTGTTGCACCGAATTCTCCGCCGTCACCGCCTCTTCTGCGAAGTTCGTCAGCCTCATCGCCAAAGATTTCAGAAACAAATTCACCTGCGCCTACCGCACTTGAATAAGCCTTAACAACTGTGATGATTTCTTTGATTTCATACGGAGGAATACCTGCGCCTACAGCACCGTAACCTGCGATTGTATTGGATGAAGTAACCATAGGATAAATGCCGAAGTCAGTATCCTTGAGTGAACCAAGCTGTCCTTCAAGAAGAATATTCTTTCCGTCTTTGAGCGCATTATGAACAAAAGTGAATGCGTCACCGACATAAGGAGCAAGAAGTTCCTTATATTCCATTAGCTTGTCAAAAACTTCCTGTTCTGTGATTTCGGGCTTGTTGTAGAGGTTTTTCAGAGTTGCATTCTTGATTTCAAGCGCATGTCTGATTTTCTCTCTGAGTGAATCGGGATCATCATAAAGCTCATTAATCTGAAAACCGATTTTTGAATACTTGTCAGAATAGAACGGAGCGATACCGCTCTTTGTTGAACCGAAAGAATTTTTGCCGAGACGCTCTTCCTCATAGCAGTCAAATGCTACATGGTAAGGCATAACAATTTGTGCTCTGTCAGAAATAATAATGTTTGGCTCAGGAACTCCGCGATCTTTGAGGTGAGCCATTTCCTTAACGAAGTTTTCAACGCTGAAAGCAACACCGTTGCCGATTATATTGGTGATATTCTGATGAAAAACACCCGAAGGAAGCTGGTGAAGAGCAAATTTTCCGTAATCGTTGACAATTGTATGTCCTGCGTTTGCACCGCCTTGAAAACGAATTACGATGTCGCTGTCGTTTGCAAGAACATCGGTAATTTTACCCTTGCCCTCGTCGCCCCAGTTGGCACCTACAATTGCTTTTACCATTTTACAAAACTCCTTTTTACAGACGCATGGTCTGCTATAAATAAAATATATACTTGAACCAAAGGTTCGATTAAATCAGTCTAATTAAACATTGATTTCAGGCTTGTCAGACTCAACATCTGCGTACTTTTCAAGAACAGGCTTGATGCACTCGTTGAGGAAGTCCTCTGTCTGCTCTTTTGCTCTGCCTGTGTAGTTTTCCGGCTTGAGAATCTTTTCAAGCTCTTCAAGAGTAACGCCGAATGCCTCATCTGCGGCAATTCTTTCGAGAAGATCATTTTCGCCGCCTTCAACCTTGACTACCCTTGACGCAGCCATTGAATGCTCACGGATTTTCTCGTGAAGCTGCTGTCTGTCAGCACCACGCTTTTTAACTGCATCCATCATAATATTCTCTGTTGCCATGAACGGAAGTTCTTTTCTGAGTCTTTGTTCAATTACCTTTGGATAAACAACAAGACCGTCTGCAACATTTGCATAAAGTGAAAGGATGCCGTCAACTGCGAGGAATGCCTCCGGAACGCTGAGACGCTTGTTGGCTGAGTCATCAAGTGTTCTTTCAAACCACTGTGTGGCAGTTGTAAAGTAACCGTTGAGAACATCAACCATAACATATCTTGAAAGTGAACCTATACGCTCACTTCTCATTGGGTTACGCTTGTAAGCCATAGCCGATGAACCGATCTGATTCTTTTCAAACGGCTCTTCAACCTCTTTGAGGTGCTGAAGAAGTCTGATATCATTTGAGAATTTAGCGGCTGACTGAGCAATTCCCGCAAGAACATTGAGGAACTGTGAGTCAAGCTTTCTTGAATATGTCTGACCTGATACAGGGAAGCACTTATCAAATCCCATTTTGTTTGCAATTTTCTTTTCAAGTTCTTTGATTTTTTCATGATCACCTTCGAAAAGTTCTAAGAAACTAGCCTGTGTTCCTGTAGTTCCCTTACTTCCAAGAAGCATCATGTTATCTAAAATATAATCTAAATCATCTAAATCTAATTTTAATTCCATAAGCCATAATGTAGCTCTTTTACCTACTGTTGTTGGCTGAGCAGGCTGGAAATGTGTAAATGCTAAAGTTGGCTGTGATTTGTACTTGTCAGCAAACTTTGCAAGTTCATTTATAACATTAATTAATTTCTTACGAACTAACTTAAGACCTTCTGTCATAATGATAATATCAGTGTTATCCCCAACGTAACATGAGGTTGCACCAAGATGAATAATACCTTTTGCCTTTGGGCACTGCTGTCCGTAAGCATAAACGTGTGACATTACATCGTGACGAACTAATTTTTCTCTTTCTTTTGCAACATCATAATTAATGTCTTCAGCGTGAGCTTTTAATTCATCAATCTGTTCCTGTGTAATGTTAAGTCCAAGTTCCATCTCTGATTCAGCAAGTGCAATCCATAACTTTCTCCATGTTTTAAACTTCATGTCAGGTGAAAAAATGTACTGCATTTCCTTACTTGCGTATCTTTCTGACAACGGGCTGTTATATCTGTCGTTCATAAAAACCTCCTTGATTTTTAAATAGTTTGTATATATTAAATTTCTTTAATACCGAATAAATATTTGTCTGTGCCGGCTGATTTACAAATCAGCTTAAGCCTTATATTTTAGTAAATATATTTTATTTCTTATATTCACCACGAATATCTTCCTTAGGTGGTTCAAGGGGATATTTTCCTGTAAAACATCCCATACATATTTCCTGTCCTCTTGAAAGTTCCTTCAAGCGTTCCACTTTAAGGTAACCTAAAGAATCTGCTCCAATAACATCATTGATTTCTTCAACTGTTCTGTTATGAGCTATTAACTGTTCCTTAGAAGGAATATCTGTTCCAAAATAACATTCGCTAATAAATGGTGGAGAGCTTATTCTCATATGTACTTCTGTAGCACCTGCTTCTCTTACCATCTGTACAATTCTATCACTTGTAGTTCCTCGTACAATTGAGTCATCAATCATAATAACTCTCTTGCCCTTAACTACTTCTTTTAACACGTTAAGTTTTACACGAACACTTGACTCACGACTCTTTTGCTGTGGCTTAATAAATGTTCTTCCAACATAACTGTTCTTTACAAAAGCTGTTCCGTAAGGAATTCCTGCCTGCATTGCATATCCCATTGCAGCAACATTACCTGATTCAGGTACACCTACAACAATATCAGCATCTACAGGGCTGTCCATTGCTAAAAATTTACCTGCCATAATTCTTGAATCGTAAACACTTACTCCATCAAAGTAACTGTCAGGTCTTGCAAAATAAATATATTCAAATATGCATCTTGCCTGATCTTCCGGCTTAACACAAAGTGATTTGTCTGACTTAATACCGTTTTCGTCGATAGTTACAACTTCTCCCGGTTCTACATCTCTAACAAATTCTGCATCAATTGTGTCAAGTGCACAGGACTCAGATGCCAAGATATAAGCATTGTCTCTTTTTCCAATACATAATGGCTTAAATCCGTATGGATCTCTGGCGCCAATTAATTTTCTTGGACTTGAAACTACCAATGCATATGCACCTTTTAATTTTTTCATTGCATTTACAACTGCTTCTTCTGCTGTTTTACTTTTGATTCTTTCTCTTGCTACTAAATAAGCAATAACTTCAGAATCAATAGTAGTCTGGAAAATGGCACCTGTATAAGCTAACTCATCTCTAAGTTCATTAGCGTTAATTAAGTTACCATTATGTGCCATCATTAATGTACCTTTTACATAATTAATAACTAATGGCTGTGCGTTGCTAATTACACTGTCTCCGGCTGTAGAATATCTAACATGTCCTACACCGATATTACCCTTTAGACTTTGAATCTTCTCCTGATCAAACACTTCATTTACAAGGCCCATTCCCTTATATAAGTCTACTTTTCTTGGACCACTGGTATCTGATACAGCAATACCACAACTTTCCTGTCCTCTGTGCTGTAGTGCAAAAAGACCATAGTATATGGAAGAAGCCACGTCATTTCCGTCAAAGTCATACATTCCAAACACACCACATTCTTCGTGTAATGCATCAGGTTCCCAACTCATACTTACATCTCTCTGATTCATTATAATCTCCCTTGAAAATAAAAAAATGAAGGTAAAAATGAAAACATATATTATATGTATTTTTTCATTTTCCTCCTTCATATTAAAATTCGCTATTGTGACATTTAGAAAAAAACGCCACGCGTACATTATAAAACGAAGAAAAGAGAAAATCAACACAGATTTTCTCTTTCCCACACTTTATTACTTTATTTAACTAAATAAGTTCTTTTAATAATTTGTTTACAACACCTGGATTTGCTTTGCCCTGTGTTGCCTTCATTGTCTGACCAACTAAAGCTCCAATAGCTTTTCCTTTTCCTGAACGGACATCCTCTACTGCCTTAGGATTTTCTTCGATTACTTTTTTAACGATTTCTCTTAAAGCATCCTCGTCATTATCCTGTTTCATACCATGTTCTTCAACATATTTTTCAGGATCAACATCTGACTTGAACATTTCTTCAAAGACTTCCTTAGCAGCACCACGGTTAATTACGCTATCTTCAATTAACTTAATTAATTTTGAAAGGTTGGCTGCTGAGAACTTAATCTGGTCAGGATCAATTGACTCTTCCTTGCAAAGTCTCATTGTTTCACCCATAATCCAGTTACTAACTTCTTTTGGTTTATTTCCAAGATCAACTGTCTCTTCAAATAAATCTGCAAGTGGCTTGTACTGTGTAATAATATCTGCGTCATATTCAGGAAGTTCAAATTCCTCAATGTATCTTGCCATCTTTTCGTCTCTAAATTCAGGCTCACGTGATTTTACTTCCTGTAACCATTCTTCACTGATTATAACAGGTACTAAATCAGGATCAGGGAAGTATCTGTAATCCTGTGCATCTT